>Ga0105052_10007647_pt1 | contig 10471 bp, 9 predicted proteins | sample FRY03_FD_78094 | JGI IMG/M metagenome (GOLD analysis project Ga0105052, IMG submission 78094) | Freshwater microbial communities from Lake Fryxell liftoff mats and glacier meltwater in Antarctica - FRY-03 | ecosystem: Environmental > Aquatic > Freshwater > Ice > Glacier meltwater ... | reverse complement strand
CCGTCGGTAGGAAATGCTTCCGATACAATTCCTCATGCACAATGCCGACGATGGCAACCAGAGGCGCGGCGATCAGAACACCCAGCACCCCGAAGGCTGCGACCGAGAGGAGCATGGAAAAGATCACGGCCAGAGGATGCAGATTCATTCCCCGGGACATGATGAGGGGCAAAATCACATTGCCTTCGAGTGCCTGGACCGCGAGATACGCGAGCAAGACCCACATCGGCGTCATGCCGCCCTCGCCGAACGCGAGCAAAAGTGCGGGAATGAGACTAAGGACCGGTCCCAGAAAGGGAATCGCCGAGAGCAGACAGGCGATCAACCCCAGTAAAAGCGCGTCCGAGAATCCGAAGATCGGCCACATCAGGAGGAAGAAGAGAGAACCTATCGTTACCATGCTGATCAGGACGGACACGGCCCAGCGGGGCACGAACCTTGCGATGCGTTGCAGGATCGCCAGGGTTCGGACGTGGTGACGCTCCGGCACGACGGAAAAGAGGGCCCCGAAAATGGGCCGGGGATTCATCAGGGTAAAGGTAACGCCGAAGAAGACGGTCACCAGAACAATCAGCATCTGGGTGGTATTGAGCGCCACTCCCTTGATCTGACCGAAAACGCCCTGAATCATACCGACCAGACTTGATCGGAGCGATCCTTCCTGTTTCTCAGATTTGGACGGGGCCTCGTCTGATCGAGGCGGTTCAGGCCGAACGGGCGCGGTGCCCAACCTGGAAGGAGCAGTCTCTACCGTCTCCACCACATCTACCGTCTCCGGCGATTCCCGGACGATCTCCGCGCTGACCTCCTCCTGCAGCCGTTCTTCGGAGAGAACGGCCTGCTGCTCGATCTTGATCAGCGGCTTTTGAAGTCGCTCCCAGTAGGCGGGCAACTTCTCCGATAATGTCGTAAGAGAGTGCTTCAGAGGAACGACGGCGGCCCAGATGGTGAGGGCACCGATCGTTAAGACTCCCACTAAGATCAAGCCGGTCGCCCGCTTTCTCCCCCCGGTCCATGTGCGCAAGCGGGAGACTATCGGATTTACGGAAAGTGTGATCAGGAGTATCAGGAGAAAGGAAAGCAAAATAGGTGACAGCAATGAGTATGCCTGAATCAAGGCATACAAGGCCGCAGCGACGATCACGTAGAAGGTGATCGAGTGGGGTGTCTTTCCCCGCTTGGGGTTGGCGGGTTCCTCGGCTTCCATATTGATTCCGGTAAGTGTTTGGATTCGTTGATTCTCTGCGCCAAGATTTCTTCTCGCACGAAAAATTGAATGTAGCCGGTCCCCATCGGGGAGCGATGGGGTATTTCCCCACCACAACGATATCACAGCAATACTCAAAAAGGCGAGGACTGTCATCTAATGGGGAGAATTCGGTAGGTTTGTACTCCATTGCTGAGGATCGGGACTTTCCTTTACCCTGCGTCTCATTCCTTTCCTTTTGGCCGCGCAAAAATTTTTCCGTAAAAGGGTCTGATCGCTAGTCGGGAAGCTGAAAGTTGTCGATTGGTTTAGGAGGGATGTTTAACGGGTTGGTTTAGCGGATTGGGTTGGTTTCTGCGGTCTGGAGGTAGGCTTTGCCAGTTTCCCATTCTTCGGAGATTTCGATGAGGACGGCGGTAGCCGTCGTCGCAGAAGAGCTGGCTGGTTCCGTCGAGACCGACGCCGACGGTGGCGACCTGCGCCGGGGAAGGTTCGTCTCCACCGTCGCCCCAGCGGGGGGGCTTCTCCCCGATGCGCTCGGCCATCAATGCCGAAAGGTCCCGAATGAAGCAGCGCGACACCTCGCGGTGCAGGGTTTCGCGCAGATCCTCCTGCACGACCCCGGCATTGCTGTGGCTGTATTTGGAGGAAATCAGCTTGGCCAATCGCGGGGTGGCGTTGCCGATGATGCGTGCGTTCTGTTCGAAGGGAATGTGGGTGCGCCCGCCTCCGGAACTCCGGTAGGCGAAGCGTTCCACCTGGACGGCACCGGAGGGTGTTTCGTATTTTTTGGCGACCCGTTTCCTCTTCGCGGTGAACTTCGTGTTGCCGAAAAAAGGGGGAACCCATCCGTATCAAAATCCGCGAGGGCACGCTCGGTGACCGTCCGCCCCGCTTCGCTAAGTCGTCCCTGGAATTGCTCCTCGAATTCGAGGATGTTCGAATTCTTGGGAATCGTGATTTCTCCGACAATCTTGTCTTCGTCTTCTTGGAGGATGCGTGGGCCGATAACACACTGATACACAATGCGTCGAGAGTATAAGCTATAAATTGGCCGTCTTCTTATGGTTATTGCATTGAGTGGCGGTCACACCCATTGATACAGTGCAGGGAATGAACCGTGCTACCGCCACGGCGACTGCCGCCGGACTGACCCTCCTGACCTCCGGGCTGGGTGCTTTGTTTTTTGTCTTATCGCCCACCACCCAAATCGACCAGCGGCTCTTGCAGATCACCTTCGTCGGCCTGTCAGTCCTCACCGTAACCCACATGATCCTGATCGAGTGCTGCGCCGCTCGACCATGGCGCGAACCCGACTCAAGAGAGTCTTGTCACTGACCCGACCCTCTTTCACGATACTTTCATGACTCACTCCACCCGCCGCACGTTCCTCAAACATTCGGGCATCACCCTGGCCGGACTCTCCTCCGGTCCCGCGATCCTCTCCGCGGCCAACCCTAACAAAAAGCTATCCCTCGCCTGCGTCGGCGTGGGCGGCAAGGGCTGGAGCGATATGCTGGAGCTCGCTCCGGGCAACGAGATCGTCGCGATCTGCGATATCGACGAGGATAGACTCGCCAGGGCCAAAGCCCAGTTCCCCGCAGCGAAGGCCTATACCGACTGGCGCAAGCTGCTCGAGCAAAAGGGCATCGACGGGGTGATGGTGACCACTCCCGATCACACTCATGCGCCGGTCACGGCGACGGCGATGAGGCTCGGGCTGCACTGCTACACGCAAAAACCCCTCACCCACACGATCCACGAGGCCCGCGTCCTCGCCGCGATCGCGAAGGAGACGGGAGTGATCACCCAGATGGGCATCCAGCACCACGCCACGAAGCGCCTCAAGATCGCGATCCACGCGCTGCGCGAGGACAAAGTCATCGGCAAAGTGCGCGAGGTCCACGCATGGACGGACCGACCCGGAACGTATTGGAAGCAGGGTCTCGACCGTCCCGCGCCAGGCGGCAATCCGCCGGCGACGGTGCATTGGGATCAGTGGCTCGGCACCGCGCCGGAGCGTCCCTGGGTCGACAAGACCTATCATCCTTTCCACTGGCGCGGTTGGTGGGATTTCGGCACGGGCGTGGCCGGCGACATGGGTTGCCACATCCTCGACCCCATCGTCGATGCCCTGCAGCTCGCTGCCCCGACGAAGGTGAAGGCCGAGGGTCCGCCGCCGCATGCCGAATCGGGTCCGGCCTGGGCGGAGATCCTCTACACCTTTCCCGGTACGGAACTGACCACGGACACCGTCACGGTGCGCTGGTATGAGGCGGGCCGACAGCCCGATCCCGCCCTTTTCGAGGCTCCGGCGGATTGGAAGGGATCGCTCAACGGCATCCTCTTTGTCGGGGAGAAGGGCAATCTTTTCGTCGGATTTCCCGAGATGCCCGAACTCTTCCCGAAGGCGAATTTTGCCGACTACGAGTGGGCGGACCTGCCTGACACGAATCACTATCAGGAATGGGTCACGGCGGTCCGTGAATCGCGCCAGCCCTCGACGCCTTTTTCGTATGCGGGACCGCTCACCGAGACGGTTTTGTTAGGCAACGTCGCCTACCGCTGCGGCGCGGAGATCGAATGGGATTCGGACAAGCTCGCCGTGGTGAACGTGAAAGAGGCGAACGAGTTCCTGCGCCGGCCCTATCGCAAGGGCTGGGAAGTTCCGGACCTGGGGTGAGCGGAGGGGGCCGCTGAAAACGGCAAAAGCCGTCCTCCAACCAGGGCTGGCGACGCGTTGGAGTGAGGCCTTCATGCCTTGGCGGAGGATGGGGGCCGGGGCGGGCGGATCGCACTTTCCCAGGGGCTTTCGTTGGCAGCGGGGATGATCTCTTTGGGATTATTCCCCAGTCGCCGGCCTGAAGTGAAGTGACTGTGCCAGACAGCTCTGAATATCTTGCAAAAAGTAGGACAAAAAATGCGGTGCCCACCCCCGTTCAGGGCACGGACTCGGGCCAGACTTTTCCGGCGCGTTCGGTATCGAGATGATAGTCCGAATATTTCAGATCAAAAAACGTAGCCCCCAACTGAACCGCCTCGGCGAGAGGGTCGCCCGGGTCACGAGTCACTTCCCCGCGGCTATTCCCGAAGCCGCGAACGAGACCGACGAACTCGGAGCGGGTGTAGCGGGAATATTCCTGAATCTGGTGAATGATCCCGAGCGACGCACCGGGATAAGTCTCTTCGGAGGCGAGGACGAGACCGACACGCTTGCGCGACATCTTCGAAACGACGTCGCCCGAGTCGGGGTAGGACCCGGCGTAGTAGCAAAAGGTGCGGTCAAAAAAGGCCTTGGTCTGGGCGGAGACGCCATACCAGTAGACGGGCGTGCAGAAGATGACACCATCGGCGGGAAGGAAGTCGTCGAAGAAGAGTTCGCGAAAGCGATCCTCGATCGAGCATTCCCCATCGGGTCGACGACAGACGCGGCAATCGCGGAGGAAGCTCGTGATGTAGTCGTCGATGAAACGTACGCTGACGGTGGCACCTGACTTGGCAGCCCCCTGCTCGACGGCCGCGGCCATCACCGCAGAATTGCCGACGCGACGCGGGCTACCCACGAGGATGAGGAGGCGGGGCAATTCACTCATCGAGGAGTTCGCTCGACCTGACGATACCGCTAGGCCGGAGCCAGCTCACCGGGGAAGTCCCCTTCGCTTTCCTTCTCCTTCTCGACGGGCCGCTTTTTCGGCTCGCTCTCGGAAGTCGGGAGATCGGGCGGGGTCGGCTTGGACGGAGGATTGCGGAGTTCGCCGAGTTCCATGATCTCGTGGACGTGCTTTGCATCGAGTGTCTCGAACTCGAGGAGCGCTTTGGCGATGACATCGAGCTTGGCCCGGTTTTCGATGATGAGTTCGGTCGCTTTGGCGTAGGCGTTGTCGATGAGGCGCTTCACTTCGGCATCGATCTTCTGAGCGGTCGCCTCGGAGTAATTCCGCGCCGATCCCATGTCACGAGCGAGAAAGACGTGCTCCTGGTGATCGCCGTACTCCACCATGCCGAGTTCTTCGCTCATGCCCCATTCGCAGACCATCTTCCGGGCGATGCCGGTGGCCTGCTTGATGTCGCCGCTCGCTCCGCTCGCGACATCGCCGAAGACGACCTCCTCAGCGACCCTTCCGCCCATGATGACGACGAGCTGGTCGATGAGCTCGCTCTTGCGCTGGGTGTATTTGTCCTGCAGCGGCAGCCACATCGTCGAGCCGAGGGACGGCCCGCGCGGGATGATGGTGACCTTGTGAATCGGGTCGGTGTTCTCCAGCAAGACGAGGAGGATGGCGTGACCGGCCTCGTGAAAGGCGGTCTTTTCCTTGTCCTTTTCGGAGATCGCGAGACTGCGACGCTCCTTGCCCCAGCGCACCTTATCGCGGGCTTCTTCGAGCTCGGCGAGGGTGATCGCCTTGAGCCCCTTGCGGGCAGCGAGGAGGGCAGCTTCGTTGATGACGTTGGCCAGCTCGGCACCGGAGTAGCCGGGAGTGCCCCGGGCGATCGTGCCGAGCTCGACGCCTTCGGCGAGCTTGACCTTCTTCGCGTGAACTTTGAGGATCTCTTCCCGGCCGTTCACATCGGGAAGACCGACGGTGATCTCGCGGTCAAACCGACCGGGACGCAGCAGGGCGGGATCGAGCACGTCGGGGCGGTTTGTCGCGGCGATGATGATAACGCCTTCCTGCGTGTCAAAGCCGTCCATCTCCACGAGGAGGGCGTTGAGGGTCTGCTCGCGCTCATCGTGGCCACCCCCCATGCCGTGTCCGCGATGGCGGCCGACCGCGTCGATCTCGTCGATGAAGATGAGGCAGGGCGCATTCTTTCTGCCCTGTTCAAACATGTCCCGAACACGCGAGGCACCCACGCCGACGAACATCTCGACGAAGTCAGAACCGCTGATGGAGAAAAAAGGCACGTCGGCCTCACCGGCGATGGCGCGGGCGAGGAGCGTCTTCCCGGTCCCGGGCGATCCTACCATGAGTACTCCCTTCGGAATATGACCGCCGAGGCGTTGAAACTTTTTCGGATCGCGCAGGTATTCGACGATCTCCCAGACTTCCTCCTTGGCTTCTTCGACACCGGCGACGTCTTTGAAGGTGACCTTGCCTTTGTCCTGCGTCATCAGCTTGGCCTTGCTCTTGCCGAAGCTCATGGCGCCCTTACCCGCGGCCTTGATCTGGTGGCGGAACAGGAAGTAGAGGAGGATGAGGAGGAAAAAGATCGGCAGGTAAAAGGACATCATGATCATCCCGAAGCTGTCGGAATCGGTCGGGAGATCGGAGATCTGGAGATTCTTCGCGGCGAGGATTTCCTTCAGGTCATCACCGACATATTCGAGGATGACGGGCACGCTGAACTCGCGGTATTTGCTACCGGCGTTCTCCTCGGGCTTTTCCACTTCATACCACCCGGTCACGAACTGCTTCGAACTCCCGTCTCGCTGGACGAGACGGAGCAGTTTCGCCGGGGTGCTGGATTTATCGACGTGGATGCGATCGTTTGCCACGAGCTCTTTGAACTCGGCGTAGTTGAGCTTGTTGGACGAATCGGACAAACCTTTCGACCAGATCGCGAGACCGAAGAGGCCCATCGCGACGGAGAGGAGGATGAGACCTTTCCAGTTAAAACCGTTTTCGCCCCCGCTGGAGCGATTCTCGTTGTTCTTGGGGTCTTCGTCTTGCATGAAATTCGTCGAGTAGAGGGTCGGGCTTACGTCGGTGTCCCGAAGCTACCACAGCGGATCACTCCGCGCAATCGCCCTGAGCCGGGATAGAGGATACCCCAGCCTTCGACTCCCGCGAGGCAAAAGGGTTCAAAGGGCATCACGCGATCCGGAAAAAGGCACGGCAAAGAAGCATTACGCCGCGCATCTCCGTCGTGACGCGGTCGCTCCGCTACTAATGACAGAAACTTTTCCATTAGTGATTCTAATACAGATTTTGTTTGATGATTTTCGTTCCTAAAATAAGTTGTTCTCATAATGATTCCCCCCTCTACCCAAGGACTACCCTACGACGACGACGCGGACGGCAAGCTGCTCGGAGGCATCGCCGCCGGTGATCGCGAGAGTTTTCGCCTGCTCTACGTGCGCTATGCGGGCCTGCTCTTCACCACCATTCAGAAGGTCCTCAATGATCACAACGATACCGAGGAGGTCTTGCAGGAGGTGATGAACTCACTTTGGCAAAAGGCGCACCTCTATCACGAGGGCCGCGGACGCCCCATCACCTGGCTGGCCTCGACCGCGCGGAACCGGGCGATCGACCGTCTCCGCTCGAAAAAGCGCCAGGCGCGGCTCAAGGAGGCCTACTCGAGCGAAGCGGAAATAAGCCCTCGAGGCACCATGCCCGTCTCGGGACCAGAGGCCGCCAGTCGCCGCGATACCTGTCTGCGGGTGCGCTCGGCGGTGATGGAACTCAGCGAGATCCAGCGCGAAGCGATCGAGAAAGTCTACTTTGAGGGTCTCTCACAGCAAGAGATCGCGGACCAGCTCGGCGAGCCGCTCGGGACCGTGAAAGCACGCATCCGCCGCGGCCTCGCCAAACTGCGGCAGACCGTCGATAAAGTCTGAAACCTGAAACTTCGCGCCTCACGACAACCTCGTGAGCAGTTCGACGTTGGCGGTCGGATCAAAGGCGGCGAGCGCGGCCGCCTGCGCCGCGACGAGGTCACTGACGCCCTTTTTCCCCAGGGCGAGCATCTCGAGCATCTGCTCCTCGGTGAAGGTTGCCTCTTCCCCACTGCCCTGGACCTCGATGAGATTGAGGTCAGAGGTCATGGCGTAGTTGAAGTCGACCGTCGCATTTTTGTCCTCGTGGTAGTTGAGGTCGAGGCAGCAGCCACCCTCCCAGACCCCGGCGCTTACTGCCGCGGCGAGCTGGCGCATCGGCGAGGCGGTCATCTTGCGGGCCGCGATGAATCGGCGGAAGGCCATCTCCACCGCGACGACTGCGCCCGTGATCGAGGCCGTGCGGGTCCCGCCATCGGCGCGCAGGACGTCGCAGTCGATCCACAAAGTCCTCTGGCCGAGGGCCTTCAGATCAATCACGGCACGCAGGCTTCGACCGATGAGCCGCTGGATCTCCGAGCTGCGCCCGTCGAGTTTGCCCCTGCTGATGTCGCGGGGCTTACGCTGCAGGGTGGAGTAGGGCAGCATATTATATTCCGCCGTGAGCCAGCCACCCTGGACGCCCTGGTATTTCATCCAGCCCGGGACTCCCGGCTCGAGCATCGCGGCGCAGATCACCTGTGTTTCGCCAAAGCTGACGAGGACACTACCGTGGGCGAGGGGGGCGATGTCGAGTTGGAAACTCACTTCGCGCAACTGGTCGGGACTGCGTCCGTCGATTCGATTCATCTTTAGGCAATGGTCTAAGAGACGGCCTTTTGCAAGCGTTCACATTCACGGTTGCTTCCCGGATTGATTTCGCGACCATAGACGCCGCCCCGACCGGGCCGGTTAGACCATGCTACCAACCAGAGAAAAGCTCGAACAGTTCGCGGTGGACGTCATTCTTGACCGACGCCAGGGCTTTCGTGCTGGCATGCTGCGCGGGATCCTCGGGGCCCTCTCCCATGTCTACGGTGGCGCGGTCAATGCCCGCCTCTCGCTCTATCGCAACCGCATTCTCCGCGAACGCAGCCTCGGCTGTCTCGTCGTCTCCATCGGCAACCTCACCGTCGGCGGCACCGGAAAAACGCCGGTCGTGGAGAAATTTGCGAGATCGCTTCAGGACGGCGGTCGGCGTGTCGCGATTCTTAGTAGGGGTTATAAATCGGTGAAGCAGCCTTTTTTGAAACGTCTCGTCGGGAAGATTCAGGGGAAAAACGAGATCGATCCGCCTCGTGTCGTCAGTGATGGCAAATCGCTCCTCCTCGATTCCAAAACCGCCGGCGACGAGCCTTACATGCTCGCCTCGAATCTCCCCGACATCCCCGTCGTCGTCGACAAGGACCGGGTCAAGAGTGGCAAGCACGCCATCAGCGAACTGAACTGCGACACCCTCATCCTCGACGACGGGCTGCAATACCTGCGCCTGCGGCACCGTCTCGACATCGTCCTCGTAGACCGCTGGCAGCCCTTCGGGACCGAGCGACTCCTCCCCCGGGGGACCCTGCGCGAACCACCCCGCAACCTGAAGCGGGCCTCCTACATCTTCATCACCAAGTGCAACGGAGAGCCCAACGGCGACCTCATCGAGCGCATCCGCAAGTACAACCGCACCGCCGAGATCATCGAGTGCGAGCACCGCCCGCGCTACCTCCAGCACATCGAGACCCGCGCAACGATCCCGCTCGAAGTGCTCCAGGGTGCTAAAGTCGGAACCGTCAGCGCCATCGCCGTACCCGAGAGCTTCGAGGACGGCGTCCGCAAACTCGGCGCGACGATCGAGGCGACCTGCCGCTTCATGGATCACCACCGCTTCACCGAGCAGGAGATCATCACCTTCATCAACTGCTGCGTCGAATCCGACGTCGACATGATCGTGACGACCGAGAAAGACGCGGTCCGCTTTCCCCGGCTCGGCCGCATGGCAGTGCCGATCTATTTCCTCCGCGTCGAGATCGGGATCCTCAGCAACGAAGAGAGCTTCGACCAGTGCATCGCGCGGATCTGTCAGCCGCGCGAAGACAGCTCGGCGCGGCGTTTTTTTTAGTGCTAGATTGCCGGACCCATGACTCCCCTGCTCGCCGCCTTCTTTGACTTCCTCGCCGGATCCGGGGAGACCCTCTACGACGTCTCGATCTGGACCTCTGTCGTCCTCCTCCTCGTCATCGGATTCCTCGGGACCTTCCTCCCCGTCCTCCCCGGCACGACTCTCATTATCGGCGGATCCTACCTCTTTTACTTCGCAATGGGATCGGAAAGCTCGGGCCTCGCCTGGCAGGGACTCGTCTTCATCGGCGTCCTTTACCTCCTCTCCATCCTCCTCGACTGGGTCAGCGGCGCCCTCGGGGCAAAATGGTTCGGCTCCAGCAAATGGGGCATCATCGGGGCAATCATCGGCGGCATCGTCGGAATCTTTTTCGGCATCCCCGGCCTCATCATCGGGCCCATCGCGGGCGTCTTTCTCTTCGAGATTTTCTTCGCGAAAAAGAAAGTCAAACAAGCCTCCAACTCCACTGTCGGCACCGTTGTCGGCGGCCTCGCCGGCATCCTCGGCCGCGTCATCCTTGCACTCGGGATGATAGGCTGGTTTGTTGTGGATGTGTTTTTTGTGAATTGAGTGGGCACGCCCGGCATCCAGAGAGAAGTCGGCAGAGCCGTTTTTT
>Ga0105052_10007643_pt1 | contig 10474 bp, 15 predicted proteins | sample FRY03_FD_78094 | JGI IMG/M metagenome (GOLD analysis project Ga0105052, IMG submission 78094) | Freshwater microbial communities from Lake Fryxell liftoff mats and glacier meltwater in Antarctica - FRY-03 | ecosystem: Environmental > Aquatic > Freshwater > Ice > Glacier meltwater ... | reverse complement strand
GTTCTCTTATCTTAGAGTCATCTACTATTAGTTTAAGGGTGTATGATATAGTTTTTTCGCCTCTTCATATCCTATTGGTATAATAGCTTTTAAGTATTTTGATCCTTGCCTATCTACCTTTTCCTTGTCCCAACCAAATAATACCCCACATATTGCGTATAATTGTATTATTCCTTCGTCTATTGAGTCAGAGTTTCTTCCACTTTCTTCAACATTTTCTGAAGAGGTCTGAAATATCTCTCTAAAGGGAACGTGTCCATAAGTACTGTCAAGATTTCAGTCACGACATCCCCATCAAGTTTGTAAATTGCTGTATAATCTGTTGGAAGGAAAGGTGCTTTAACAATAGCCTTTTCCATTATCATTCTTTGATATAATTCTGAATCAAATTCAACTTCAAAAGGGTTTTTAGCCTTGTATGTTTTTTTCTTAATTTCCTGAATATCTCCAAAAGATAAATCAGTTTTATACTCTATAATTTCTTCAATACCATTAATTTTAACTTTCATTATTTTAGTTTCTATAGTCATGTTATATGATAATGTTTGATATATAAAAACCTTTCTTATGGTGATGTTTCTATATTATTAACTGCTGTGACCAAAAGTGATCTGATTTGCCAAGTGAGATTTTCAAATACAATTTCTCCCGGAGCCACATCTGATGTATGTTCTGATATTCCTACACCAGTACCCAAAAGTGTTATACTTTTTTCAGATGTACTGGTAAGACCGTTTGTAAGTATGATTTCTAATGTTGCGGTTTCTTCTCTTGAAACAACTTTAGCCAATGCACTTTTATCAACTTTTGCTTTTTTGAATGTACCTGTAATATTTAAAATCTTTTTACCACTTGTAGCTGTTGCATTTTTACTTCCAACTCCCCAAATCTGTTCACCTTCCGGTGATATTGTAATTTCAAAGTCCTGAATTTGTGCAATTACAGTTCCGTTTGGAAGTTCCAATGTTGCATGGACAAATGTATATGGAAATTGTAAATCATCTGATGCTACAGTTGAATCTAAAGATGTTCCTATTGCATCTTCTATTGACCATATTAGAGGCATTGTTACTTTTACTGTTTCATTAACTGATGTTCGTAATGTAATACTTGGTGCAATAACTCCTTTTGCATTTCTAACCTCATTTGCTGTTTCCCCTTTAAAACCAAATTCAACATGTGCGGTTTTATAATCTCTTACATCTGTATTATCAAATGCACCAGCTCCTACCCAATCTGGGTCACTAGACCATTTATGTTGATATGGACTTGCACCTGTAGATTCAGGATTAGCAAATATAAAATCAAAAAACCAAGGATTAGATAATACCCATTCTATTGTTGCACCACCTTCTTCCTTACCATAGGCAAACATATTGATTTCAGTGCTATATAATTCCTTAACTGGAATCTGATTATTTGTAAATCGTAAACCTGTAATTTTTTGTTCTAATCCAAAAGCCTTGGTCTGTGAGGCTCCACCACCATAAGAAGATTCATATCCATATTGAACATAAGCATTACTTCCGGTTCTAGCCATAGTATTTAACTCTAACTAATCTATTTAAGTATTATCACCATGAATTATAAATGTTACTAAGGGTTAAATCGCATTACTTCTGCATCTATGGTATATCTCCAAATATTCCTATATTCCTCAAGCATTGGATTTACCCCAACTGGAAGTAATTGAATATATTGTGTGTTTCCTATAAGTGGGACTACATTTGTTTTTAATATACGAATAACCTCATCAACCATTTGTAAAACACTATCTTCACTAAATCCTGACCATATATCAATACTTATAGACACAGTATGTAACCAATCGTATGTTGGAATACTATTTACCATATATTTAAGACTAAATATTTCAGGATTTTCACCATCTAAACTTATTACAATCTTTCTTTCTTTTGTAGCAAAGTTAACAACCTTGGTTTCCCACTTTTTAGTGAAAATTGGTAATTTCCCACCATTACTAGTCCATTTATCTTTAAATAATGTTATAATATCATCCATAAATGAAAGTCCAGCACTACCTGTCAATACTTAGCCTTTCCCCCTTTTGCTGTGTTTTTATTGATGAATCTAGCCACTTTTCTTATTTTATTTACAACCTTTTTAAGTTTACTCATTATTTTTGTAAATTTGCTTCTCTTTTTACGGTTTGTTCTTGGTGAATGTACCCCATGTTGTTTGACTAGTCTAAGTATTGATTTTTTCCAAAATCTTTTTGGTTTAATACCATCTCTTTGTATTTTTCTTAAAATCTTCCAAGTTACACCTTCTACCTCTTCATCTGGAACATTTAGTTTTATTCTAACCCAATCAGAAAGGGCATCAAAATTTATAAATTGTCCCGGTGGCAATCCAAACTCTACAGGGTATGCGTATGGGCTGTCTGTTTCAACAGAAACATCACTTCCTATTATTACCAATGCAAGTGAATTTGAAAGATCTTCTGTAAAGTTTATATCTTCACCCTGCAATATTCCCTTTACATTTTGTATAAATTGAACTGCCACATCTTTCTTTAAACGTAACATTTCATAATTATTATCACTTAATACATATATTGGTGGTATTGTAATATTGGAAGACATTTACCACACCGATATTATTTCACTATGATCTCTTAATATCTCATCAATTTGATCTTGCCATTTATCCATTATTTTCTGTTTATCAATATTACCTTCCCCACCATAGGCTATTTGTGACATTTGGAAATCAGTACCTAATATGTCTAATGCGGTCATTAATTTACAGGCTTTTTTAATGTCCCTTGGTACTAGTGCGGTTTTTGATGATTTATACTCAAGATTTCCCCCATATCTATATGTAATTCTAAATCTACTTGATTGTAATATTGAAAATAGATAACCTCTAAGATAGGTAATACCTAATGTGGTTTCAAAATATGCCAAACCTGAATTTCCATCAACAATATCTTGATCAACCCATTTAGCACCATCCCAAACTTCTACCTTATCACCTGCAACTGCACTAAATTCTCTAATATTTCTATGTCTTAGATATAATGGCATACCTCTTCCCCAATCATATAATTTTTGAACATGGAATACTTCTCTGCATTGTTTATTTCCAAGCCAACTATGACCTGTCCTTACATCTATACGATCCTCATTATCCATAATAAATTCTTTAATCATACTTTTACTTGGATCACTATTTGCATTTATTGTAATTCTAAGCCAATCTGCGAGATCCTTTGGTTGTGTATATTCCGGCTCTCTTAATACTTCAAATTCTGTTGTAACTGATGTTGTTCCATCTGAAACTATAATATCAAAAACTCCCAAAATATCATTTGGAATCTCAAATGTGGCACTAAAAACACCACTTCCATTAGTTGTAATAGAACTAGGAACTGTGACTAATGTAACAGCATCCCATGTTATTGTTATAGCAGTTGAGTTTGCAAAGCCTGTTCCCGCAATAGTTGTGGTTTCCCCATAATTATTAGAATTGGGAGTAATTGTTATAACTGCTACCATAACACTTATAAAAAGGTAAAGTATTTAAATTAGTCGTAAATCAGGTTGAATGAACCAGTAGTACCACTTGCTACTTTAACATATAATGCAGTTTTAAATCCTAAATGTAAATCAGTGTGTGTTACTGATGTTAAAGCTGCATTTATTGTATATAATATATTACCTGTAACTGTACCTTGTCGTAATTCCCAAATTCTATCTCCACTCAATGATAAAGTACAACCGACAATCTTACCGGATCTACCTACATATTCAGCTGCGGTAGTAACTAATTTATTGGCATGTTTAGTCATATATAGATAAATAAAAATAGTAGTTTATAAGTATTACTAAATACCACGAATTATTACTCTAAAGGTTTTACTATTTGTCAAACTGTTTTCACTTGATAATTCAGTACCATCAGTATGCCAAATTTTGATTTTTCCTGTTGCAGCTGCATTTCCAGTAGCAGGTATAAAAGAACAAACCCTGCCTATAGTAGATTGTATGATTTCACATGAGTAAACTCGTGAAAACCCTCTGATCACACTAAAATCAACGGTAATTCCACCAGTAACATAATTATCACCAGCACCAACTGTAATATCAACAACTGCTTCTCGTTCTCTACTTGCAACATTTTGTTTTACCATTAAAGTTCTGTCATCAACCAAATGTGTAAAGGTTGAGTTTATTACAGCTGTTATTGCCATATATTATCATTAAAATAGTGGTATATAAGTATTATTAAAGTCCACGAATAAATAATCTCAGTGTCTTACTTGTAATTGCACTATTATTGTCTGCAAGTTCGTTACCATCAGTTCCCCAAAATTTGAGTTTTCCACTTGCAGCTGCATTTCCAGTAGCAGGTATAAAAGAACAAACCAATCCAACTGAATTATGAAGAACCTTACAAAGATATACTTTTGAGAAATTATCAATTCCACTAAAGTCAATAGTTACACCACCAGTATCATAAGTATCATTAGCAGTAAAAGTAATATCAACAACTGCACCACGTTCTCTACTTGGAACTGAATTGACTGACCTTAATCTATTATCTCTTCCGCTTAAGTGTGTATATGTACTATTTGCAACTATTTCCCCGCCAATAATTATTAATACGTTATATGTAATACTATCTGTAACTGCACCTGCATCAGTAGCTACTATTGTAATAACATCATCATGCCCTGCGGGAACAGTAATTGTAGCTGTAAATGCACCAACACTTGAAGATGTAACTGGTGCTTCTGACGGAACGATAGCAACTGAATTAAATGTATATGATACAAGACTGGAAGCACTAAATCCTGAACCTGTAATAATTGTAGTATCTCCTACTGAACCACTTGCATCACTTATCGTAATTAGTGCAATAACTAATAATGTATCACTGTCAGTATTTACAGCTGCATCATTAGCTACAAATGTTTCAACACCATTTGGTGCAGCTGGGATTGTTAAAGTTCCACTCCAACCACCTGTACCATCAGTTGTAATTGGTGATTCTGCTAAAGTAACTACAACTGCATTAAATGTAAAGTTCATTAAACTAGTTCCGGCATATCCTGTACCTGTAACTACACTAGTGGCTCCTACTACTCCACTTGCTTCCGTAAGTATAACTTGTGCATCTATAATAATAGTATCTTGATCTGTATTAGTTGTTACATCTGTTGCATCAACTGTGGCAGAACCATTTACTGATGCTGGAACTACAAATGTAGCAACAAATCCACCTGTTGCATCTGAAGTAACTGGATCTTCAACAACTGTCATAGCACCGGATTTCCATAAGAAAGTAATTGCTTCTACTGTTGCAAATCCTGTACCTGTTAAGTTAATTGTACTACCAACAACTGCATTTGCTTCTGTAATAACCAAATTAGTAATAACTGTAAAATTTTCTACATCTGTATTTAATGTAACGTCTGTTGCTGTAACAACCCTAATACCTTGAACACTTGCGGGAACCAAGAATGTGCCTGAAAATTCACCTGTACCATCAGTTGTAATTGGTGCTACTGGTATTAAAGCATCACCGTTAAAAAGTAAAGTAATTGCTTCTGCATTGGCAAAACCTGTACCAGCAATAGTAATAGTAGCACCTACTACATCAGTCGCAGGGGTTAAAGTAATTGCAGCTACCATGATTATAAGTATTTTTTATTGGTATATAAGTATTATTGATTCTAAACCCCTACCCCAAATAGTTGAGAAAAAACAAAAAAATGAAAAAAAGGGATTAATTTTAGATTCCTGATGCTATATCTCTAATCTTAGCGTGTGCTTTGAAGTTGGTACAACCAGTTTCAGCTAGCATATTATACATAGCTCTGTCTGTAAAGGCTTCGTTGATGAAAGGATAGCCTTGTTGTCTTTTACCTGCTTCGTAATAAACGATTGGTTTGAGTGTTTGAATACCCAATAATGGTTTATTTGGATTGTTTTTATCCGCACTGGTGTTTAAGATGAACAAGTCATCTACTGAACCTTCTGCTGATTGGGTGGTATCCTTTGAAGGAATGAATGGTAAGCCATATATCGTAGATATATGCAAACCTGCACCTGTACCAGTGAATGATTCTACACCATTGACACTAACACTAAATTCTGTTCTAAGGTCAGCAGTATTTTGGATTCTGTAAGCGTTCATGTAAATTGATTGAACTTCACTATAAGTGTCCTGTCCACCAATCATTACAGTTGGCTCTTTACCAGCTGCAATTCTCACGTTTGCTAAAGCACTTCTAAGAACAGAGTCAGTTAATACATCTGCTGTTCCGATAGTACCGCTTGGTGAGGTTACATGAGAGTCCCATGTACCTGCGGAATTTTGTCTATTGACACCATTACTGTTGGCTAATCTCCACGGATCGTAAAGAGTAGCTACAGTTGCGTGTCCCTCAAAATTCCACTCTGCATAAGATGATACAATTCTATCCAATGATTCTAGATCAAGTCTTTGCAAAGTATCTGTTGCAGTAACGTCACTAGGGATTGCTGTTAACATTTGATTAACAATTTCCTTAAATTGGTCACTTGCATAGACTCTTTGTTGAGCCAATGATCCAAAGTTATCATCTCTGGAATTGTCCACTAATTGTTCCAAAACTTCTGATGCTTCGAATACATATTGTAATGTCTTTGGTTTAAGTGTGATTTCTTGAACAGTTGGTTTTACCGCAGTTGCAATTAATCCACCTTCAACAGTACCACCTTTGGTAGAGTTATTACTTGAACCTGCATCAGCAAATGTTCCGGCTTTTGCGTTGTATATACGGAAACCTGAAAAGTCCCATACATATTTGGCAAAGCTGCGAAAATGTTTGCTTCAAGGTTAAAGTTAGCCCAAGCCATAGCTCCGAATAGTGGGTTATAGTTACCACCTGCACCCGGATCGGTTGTACTAAAACCTGCTTTCATAATCTCATCAGGACTTACATTGTAAGTATAATTGATGAGTTGATCAATGCTTCTTAGACCTAAGTAATTAGACATATTAATAACCACCTGAAGACATGCCGTTACCGAACTCGCCTTCACCTAATTTTTGATATGCTATTTCCATAGATTTTTCTGCACTTGATGTTTGTCCATTCCAACCACCAGTAATAGCCTTTAGCACTTGATATGCTGTTGGATATACTTTTTGGCTGACAACGTTTGCAGGTCTTACAGACTTTACAAAGACGTATTCGCTAGAAACAGATTTTTTAACATCTTCATCTTTCTTGTCATCGTCATCTTTCTCTACCTCTTCCTCTTTTTTATCATCGTCATCTTCCATTTTGTTTTCCATTTTTAATCCCGATTTGTCGGAACCACTGGATTCATTGTCAGCTGCGATAATAGATGCTTGTGCATCAGATGGTTTTGGTGCGAGTTTATTCTCAATAGTAACTGGATCGCCAACATCGTCTTTGTCTTCCTTTTTAGGTTGACTTTGAGTTTCGACTCCGCTATCTACTGGATTAGCATTACTCTCTTTAATTAAGGTAGCAAGATCATCAAATCGTTTTTCAAATTTGTCAATTCTTACTTCTTGATTTTTCAAGAGTTCTGCGACTAGACCTTCTAATGAAGAATCTGATTTCTGAATTACAGAAGATTTCTCTTCTGTTTTGATTTCGTCAGTCATGTTATTAAAATTGTTTCTCGACTAGATATATAAAGTTAATTTATAAAATTAATAACATTTATATTACTAGTATTTTTGTAGTAATGATTCTAATTCTTTGTAGGATTTAGATTTTTCAACTGGTGTTTCAGATGGTGTTTCAGATGATATTTCAACTGGTTTTGCTTTTGTTTCTTCTTTCTTTAGTTTTTCCTCTTCCTCATATCCCGCAATAATTGTGTCAACATCTGATTCTGTACGATTAGGATCTTCCTCTCTCAATTTGGTTTGCCAATGATCACGGGTATGACCTTTGATTGGTTTATTAAATGGCATATATTGTTTTATAATATCATCTAATTGTTTTTTAACTGAACTGATTTGTGATAACACATCGTTTATTTCCTTTGGACTACTAGCAGTTTGACTTATACCACTAGCCCTAGTTGTGGCAGATTGTCCTACAAGACTAGTTGAACTTAGTTTTTCAACATCTGTTATTTTTTCTTTTGCTTTATCTTCTACACTTTCAGGTGTACTAGGAATATGATCTTTTTCTATATCAGCAGTTGATTCTTTCTTTGAATCGTCATTATCAACATCTACATCATCATCCATATCAGTTCCTTTTTCAAATTTACAGGCGATACTTGTGCATTGTATAATATCTCTACCCTGTATATTATGAACCATTCCTTCACTTAGGTTATTGTTCTTGGCAAACATATTTACATTCTCAATAATTGCGAAACTATTTGCAGGTGATTTACATACTGCTATCTCATATAACTCTAATTTTCTTAATTCTAATGCCATTCTACCGTTTTTCTCTATTGGCTCTCTTTCTTTACTTGCTCCACCCATAGATAATCCTGAATATTCACCGCTTTGGATTTTCTTCCAAACTCTATCATATAATTCAAATGTGTCTGATTTGTATATTTCAGCAGTTATCATTACACTTGCAACTCCCCCAATTTCTGATTTTTCATAATCTAAAACCCTTCCAACCATTCTATTTGTATGTTCATCAGAAATAACAGGGTTTACCTTCATAAAAGCATCCATAATACCCATAACTTCCTTTACAAAAATGAACTCTTGTTGTCTATCTATAATTTCAGCAGTAATATGTCCTTTGAAAATTCTACGATCATCATCTCTTTCTATTTTAATACCTTTGGTAACAAATTGTGTAAATTCGACAAATTCTGTCATATATAAACTTTAAGGTTTAAGTATATAAAAATGACGGTATGGACAGGTTTATTTGTCCATACTTGATAAGCCTTGGTCAGTTGCGAATCCTTGTGTTATAAATACAAACAACAAGGCTACAATTCCAACTTCGGCTAATTGTTCTTGAAGACTATTAACTACTAACATTGATACGGATGTAGCACCCATTGTACCAATAATTAGTGAACTAAACAGTCTTCCAAATTTGAATGATTCCCCTTCCGGTCTGTTTCCGTATCCCTTTGCGATACTTAAACCAACACCAAATATAACAGCTATGATAGCTATTAATGGGAGTAGTTCATTAACCATAAAAATATTGTATAGAAACCGTTATATAAAGGTATAGTTACCTTTAGTCATGGACTTTTATGTATATGATAATATAATGACATTTAATAAAAGAGTTCCTTATAGTGGTGCTGTTAATACTAGATTGGAAGTTAATAATATTGAAATACCTGAAAACGGATCATTTTGGTTTTGGACAGATATGTTGCATGAACGAGATAATGTTAATACACAGAAAAGATATGTTCATATTCATCTCGGTGTTGGTACTACAAATTTAGTTAAATTTAAAAAACCTTCATTTAAAGTTACAAGAAGTGGTATTATTTATAACCCAAAAACAAGACGGGTAGAAGTTAAAAATTCAATAATCCCTTGGAAGAAACCATTGTATGCAAAACAGTGTATTTATTATGGTAGTGAACTTCCAAGTAAGAAAATGCACATATTAGGTACATGGTATTTTGATTTTGGTAGAAATTGTATTCATTTCATACTTGATTATTTCCCACAAAAATTAAAATTTCATTGGGAAGAAGAAATAGATAATACCCCTAATTTTGAACAGATAGCAAGGGTTGAAGAATTGGAATATCAAATAAATGAAATAGAGAAAAAATTATCTTCTACTATTCTTAGTGATACCAGTTCCTAAAATCTGATTGAAATCCTTACCATAAATTTGTCTTTTCTTTATCTCATCAGGTGCTAGTTTCTTTCTTCCACCTGCTTTCTTGTAAGCCTTGTGTAATAGTTTTATTCTTCTCATACAAGTATCACAGAATGAAGCATTTATTTGCCAAATATCATTAAATTGCCATTGTTCACATTTGTCACATAATTCCCAATTATGCTTTTTTATAATAAGACACATTAATCCTTCTGTTCCTCGTTTTTCCATACAACTGCCACACATATATATAAGAGTGGAAAGTATCTTATCATCCTTACTACAACCATAGCAGTATCCTTCACTGTAATTATTTATTTTTGTATGATCATCACTCTGTACCATTTCCCGCAAATTTAATGTATGTTTGTTTTCCTTACCTGCACGTTCTTTTAAATCTCTAATTTGAATACGGGCTTTGGCATCCAATCCATCTTCTACCCAACTAAATCTTTTAGTAGAATCTCTCATTATATACTAACTACCTCACCATCTGTTCTAAAATAACCTTTAGGATATGAATCGAATGATTTATTAAAAATCCTACATACACCACATGGCATTATAGGACTACATAATTTTCTTCCCATAATATCAAGGCTATATTTTTCTTTATCCAAATATTTCCCTCAAAATATATAATAT
>Ga0105052_10007637_pt1 | contig 10478 bp, 7 predicted proteins | sample FRY03_FD_78094 | JGI IMG/M metagenome (GOLD analysis project Ga0105052, IMG submission 78094) | Freshwater microbial communities from Lake Fryxell liftoff mats and glacier meltwater in Antarctica - FRY-03 | ecosystem: Environmental > Aquatic > Freshwater > Ice > Glacier meltwater ... | reverse complement strand
TGAAAGAAAGTAACAAAGCATAAGCCACGTGTGTGGCATGCCAACAGCAGAGAGTGTACACGCACTGCATCTATCTATGCCGCTGAGCACATACATACATACATACATATATACGTGCCATATATTCAAACATACATCCATACATACATACATGCACACGTACATACATTCATGTACACACATGTACAAAAATACCTACACACGCACACATATACACACACGTGCGCATACACGCACGCACGCATAGAAACGGGAAAGGAGTGTCAGAGATCTTGTCCACTTTGCTGAAGCGGCGGTCGTCAAGCAACAAGACACATATACATATATACGCATGTATACATGCAAACATACATACTTACATACCCACACACTCACACACACACACACACACACACACACACACACACACACAAACGCACATATACACACATTCATACACACATACAAATGGACAGGTAGTGCACAAGACTTTGTCCTCTTTGCAAATTTTCAAGCGGTGGTCAGCACACCCCCTACACCCCCTCCATCCCGCCACTTTGTCCTGCATCAGCGTGTGGAGGCATGTCAGCCTCATTACCCGAAGTATGCGCGCTGTCGAATGGCTTGTCGTAAGGATCTACGAGAGAGGAGGCGCTCAAAAAGCACAAGCGGAGGACAGCACGTGGATCAAGACACGTGACAGCGCGCTGCTCTGCCTCAAACGCCTCGTTGTACTCCGTCAGGCTCGCCACGAGCTCCTCGAAAAACTTCTTGGCAAACTTGATGGCGTGCGAAGCCAGAACCGTGCCGTGCCAGCACACGACATGCACCACTCCTTCCGCCCACAGCGCCACGCCGAGCGCGCGTGTGTAGCATGCGTTGAGCGCCACACATTCAATCGCGCCTCCACTGGCCCTTGACGACACACCATTGCTGGCACAAGCGATCATCACAGTCACTTGATCGGGACCGAGCATCTCCATCTCATCGCTGCTTCCTGCGGTGTTAAAACATAGCAACCCGCCCTTTCCGGAATGCGCAGCAAAGTAAGCCACAACGACATTCTGCGCAGCACTATCAAGAATCAAAGCTTTGAAGCTGTCAAACGTCGGCATCGGGAAACATGAAGCTCGAAGTTCTTCTACCACCTTTTCAATGTCAAATTCTGCATTACTGTTTGAGCCTCATCGTGCACATTAATTGAATCCTGCAGTGCTTGGCAAAAAAGGCATAGATCCGTTACGTGCAACGAGATCTCGAGTCTTCTGAGGCTGGAGCATGTGTCGATGCAGCACCTGTTGCTACTGCTGCTGACTGATCTAGCGCAATTGGTACTGAGACATGAGCCCTTTGAGCACACACATCTTGTATGATTTGCTCAAGTTTCCCTTTCCGAGCTTGCCGTATTGAATATTTATTTACCAGGTACTTGGGCAGATTTTCGAGATATTGCAACTTGACAAATGCCAGATCCATGACACATTCAACTTCAAGCTCTTTACATACCTCTGCACACAGGTTGCCGAGACCGTACTGCTCAAACAAGGCTTGCAGCCCTGCATCTATCAACTCTGCGCCTGCCTCTGCCTCCACCAGTGCATGCATCACAATGTCAGAAGGCATTATTAAACTAGGGGGGGCAAGCGGTGGTCTTTCACGCCAGAGGTAGATCGGGTCGCTGTCGCCATCGTTGCTCAGAAAGAGCACCACATCCTCATCATGGTAGATTGTCGCTCGAACTTGACTTGACTCCGCCTCCTGGGGACATACACTCCGAGTTGTGCCACTGTGCCTCAATGACATACTGTTGCCCACATCATCAGCGTCGCGCGGCTTTGTCTTGCTGCTGCCGGTATACGCTGACGACCGTAAGGCATCTGTGGCGGCAAAAAACGCGCGCCTATAGTCTCGCGCGCCTGAGCTATCCTGGACGAGAGCACAGTAAAAGAGCTCGCACAACGCCTTGGCAGTCTCGTTTTGCACGGGCGTCTTCCAGCATATCACATACGGCACATTGTGGGTGCGGAGTAAGCGCCCCATCTTCTCAGTAGCGCAGGCATTGAGCACGGCACATTCCAAGGGCCCCTTGGCGCCAGAAGCCATACCAATGGCAAGCGAGATGGTGTCAACATCAAACTCCTGACTTTGCGTTGCATCGTCCGAGGCATTCCAGATGAAGCCGCACTCCTTCCTGCCGTGCCCCGCAAGGTGCAGTACCCGCACGTTGCGCTCGCTGCAAGACGCAATGCTGCTGTGCAAATCGCATAGCGTGGGTTGCGGGTTCACGTTGCAGTCCCACCTCGAGCCAGCATTCACAGGATTCAGCATTTGCCGCATCATCAGCTGCCCCTCGGCATGCACATCAATCCCCTGGTCATCCACCTTCTTCGCGAAAAACGCATCCACTTGATGCCGTATGCCTTCGGATCCTGCAGCTTGCTGCACAGGCTGCTGAGGTTTTGACAGCTTGGTTTCGTCAGAAGATGGCAAGACCAGGTTGGGATCAACGTCTTCTGCATCCTTGCCGTCCTCACCAAATTCAAACGAGAGCAGTTCTGAGGCGTCGAGACTCTTGTGATGTCTATCAAACGGCGAAATATCAAACGGCTTGGAAACCACGCCGCTGGCGTTGACGTAGAGTGCCTGCTTTTGTAGATACAGCCCCGGCGCATCTTGCTCCATTTCTTCAATCTCCTTCATGACCATCTGAAAGGTGCGCCAATTTGTGGCGCCCTGCTGTGACGACAACTCACACCATCCCATGACACAAATACAATCTGCAGCCACCGGCACATTCCGAGGCTCATCCTCTGTCATGTGCTCCACAAGTGGCCGAGACAGGACAACCCATTCTCGGGTGCTGCCCCCGCCACATTTATACGCTGCAGACAGCACGGACCCAGTAATGCGGTCGACCACTGCAGCCTCAGGCGCAAAGTGCAGCTTCTTGTCACCACGCTTCTCTGGTTGAGAAAGGCGCACCTGTAGCTCGCTCATAAAGCCAAAGGGGAGCCGGCCACCCAATACCTTGTACATGATGCGCATTTCAGCTGGCCGAACGACGTGCTCGACGTGCATCACAGCAGCAGCGCCGGCTTTTGATGGACACCACCACTTCGGACTCACATACTCATCTGGCAGCGTGTGTCTCGGCAGCATAGCAGGCACCAGAAATGTGTTGCTGTCTCCCAGCGGGCGCAGCAGCTTGAAGGCCTTCATCAGCTCCAACAATACCGTGTGGTACCGTGGATTCAAATGTTGCCACAGATGCGTCAAGAGCTGCTGCGTCAGCACACCCGAGCCGTGTTTCTTTTCCGTGCCGAGGAACCGATCAAGCGCCTCACCATGTGCAGCATTCTGCCGGATGCTCGCGTCTAGTGCACGCACCTCCTTATTGATATCGCTGGCACAGGGTTCACGAATGACATACTTGATAGCGTCAATGATAAACTGCGGCTGCATAAAAACAGTGCCCTGCAACATGTGGCTGCCGCGCCGCGTGTCAGTGCCATAGTGCAACACTGACCCCGTGGCATGCAACAACACCAGCGCCGAGTGCACCTCGGCCTTGTCCATCCCGACCTCGCCCGCCGCTTCCTCCAGCACGCCCAGCGACACGCATGATTGCCCACACACTGCCCACAGCTTCGCACTCGCCCGTTTCGTCACGTGCTTAGTCACGGCCTGCTCCCAGTCCGCGCGATTACCCTCGGCAAATCCATCCACAACAGCATGCTCCTTGCTCGTCTGCATCCACACCAACACCATACATGGATGCACCATCAGATACAAGATGCAACCAAGCTGAATTTAAGTGCACACATACAGCAGGCTAGATAGGCATGTATGCTGAACAGCACAGATACATGAACCTGATCTGACTCAAACTGCACAAAGGCGCAGTAGTCGGCAGCAGGTGGATCGTACTTGAAGGGAGCTTCGCCCAGATTGTAGCCAACCGTGCCTTCCTTGCAGCTAAAAGCAGCAAAGAGGCCAGAGAGCACGGCATGGGGATCGAGGTCAAAGACGAGGCCGTTTGGCGACGCAAAGCTGCCATTGACCGACACCAGCATCTGCATCGCTTGCAAGTCACACGCAAGGCCAATCACGTCGCCTTCCTTCCACTGGCATTCGTATGCCTCCTGCTCTCTCTTGTTCCATTTGATTTGGCTGAGTCCTTCGACCGCCCACGACACAGCATCGTCTCCCACCATTTCTATTAAGAAATCCACCTGATGATGGGTAAAGGCCGCAGAAGCAAATCCACACCGAAAATGATTATCACGTTGGCCGCAAAGGTCGAGGATCTCAAGCTCGTAGTAGGCCTTACTATTCACCAGGCAGTACTGTCTCGATCGAATTGTGGCAAATTGCGCCTCAACGCCGATGATCCTGCGCTCGGCGTTCAGGACAGCGCTTCCCCCATGCCCACGGTAGTGTAACGGAGTTAATGGCTCATGCAGCTCCTGGCGGCCCTGGTGCGCCAGGCGCTCGAGCATGGAGTAGTTGAGCGGCACCTTTGCCCCAACATGCGCAAACAGCCGCGTGTCCTCCATCAGCATACCCAGCGCATGCCGTAGTGCCAGCAGGCCCTGGCCTGTGCGGCTGCTGACAGCATGACTGCACAGGATGCGCGGGCGCTGCACGCGCTGTTGCCGCAGCTTGAATAACTGCCCCACGAGTCCTGCGCGGTCCTTGCCCGGCGTTGCTGCTGCCATCTGCTGCTCCATCTGCTCCATCTCGCTGTGATGCATCTTGAGCCGGGCGAGGGCGTCGACCATGTCTTGAATTTTGGTTTGTCGTGTGTGATCACCCTTGCTCGCTTCGTCGGTGGCGTGACATATTGACGCTTGATCTAGGACTGCCAGGTGCTCGTCCCGGTGCTCACGCATCCGCGCCCATGTCGAAGACAGCTCAGTTTGCTGCAGTGCATTGAGGTCGAGCATGAAAGCGTCCTCGAGCTGCCGCAACACCTTGTCCACAGTCTGCACCTGCCGCTCAATCTCCGTGTGCACCCGCCCCGACACCTGTGCCTGCTTGTCTGCAGCTTCCTCACTCTGACCTGTCTCGATATGACCTGCACACACACCTACACTTAGTGGTGGATTATTCTTCAGATGACTGCGCGCACGCACTCAGTGCAAGGAAAGCAGCTTGCACCACTCAGCTCTCTTTAGGTCAGCAGGAGAGTGGTGCAGAGGCAGGCAAGCAGAGAAGGGATGACAAGACAGTCTGTCACCGTGAAATGCCGTAATGACAACACCATTCGGCGTAAGAGCCTCTGCGTGCATCTTTCGAATGAATATGATGGGAATTGACGTCACATCAGAAAACAAGGGTCTAATTTCATCGAGTATCAGTATCGTTTGGAATCGTTTGATCTCGAAATAGTAGTCGCTGAGGACAACAATCAAACCTAGCGCACCCGCGCACACCAGGAGTGGCAATGCTGTTTTAATACTCTGGGAAATAGTTTGACGATCCCATTTCTTGCGGTGATCAATTAAAACAACCTTGCCCTGCATGTTGGCATATGTGTTAGCAACAGAACCATGATCCTCCTTCTCCATGTCATTTGACTCTGAATCAACGTTGGCAATACGCACGTCCTTTAGTGAGCACGGCGCCCCGTGGTGATGCAGATACTGCATCTCAAACCTTGCATCTGCCTCCGACACACCCACAACGTGCAGGAATCCCTCCTGCCATCCTGACTTGGCACCGAGAATGGCAGGAAAATTGTCAATGTGCGTCCACACAAGGCCCATGACGGCGCCGGGCGCCTCCTGCTGCACCGCCTCGACCCACTCGAGCAGCGACGCTACAGCCGCGTCCTTGGGCATGTCGCAGCGCACCACGTGGAGGAAGAGCGCACCAGGTGACATGAAGAAGCCGTGCGTCGCCCGGTACACGTGCTGCCCGGCCGCGTCGAAAATGTTTGCAACCAGCTGTGATTGTCCGCCGAGCCGCCAGCGCCGCACCTCGATGCCCACAGTCCGGTCATTGTCGGCGCGCGTCACCGGCCGCCCCAGCACTAACGAGTCTGCGAGGCTGCTCTTGCCAGCGCGCTGGTCGCCCAGTAGCACCACCTTGATCAGGTGACTTGGCGCTTCGCCTTTGGCCAGGTCGCGCAGAAACTGCAGCACGGCACCTGTGCCGGTGCGCACGATCGATGGTGGCGGCGTGTGCAATGCGACACAGTCACTCAGATGCAGCACCGTTAGCGCCGTGAGCGCCCCGAGCGACACCGGTAATGCCGTGAGCAAATAGCAATTGTCCAGATTCAGCTCTTTCAGCGCCATGAGCCTCCCGAGCGACGCCGGCAGCGTCGTAAGCGCGTAGCAAAATTGAAGATCCAGCATCGTCAGCCTCGTCAGTGCCCTGAGCGACACTGGAAGTGCCGTGAGCATATAGCAAGTACTTAGATTCAGCGTCTTGAGCGACTTGAGTGTCCTGAGCGACGGCAGCGCTGTGAGCCCTACGCACATTCCCAGATTTAGCGTCTCCAGCCCTGCCAACGACCCGAGCGACATCGGCAGTGCAATGAGCACCTCACACAGCTGCAGATCCAGGGTCTTTAGCCCCGATAGCGACCCGAGCGACAAGGGTAGCGCTTGCAAAGGACACCGTCCTCCAAATCTCGTGCCTTGTACGCGCAGCACCTGGAGCCCACGTAGCTCTCCCAGCCACTCGGGCAGCGTGTTGAGCGCCGTGCTTGCCACTGTGAGCTCCCGCATCGCAGTCAGGCCCCGCAGCGCCTCTGGCAGTGCCAGCAGGCCCGTGTGCGCGGACAAGTCCACCTTGTCCACTCGCACCCGTGTTACTACCTCCATCTCCCCACTCTCATCACCAGCCGTACTCATCACACGCAGACGCACTTCCACGAAAGGCACTTTCAGTTTGTGTAGGCTCGTCACCCACGCAGGCACCTCCTTGATTTTGATACACCCTGACAGATCCAGGTCCTCCAGCCCTGTGAGAGCTCCCCTGAGCATAGCCGGCAGCGCCGTGAGCGTATCGCAATATCTCAAAGTCAGCGTCTTCAACCCCGTCAGCACCCACAACGACGCGGGCAGCGCTTGTAGAGGACATCCTTCAAGAATGTCTCTGCTCAGGCCTCCCACATGCAGCACCTTGAGCCCGCACAGCTCGCCCAGCCACTCGGGCAGCGTCTTCAGCGCCGTGCTCTTCACCGTGAGCTCCCGCATCGCAGTCAGGCCCCGCAGCGCCTCAGGCAGTTCCAGCAGCCCTATGTGTGCAGACAGGTCCACCTTGTCCACTCGCACCTGCACCACCACTTCAGTCTCCTGTCTATCCTTGTTGAGCACACGCAGGCGCAACTCGACGTCCTCTACCGCGTGTGCTGCGGGGATGACCACAGCATTGCTTTGTATGTCATTCGCACGCCTGCTGCTGCCGTCTGCGCTAGATTCCACTGCTGGCTGGGACTCCATGTGTGCGGCAGCGCCTGTCCGTGGCCGCTTGCCACGCCCCCCATCTTGCCCTTGCAGCACAACTTCGTGCGCGATGCTACAGTTGCTGTCTCCCTCTTCGTCTTCCCTCTCCTCGCCCGGCAGATCCCTTTTCACCGCTGATGCTAATTTCGGAATCTTAGCCGAACCTACCTCCAAGGCATCTGCCATGTCTGTCTCCCAATCCCTGGTGTGCTTGCTGCCGTGGCCGCCTGCAGCTGCGCCAGATGACAGACACAAATCAAAATCTTGGGTAGTTCTGTCCAGGCAAAAGTCGGCTGGAATACGCTCGAACGCTATGGTGATGGGCAGCTGAATCCGTTTCTGGCGCATCCTAATGCAGGCGTTCTCGATGCCACGTTTCAGCGGCATGCTGCTCGCAAAAATACCATGCATCGGGTCCAAGAGCTCTTGAACAAACGGGCTGTGCTGGCTGTCGCCATCGCTTGCAAAAGCTCCGCGAGATGTAGACAAACACATCGACCAGAATTCTGGGGCATCGTGCTGTGCGGGATCGGAAACTTTGTGACACTGAGTGGAATCGCTGCCAAAGTTCTCGCGGCACATGTCCAAAATGAGCAAAAAACGGACGGCCGGGCGCGGAAAGGCATACGCCAACTGCATTGCCTTCGCATCAACGTACGTCTTGAGCCACTTGAGCACCTCCAAGTGTGATATGCATGTCTCCTTGCAATCATCCGCATCGTCGTACTTTGCCAAGGTGGGCATCAAGAAAAGATTGCGGTCAATCTCCATGCCATGCCCCGCATAGAAGATTATCACCATCTCTGGCGGGTTGCTGCTGAGCAGCTCAAGAAACTGTTTCCGCACAGCTTCGTAAATATCTGTCCTGCTTTTAGAATCCGTGAGCGTCGCCGCACGGCACCGATCCAGCATATTGATCTCCTTGCACATAGCCTCTGCATCTTTGACTGTAGTGCTGAGAGCAGCAGCACCTGGGTACGCTTTGACGCCGATGCATAGCGCCGCCACGCGAAGATTGTCCCACCTATTCGCCCATCCCACGTCCGAAGATGTGCCTGGCTCGTTGAAAGGCGGCTTTGGAGACGGCATTTTCATGTCAAATGAAGTGAACCTAGTGGAAGTGTCTCAAATAGTTCAACCTCAATTGACTTTTTTTGAAAAACAAATTTTAGTCGAGATTTTCTTGTTGATGATAAAATGTGATGCTGGAACACCCCATTACTGCGCATAACTTGTATGCGTTCATAAAATCAAGGGAGAGTTCGCGATGTGGCGGCATAACCAACCGAAACCAAAAACAATGTTTTGATCGATTCGCGTCAGGCCTTCAAGGCCCGGAATTACCGCGCACCACTCGTATGCGTTCCTAAAGTCTCGGGGAGGTCGGCAGTGCGGTGCCTTTACAGACAAACAAACAAACTTGGAGGACCCCGCGCCATGTGGTGCCTGGCCTACCATGGTGGGGGGGCACCATGATATCGGGCGCTTTGTTCCTTGGTAGTTAGGGAGAATTAATTGTTGGAACCTGTTAGCCCAAGGGTGCGTGCCAGCCCAAAAACACTGTGAACTGTTGTTACCTACTAGCAGGTCGGCGCGTTGCGATTCCCATGGACACACGTAGTGTGTGTGCCTGACAAATATGCATGCATGCGGCAAACATGCATGCATACATACACAGCACACCAGCACACATGCAAACTCAAATATACGCATGTACATACATGCATATGCACGTACATGCATATAAACAACAATCCATGCATACATATGCACAACATGCAAATATATGTTCATTCACACAAACAGACAATGCTAAATACATTCGTGCATGCCGACATTCATGCGTAGTACAGACGTGCATACACGAAGGCTGGTGGCACAATGCGGTGTTCGCTGCTCATTTGCTTGAGTGTCTCATGTTGGTATGTGTGTACATATGTGTGTCGATCTCACCTCAAGGAAAACAGCTGAGGCGCAGCCCAAACTTTGGGAGCAGTTCCAAAACGTGCCTAGCACGCGGTTATTGCAACAATAATGGCGTGCGGAATGCACGCTGGTGAATCATGGGCATCACGGTAGGACACGTCAGTTCACAAGAGCAGAAGTATATATACTTCCCAAAAACAATCTGATGGCAGATGCCACTTCAATACCCACTGTACTTCCGCTCTACATCGTGTTCGCAATCATAGTGCTTGATATGCATGCGTTTGTGCGTGTGTTCAGAAAATTTCTCAGATCTGACCTTATGGAATATGCGTGCATGTGTAACACACACACGCAACACGTACACAATTTACTCATGCTTACAGTAGAGATGGATGAATGTAGCTCGTATCCAAACACACATTTGAGACGCACGCGCAAATTTGTGGTGTTGACTGCATTGTGCCGTTAGCCTTCGTGTATGCACATTTTTTCTATTTTTCCGGCAATCATGCATCATGATCATGGTACGGATGCGTGAATGGATATGTATTTACAACATGTGCATATGCATTGTGCGTACGGATGGATATTTGAATGCATGTGTGTATGTGTGTGTATGTTTGTATGTACGTATGTATATGTGCGCTTGTGTGGTGTGTGTGTATGCATGCAAGAATGCTGTATGCATGTATGTGTGCACGTATGTATGTCGATCTCACCTCAAGGAAAACAGCTGAGTCGCAGCACAAACGCTGAAACTCGCCTAGCACGCAGTTGGTACAAAAATAATGGCGTCAGATTGCGCCCTGGCAAAGCATGCCGTGGCTTCAGCTTCTTGTTATCAACATGGCCCTTCCTGTTTCCCAGGAAGCAGAAAGGCTTCTTAAAAATCGAGTCGAGGAGTGGGAAATGGGTGTATTTCGATTTTAATGTTTCTTACTCCTCTTGCTGAGGTTACTCATTAATAAACACTCTTAAATTAAAAAAGGAGTGCAGTACGTGCGGATCCTGCCTTAGCTGATCTTGCCGCTATGGGGCCTGGGTTTTCAACAGATTGCATGCGTGTTGCAGGAGTTCCAGGTGGTGTAGACGCCTGGGTAAAGACTTTTGTTG
>Ga0105052_10007632_pt1 | contig 10484 bp, 10 predicted proteins | sample FRY03_FD_78094 | JGI IMG/M metagenome (GOLD analysis project Ga0105052, IMG submission 78094) | Freshwater microbial communities from Lake Fryxell liftoff mats and glacier meltwater in Antarctica - FRY-03 | ecosystem: Environmental > Aquatic > Freshwater > Ice > Glacier meltwater ... | reverse complement strand
CGTTCACCTTCAACTGCCCAACCGAAGTAGAAGACGCGGCAGACAACTATGCTGAATTCCAGAAGATGGGCGCTGAGGTCTACATCGTCACCACCGACACGCATTTCTCGCACAAGGTGTGGCACGAGACGTCGCCCGCTGTCGGCAAGGCCAGGTTCCCGCTGGTGGGTGACCCTACCCACGTGCTGACCAAGGCTTTTGACGTGTATCTCCCGGAAGAAGGCCTGGCACTACGCGGCACTTTTGTGATCAATCCTGAGGGCCTCATCAAGACCGCCGAAGTGCACTCCAACGAAATCGCCCGCGACGTGAAGGAAACCCTGCGCAAGCTCAAAGCTGCCCAGTACACTGCCGCCCATCCTGGTGAGGTCTGCCCTGCCAAGTGGAACGAAGGCGCCAAGACGATTGCCCCGTCGATCGACCTCGTCGGCAAAATCTAAGCGCCCTGCGCACAAGCCCGGGCGCTGCACATGCCCTGTGCTGCCCGGGCTTTTTTGTTCCTAATTGATATCGAAAGTGAGTTTGAAATGCTTGACGCCGCCACCAAAGCCCAACTGAAAAGCTACCTCGAACGCGCCACGGCGCCTATCGAAATTGTCGCCTCCCTGGACGACAGCGAGGCGTCGGGTGAGCTGCAGTCGCTGCTCAAAGACGTGGCTGAATCATCCCCGCTGGTCAGCGTCACCGAGAGCCGCGCCGACAACCACCGCAAGCCTTCTTTCTCCATCAATCGCCCCAGTGAAAACCACGGCCCACGCTTTGCCGGCCTGCCCATGGGGCATGAGTTCACGTCGCTGATCCTGGCGCTGCTGCAAGTGGGCGGCTACCCACCCAAGGTTGAAGACGACATCCTCCAGCAGATCCGCGCTCTGGACGGCGATTTCGATTTCGAAATCTACGTTTCACTGACCTGCCACAACTGCCCTGACGTTGTACAGGCACTCAATGTGATGGCCGTGCAAAACCCGCGCATTCGCACCACCATGATTGAGGGCGGCACTTTCCCGGACGAGGTCAAGGCTCGCGAAATCATGGCCGTGCCCACAGTTTTCTTGAATGGAACGGAGTTTGGTCAGGGCCGCATGAGCCTGGAAGAAATCCTTGCAAAGATCGATACCAGCGGCATCGAGCGCGAAGCCAAAAAGATTGATGCCAAAGCCGCGTTTGACATGTTGATGGTCGGCGGCGGCCCTGCGGGCGCAGCAGCTGCGGTGTATGCGGCACGCAAGGGTATTCGAACAGGTGTCGTCAGTGAAAATATTGGCGGCCAGACACTGGACACGCTGGGTATTGAAAACTACATCTCGGTCAGGGAAACCGATGGCGCAAAGTTTGCACTGGCACTTGAACAACAGGTGCGCAGCTACGACGTGGATATCATGAACCTGCAGCGCGCCAAGGCGCTGGTGCTAAACACCGGGCTGGACAAAAACCTGATTGAAGTCCAGCTTGAAAGCGGTGCGACGGTACGCAGTAAATCGGTGGTCATATCCACGGGTGCGCGCTGGAAAAACATCAACGTGCCGGGTGAGCGCGAGTTTAAAAACAAAGGTGTGGCCTACTGCCCGCATTGCGATGGCCCACTGTTCAAGGGCAAGCGCGTGGCGGTGATTGGCGGTGGTAATTCAGGCGTTGAAGCCGCGATTGACCTGGCCGGTGTGGTTGGCCACGTGACGCTGATTGAGTTTGACAAAGCGCTGCGTGCCGATGCCATACTGGTGCGCAAGCTGCACAGCCTGGCTAACGTCACGGTCATCACCAACGCCCAGACAACCGAGATCACCGGCGACCAAAAGGTCAATGCGTTGATCTACAAAGACCGGGCTACCGAACAACTGCACACCGTAGCACTGGAAGGCGTGTTCATTCAAATCGGCCTGATTCCCAACACCGACTGGCTAAAAGGCGTGGTGGAGCTGTCAAAACACGGCGAGATCATCGTCGATGCCAAAGGCCAGACCTCTGTACCCGGTGTGTTTGCGGCGGGCGATGCAACGACTGTGCCCTTCAAGCAAATCATCATTGCAGCAGGCGACGGCGCCAAGGCAGCGCTGGGTGCGTTTGACCATTTGATGCGGACTTCGGCGCCAGCCTGATATTTATCTGAAAGAGCACCCAAAACGCCTTAAAAGCGCCTTTTTTAGGTATCTTGTAGTCGTTTTGGCCAATCGATACGGTTGCAAGTGACTATTTAAATCATAGCAATCTGTGTTTTACTCGAGGCTTGCATCGCGGCGCAGGACTTGGCGGTTTTCAGTCGATCTTTTGCCACTTGCTTTCATTGCTACTGGTTAAAATCATCAGTGCTGTTCTGCCCTCCCCAATCCCCTCCACCGCCATCTACTCAAGCTCGCCTGTGCCTGCCATCAGTCGTTACGTTGCCATTGCCGTCTGTGTGGTCCTGCTGCACGTCGGCTTTATTTACGCGCTGTACAGCGGCCTGCTGACACGCGCGGCTGAGCTGGTCGTGCCCATCATGGTGTTGTCGCAGTTGATTGAACCACCCAGGCCCAAAGTTGCACCACCACCACCACCACCACCACCGCCACGTTCTGCCTCTCCACCACAGACTAAAAAAGCGGTGACCAAAACGCCCGCCGTGGCTGCGCCACTGCCTGCAGCCATCAACGACCCGACACCTGCCCCCAACGCACCCACGGGTAGCACCACGCCGCAGCCTGCGCCCGCGCCTATTTCCACGCCTGCTACGCCTATCGCGCCTATCCAGGCAGGGCCCGCAGCGCTACCTGCCGTGCAATTGCCGTCCAGCGATGCTGATTATTTGCAAAACCCCAAACCAGCCTACCCGGCCATCAGCCGCCGACTGAACGAACAAGGCCGGACAACCGTGCGTGTGTTGATTGGCACAGACGGCCAGCCGCAGCGCGCAGAAATTGGCAAGTCCAGCGGTTATAGCCGTCTGGACGATGCCGCCCTGGTCGCTGTGATGCGCTGGCGCTATGTGCCGGGCAAGCGCGGTGGTGTGGCTGAGGCCATGTGGTTTAACGTGCCCATCAATTGGGTGCTTGAATAGTTTTTCTTGTTTTTTGGAGTGGCTTTATGAATTCCCAATTTGGCTTGGCCAACGTCTGGTCACAAGGTGACATCGTTATTAAATCCGTCGCAGCCTTGCTGCTGATCATGTCGCTGGCCTCCTGGATCGTCATCATCATCAAAACGCTGGACTTGATCAAATACAAGCGCATTGCAAAAACCACTGAAGACTTTTGGCACAGCGAAGATTTTCTCTCTGGCTTGACGCGGCTGGGCGCTGACCCGGCCAACCCGTTTTGGCAACTGGCGCTCGAGGGCCGCGAAGCCACCCTGCACCACCGCAATACCAAGGCGCATCTGCACGACGCACTTGACCTGAGCGATTGGGTCACGCGCACGTTGCGCAACTGCATGGACGAGTTCACTGGCAAGCTGCAATCTGGCCTGGGCATTTTGGCTTCGGTCGGCTCTACCGCGCCTTTTGTGGGTTTGTTTGGCACGGTTTGGGGCATCTACCACGCGCTGCTGGCGATTGGTGCTGCGGGACAGGCGACAATTGACAAGGTTGCCGGGCCAATTGGCGAGGCACTCATCATGACGGCGCTGGGTTTGGCGGTGGCGGTACCGGCGGTGCTGGGCTACAACGCGCTGGTGCGTGGCAACAAAGGCGTGTTGCAAAAGCTCAGCCGCTTTGCGCATGACTTGCATGCCTATTTTGTGACGGGTGCGCGAGTCAGCTCTGGCGCGGCCAATGTCGTGCCCATGAAAAAAGCCTGAACTGAAAGAGTAGTTGTATGGCCTTCGGAACACAAGACCTCAACGTCGGCAATGACGACGACGTGATGAACGAAATCAACATGACGCCGATGGTGGACATCATGCTGGTGCTGTTGATTATTTTCATCATTACCGTGCCGGTGATGAAGCACTCGGTCAACATTGACCTGCCGCGCGCCACCAATGAGGCGCAAAACATCAAGCCTGAAACGATGCGGCTGTCAGTTGATGCACAGGGCGTGTACTTCATGAACGAAACGCGAATTACCGATGCCGACCTGGTGCCACAACTCAAAATAGCAGCCGCACAAAACCCGCAACCTGAACTGCATATTCGTGGCGACAAAGCGGTACGTTACGAGCGCGTGGCCGAGGCCATGGCCGCTGCGCAGCAAGCAGGCTTGCGCAAAATCGGCTTTATCACGGAACCCAAAAACTAATCGGGCGAATGACCCGCCGCTAGCCACGAACTCGCTTGGCAGCATTGCAAATCAGGTCCTTTAACCGGGTATTTTTTGCGTTGACTACAAACCGATCGCGGCAATGCCAGCTCGCGCGATTTGCGCATCTTCATTGGACTTCACACCGCTGACCCCGACAGCGCCCAGGCACTGGCCGTCCTTCATGATGGGCACGCCGCCTTCGAGCATGCCGTGAATGGTTGGGGCGCTCAAAAACGACATGCGCCCACCGTTGATGACATCCTCGTACACCTTACTTTCACGGCGGCCCAGCGCAGCGGTATTGGCTTTGGCGGGTGCGATATGACTGGACACCGGTGCAGCCCCATCCAGGCGCTGCAAGTGCAGCAAATGGCCACCGTAATCAACGATGGCAATCGTCACGGCCCAGTTGTTCTTCAAGGCTTCGGCCTCGGCAGCAGCGGCTATGGCTTTAACGTCGGCTAATTCAAGGGTGGCTTTGGATTTCATGTTTTCTGGGCAATAGTTGCAAGAGTTGATACAAGCCTAAGAGCATACGCAATTTTTAACCGCCTTTCGCGGCCCACAGCCACCCTTAGCTGCTTGTGCACAACAAGGACAGGAAAAGAACCCTTACAAAAAGTAGGCCGTCAAACCTCAAAAGTACTTGAAATTAGCCGCCTGCCCCTTAAAATAGCTTTGTCAGCATTTGCTGGGTTAATGGAGTTCACTCTTATGACTGAAAACGTTCAAACTGCAAGAGGCATTGGTTACGGTACAACGTCGCCGGCCGAGCGCAACAAGGTTCTGCGCAACACTTACTGGCTGCTGGCACTCAGCCTGCTGCCTACCGTACTGGGCGCCTACATTGGCGTGGCCACGGGCATTACCGCCGGGCTCACCGGATTCATGGGCCTGATCGTCTTTTTCGCCGGTGCCTTCGGTTTTATTTTCGCGATTGAGAAAACCAAAAATTCAGCCATGGGCGTGCCCGTGCTGCTGGGCTTTACCTTCTTCATGGGGTTGATGCTGTCACGCATGATTGCCATGGTGCTGGGGTTTAGCAACGGTGCTTCACTGGCGATGACGGCATTTGCTGGTACGGCAGGCGTGATGGTGGTGATGGCCGCCCTGGCCAGCGTCATCAAGCGTGACTTGAGCGGTATGGGCAAGTGGCTGTTTGCTGGCGCACTGGTCATCATTGTAGCTGCTGTTATCAACGTGTTTGTCGGTTCAACCATGATGATGGCCGTGATCAGCACGCTGGCGATTGCTGTGTTCAGCGCCTTCCTGCTGTATGACCTGAAGCGCGTGATGGACGGTGGCGAGACCAATTACATCAGCGCTACGCTGGCGATTTACCTGAACTTGTTCAACATCTTCCAGAGCATGTTGGCACTGCTTGGCATCTTCGGTGGTGACCGCGAATAGTTGACCAGCCATTTAACAAAAAAAGAGCCTTCGGGCTCTTTTTTTATGTCCTGTCAAAAATCGCAATGCTCTCCACATGCGCTGTGTGGGGGAACATGTTCACCACACCGGCTGAGGTGCAGCGGTAAGCTCCGCTTTGCACCAGTACGCCCGCATCACGCGCCAATGTGGCCGGATTGCAGCTGACGTACACAATACGCTTGGGCAATGCCCAGTTGCCCAGCACCAGGCTTTGCTGGTGAATGCCGTCGTCACACGGCACACCCGTGATGATCTGTTGATGCAGCGCCACCAGCGATTTGAACAATTCAAACGCGCCTTCACGCGGCGGATCCACCAGCCATTTGTCAGCCAAGCCGTCTTTGACCAGCATCGCGGGCGTCATTTCAAAAAGATTACGCGCTATGAAAGTAGTAGCTTCTTGCCCCCGTATTAGTTTACCCAGAGCGTTATTTAGTTCATAATTTTCACGCGCACGGGCGACCAGTACCTCGCTGCCCTCCACGCCCAGCACCTCACGTGCACGGGTCGCCAGCGGCAGCGTGAAGTTGCCCAGCCCGCAAAACCAGTCAATCACCCGCTCATCCGGCTGCACGTCCAGCAGGCGCATCGCACGCGACACCAGCACCTGGTTGATATGCGGGTTGACCTGGGTAAAGTCTGTGGGTTTGAAAGGCATGACCACACCAAACTCGGGCAGCGCGTAGCTGAGCTGCGGCACGTCCTCGTCGAGCAGGGCAACTGTCTCCAGACCACCGGGCTGCAACCACCATTGCAAACCGGGGTTCATCGCTGCAAAAGCGCGCAGCCTGATTTTGTCACTGTCACTCAGCTCTTCCATATGCCGCAGCACCAGCGCAGTGATGCTGTCGCCACAGGCCAGCTCAATTTGCGGCACCGTTTCTTTGGCATCCAGGCTGGCAATCAGCGCACGCAGCGGCAGCAGCATGCGGCTGACGTGCGGCGGCAGCACAGGGCAGCTTTGCATGTCGGTCACAAAGCTGCTTTTGCGCTCATGAAAGCCCACCAGCACCTCGCCTTTCTTACGCACATAACGCACCGACAGGCGCGCCCGGTAGCGGTAGCCCCAGGCCGGGCCTTCTATCGGCCGCATCAGGTGGTCAGCTTTCAGCTTGCCGATGTGCTGCAGGTTGTCTTCAAGCACCCGCTGTTTAACGGCCACCTGTGCGCCAATGTGCAAATGCTGCATTTTGCAGCCGCCACAGGCCCCGGTATGCATGCCAAAGTGCGGGCAACCAGGGGTAACGCGCTGCGATGATTCGCGGTAAATCTGCATCACCATCGCTTTTTCAAACGATGGTTTTTTGCGATACACATTGGCCGTGACAACCTCATACGGCAATGCGCCTTCAATGAAGACCACCTTGCCATCAACGCGATGGGCTATGCCCTGGGCTTCGATGTCTAGCGACTCGACGCTGAGCAGGTCGGGTGGGTAGTCTTTGGCTAGAGGTGTCTGTGAGTTATCAGCCACCGGTTTTACTTGGCTGGCAAATACCTGGCCGGATCCACCGGTTTGCCCTGGCGGCGGATCTCAAAGTGAAGCTTGACGCGGTCTGCATCGCTGCTGCCCATTTCAGCAATTTTTTGACCTTTTTTAACCGTCTGGTCTTCTTTGACCAGCAGCGTCTGGTTGTGCGCGTAAGCGGTCAGGTAGGTGTTGTTGTGCTTCAAAATAATCAGGTTACCGTAGCCGCGCAGGCCAGCCCCGGCATACACCACACGGCCGTCGCCAGCGGCAATGATGGGGTCGCCGGCCTTGCCGTCAATGTCATAGCCCTTGTTTTTGACCTCGTCAAAGCCGGCGATCAGCCTGCCCTGTGCAGGCCATACCCAGGCAATATCGTCTTCGCTCGATGCCGGTTGCGGGTTGCTGGCGGCTACCGGAGCCGATTGCGCACTGGCTGGGCGCGCTGGTAGAGCAGCAGTTGTCGTTACAGCCGTGCCTGACGTGACGGGGCGCGTGACCACCAGCGGGTTGTCGCTGCTGGGCGGCACAATGCGCAGCACCTGGCCAACTTCAATCAGATTCGGGTTTTCCAAACTGTTCCAGCGCACGATGTCACGAAAGTTTTGGCCTGTGTCCAGCCCGATACGAATTAGCGTGTCGCCGGGCTTGACGGTGTAGAAGCCGGGCTTGCCAGCGTTTTCAAAACCGGGAGGTTGCTTGACGCCCGAGGTGTCAACTGGCGCAGGCACATTGCCGGGCGATTGCCGCGAGGCGCTGGTACCGCGGTCTTCAACCGGCGCATTGGTCAGTGGGCGTGAGCTACAGCCCGCTGCCAATACGACGCCAACAGCCAGCAAGGCATGCAGCAAGGTGTGGGGAATTGAACGCATTGTTTCCTGCCTATGGTCTTTAAAAGAGCTTTTTCAGCTTGTGCCTGATTTTAAAGGCACAAAGTGAACCGCCTCCAGCACTGTATGGCTCAAGCCGCGCGCGGTCTTGTCAACCACCACCAGGGTCTGTGCGCCATTCGCCCCCTGTACCGGCGCCACCAACCGCCCCCCCAGGGCCAATTGGTCAAGCCACGCCTGTGGCAAGGCCTCGCCGCCGGCAGCGGCAATGATGGCCGCATAAGGCGCGCCCTTGGCGTAACCCGCCATCCCATCACCAAATAGCAGGTGCAAATTGGCCACCCGGAGCGGGCGCAGGTTAGCGCGTGCCCTGTCGTGCAGGCCGCGCAGCCGCTCAATACTGTAGACCTCGGTCGCCAGTTGCGCCAGCAAGGCTGCCTGGTAGCCGCAGCCGGTACCAATCTCCAGCACGCGGCCTAATTTGCCGTCACAATCTTTTACCAAAAGCTCTAACATGCGAGCCACCACATTCGGCTTGCTGATGGTTTGCCCCAAACCAATCGGCAGGCTGGTGTCTTCATAGGCCTGGTTGACGAGCGCTGAATCAACAAAGCGATGCCGCTCGACCTGCCCCATGGCTGCCAGCACACGGCTGTCGCTGACACCCTGCGCAGCCAGCTTTTGCAGCATGCGGGCACGTACGGCCCGAGAATCCAGCCCCAGACCACTTGCAGCGCCTGAAACCGGCTTTTGAGACTCTTTTTGGGTAAGTTTTAGGCCTTTAGCGCTCATTTCACCGGCGCGACCAGCTATTATTTTAGTAGCGCCTGTCTGGCTTGCAGCCGCTGGCATGCGCAGCGGAAAACCTGGCCTGCGCGGCGCATCACCGGTTTTCATGCGCCGCTTGACTCCAGCCTGGCGACGCGCTCGGCCCAATGTGGCAATTGCGCATGTTCGGTCAGGTCAACGTGCAGCGGTGTCAGGCACACGTAGCCCTGTTTGGCCGCATGAAAGTCTGTGCCGTCGCTGTCGTCTTTGGCAGCGCCCGCGCTGCCAATCCAGTACATGGTGTCGCCGCGCGGGCTGATTTGGGTGATCACCCGTTCAGCCGCATGGCGGCGGCCGAGGCGCACGACTTTTGTTGCTTTCAGCTCGGCATCTGGCAAGTTGGGAATATTCACGTTCAGCAGCCACGGGTGGCCAGGCTTTTCAATCGATGGTATCAATTGCTGCACCAGCGCCCTGGCGCGCCTGGCTGCAGCGTCAATATGCGCCCAACCCTTTTCAGTCTGCGAAAAAGCAATCGCCGGAATGCCAAACAAATAGCCTTCCATCGCCGCACCTACTGTGCCCGAATAAATCGTATCGTCCCCCATGTTGGCACCGTTGTTGATGCCTGAGACCACCAAATCAGGCTTGTAGCCCAGCAAACCTGTCATTGCAATGTGTACACAGTCAGCCGGCGTGCCATTGATGTACCTGAAACCATTGGCCGCCGTTTGCACATACATCGGTGTGTGCAGCGTCAGCGCATTTGACTTGGCGCTGTTGTTTTGCTCGGGCGCCACCACCTCCACGTCGGCAATGTCTTTTAAAGCCTCATACAAAGCCACAATGCCTGTGGCCTGGTAACCGTCGTCGTTTGAGATAAGAATTTTCATGCTTTGATTTTAGGTCACAGGCGTGACAAGGCAGGAGTCACGCAGCATTAACCTGCCTATGATGGCGCATCAACAACAGGGCATCTGTATCCGGATACCCATCAAACCTGGAGAACACCATGCATGCCTGGCTTTGCGAGAACCCCACCGGCGTTGACGCCCTCACCTGGCAAGAGCTGCCCACCCCCACGCCAAAAGCGGGCGAGGTGCTGATTGAGATCAAAGCCGCGTCGCTTAACTTTCCCGACCTACTCATCGTTCAAAACAAATACCAGATGAAGCCGCCCCTGCCCTTCGTGCCGGGGTCTGAATACGCAGGCGTGGTGCAGGCTGTGGGTGAAGGCGTTACCCACCTGAAGGTTGGTCAGTATGCCGCATGCCTTTCCGGTACAGGCGGATTTGCTACTCATACCATAGCACCTGCTGCATTGTGCATGTCGCTGCCAGCAGGCTTTCCGTTTGTCGATGCAGCGGCTTTCATCATGATTTATGCGACATCGCATCATGCACTGGCAGACCGCGCACAACTCAAGGCGGGCGAGACCGTGCTGGTACTGGGCGCAGCTGGCGGCGTGGGCACTGCAGCCATCCAGATCGCCAAGGCGCTGGGCGCGCGAGTGATTGCCGCTGCATCGACTGACGAGAAATGCGCGCTTTGCAAGTCCATAGGCGCCGACGAAACCATCAACTACGGCCAGCAGGATTTGCGCGAAAGCATCAAAGCACTGACGGACGGCAAGGGACCTGACGTGGTGTACGACCCGGTAGGTGGCGACTCCACCGAGCCTGCCTTCCGCTCAATTGCCTGGCGCGGCCGCTACCTGGTGGTCGGCTTCGCATCCGGCCCCACGCCATCGCTGCCGCTGAACCTGCCCCTGCT
>Ga0105052_10007631_pt1 | contig 10485 bp, 6 predicted proteins | sample FRY03_FD_78094 | JGI IMG/M metagenome (GOLD analysis project Ga0105052, IMG submission 78094) | Freshwater microbial communities from Lake Fryxell liftoff mats and glacier meltwater in Antarctica - FRY-03 | ecosystem: Environmental > Aquatic > Freshwater > Ice > Glacier meltwater ... | reverse complement strand
GCCACGCAACTCGATCCCAGGACTTAATGGAGTAAGGGGGATTCGCCAGTACAGCGTCGAATGTGCGAAGTTTGTCGTTGTTGTGAAATGCCGGATTGGCCAAGGTGTCACCGCGAACTACATCAAAGTCTTCGATTCCATGCAAGAACAGATTCATACGTGCAATTGCTGATGTGGTGAGATTGATTTCTTGCCCATAAAGCTTGAGTGTGCGGTGCTCTTTGCCTTGTCGGCGAACTTCATCGGCAGCAGATAGCAACATCCCGCCGGACCCACACGTTGGGTCGTAAATCGACTCTCCTGGCTTGATCTCGAGCATCTGGGTCATGAGGTGCACGAGTGTGCGATTAGTGTAGAACTCGGCTGCGGTGTGTCCAGAATCGTCGGCGAATTTCTTGATCAGGAATTCATATGCAACGCCGAGTTCGTCTTCTGGCACATTTGCGATACTTAACGTAATGCCTGAGTAATGTTCTACTAGATCTCGAAGGACTGAGTCTGGGAGACGCTCCTTATTAGTCCATGGAGCATCACCGAATACACCAGCAAGACGTGGGTTTGCCTTTTCGATTTCACGGGCGGCTTTGCGGATTGCTTCGCCGACATCTGTTGTGGTTGCGCGGACATCAGACCAGTGCACGCCAGCTGGAATTTGGAAGCGGTGCTGTTCTGGTAGGGCAGCGTATTTTTTGTCGCCTTCTGATTCTTTAAGAGCGGTTTCAAATTCTTCGTCATAGACGTCACTCAGACGCTTGAGGAACAATAGCGGAAAGATAAAGGCCTTATATTCACCGGCATCGATAGTGCCCCGAAGCAATGTTGCGGCGCCCCACAGATAAGACTCAAGTTCACCTTGACTAATTCTTTTACTCATGAGATGCCCACTTCAACAAGCAGCTTGTTCAAGCGATCTTCTGCCGCCCAAACTTTTTCAAAAGATTCCTTCAATCTCACTGTTGCTTCTGTTACCGATGGAATCACTACGTCGTTGACCTTTGAGACGTAGGCGGCGATATTGAGGTTTCCATCTTGCGCGCGAACTTCATCGAGCGTTACAACGCGTGACAGGCCTTCAACATCAGCAAACTTTGCATACGCATCATAGAGAGCCTCCACATGTTGAGACTCGAGCGTGTTCTGATTGCGACCACGTTGAAACAGCTCGGATCCATCAATCAATAAGATTTTGCCCTGGTGATTCTTAGATTTTTTTTGGCGACACACCACAATGCATGCGGCAATACCGGTCCCATAGAACAGATTCGCTCCGAGACCAATAACTGCCTCAACCAAATCGAGGTCAATGACTTTCGAACGAATCTTGCCTTCAGCGCCCATTCGAAACAATGCACCGCGAGATAGCACCACCGCTAGTCGACCGCTAGTCGGCGCCATTGATGTGATCATGTGTTGGACCCAGGCCCAGTCGCCGTACCCCTTGGGAGGAGTGCCGGCAACGTTACGGCCCCAAGGATCACTTGCCCACGCCTCTTCGCCCCATGCCTTTAAGGAAAACGGAGGGTTGGCGATAACGCAATCAAACGTTGCGAGTCGATCACCCGTGACGAAAGCTGGCTGACGCAATGTGTCACCACGCACGATGTTGAAATCTTCAGCACCATGCAAGAAGAGGTTCATACGCGCAATAGCTGCTGTCGTGAGATTCTTTTCCTGGCCGAAGAGTCGACCAAGCATCAGTCGATCATCGCCGCCATTCTCACGAACATGTTGAAGGGTTTCGAGAAGGAGACCACCAGTACCGCATGCTGGATCATAAACAGTTTCGCCTGGTTTCGGGTCGAGAATATTGACCATGAGCACAACTACTGAGCGAGGGGTATAAAACTCCCCCGCTTTCTTGTTCGTTAGATCAGCAAACTTCTTGATCAAATATTCATAGGCATTGCCTAATACATCGTTGGGCACAAGTGCGTTAGAAAGGCTCATTCCACTGAAGTGGTCAACAAGCTTGACGAGTAACGCATCTGGGAGGCGTTCCTTGTTGGTCCACTGGACGTCGCCAAAGATTCCATACAAAGTACTTGGGTTTGCGATTTCGATTTCGCGCATCGAGCGTTGAATAGCCTGGCCGACGTTGGTGCTTTTCTTCTGGAGGTCTGACCAATGGCAGCCTGCGGGAACTTGGAAGCGATGCTGTTCCGGTAGTCCCGCATAATCAGCATCACCGCCAGACTCAGCTAGAGCCTCAGAACGCTCTTCGTCGTAGACGTCACTGATTCGCTTCAGGAACAACATCGGGAAAATGTATGCCTTGAAATCGGAGGCATCGACAGGACCGCGAAGAATATTGGCGGCATCCCATAGCCATGACTCAATTGAACGATCAGATACGACAGTGCTCATAATGGTGTTACCTCCTTTCAGTTAGAACGAAGATCGTTCGACGAAGTGGCGTCAATCTTTCTTTACAGAAATTTGGCGCTGGCGAAGAACGGTTTGGCGTAGTAGTTGCCCAGCTTCGTCAGACCCAACATCTAGGAAGCCTCGTGGCCAGTCTTCGCTGATCCCGCCAAGTGGATTGATCTGTGAGGCGCGATAGGACGTCACACCATTTTCTTGTTCAGCAAACAACAACTGAACAAGGTCGCTCGTGACACTTGATTCATCTTGCGCCACGTGTAGCCGCAGGCGATTCACAAGGTGTTCGCTGTGGGTTTCAATAAGTATCTGGCGACCGGAGCGAGCGCACGCGAGCAGGAAGTCCGCCAAGCGAAGTTGCATTGCAGGGTGTAAATGTAGTTCCGGCTGTTCTATGAGAACAACTGAACCTTTACGCGCAAGCAAACAGAGCAGCAGAACCGGCAACACTTGACTTACGCCAATACCTACCGATGTGAGATCCACGTCTCTTCCTGATCCGACTGGAGAGACTGTTAAACCGATACCCAAACGGCCCCGGTCCGTAGCCTTTGCCTCATCGGCAAGACCTAACTCAACTAGCCACAGATTTAGCGCTTGTCCAAGCGGCATTCGCGCCGAGTCCCCACGCGGCAAAGGCGTAATAATTTCTCGATTCCTATGAGCGTGCAATACCGCAGCGGCGTATTCACCCTTTGTTCCTAAGTCGATTCGTGACGGGCCAGGATTGTAGTGAACTTGAGGTGATTCACGTAGAGGCCCCAGGTATTGGAGATCGCGAAAGAGAACCTCGGCATTTCGTGTTGCGGCCCAGAGATCACCGCCTATTTCGTTGCCAATGTCCTCTTGAACTAGTTCGTCAATCCAAGTGTTCTTAGACAGTGCTTTTTTGAGGCGAGTGTTGAACTCGGCTTCACCAAGAGATGCGAGACTTTCAGCCACCGCGATACGTTGTTTTTCGGTTAGACGGTTGGTTCGACGTTCAAAGAATCGTTGCAAGCGAGACATCCCTGCATTGAGAATAGTTAGGCGGTCGTCGCTTTCGAACCAGCGTATTGGATCTCTTTCAAAATCAAATGCTTCAGTGAAGTCATCAGCGGCTATGTCAATTGCGTTGTTCTTTAGCTTGACAGTTTTCCCTTCGGCAATCTGCACGCCATTTTTGATTTTTTGCTCTTTGACCGCCTCGTTCAAAGTCTGGTTATAGACGTCCCACCACTGACGTGCATACACCACAAATCGCGTTTCCTGGCGGAACGCCGCTGTCGGCAGTCCACCAGTTACGGTGACGCTGTCGACCCTGCTTGACTTGCCTGAAGTCAAATCAACGATTCGCCCGTCAACCCAGAGAATCGATCTGTCCAGCGTAAAGGGACGCGGTTCGACGGCGACTGGCCGTGGGTTATTTCTGTCAATTCCACCTCGAACTAATGAGACATCCAGTGAAACGCGTGCCCCTTCGGAGGAATCGTTTCTCGTTGCGATACTAAACTGAAATGCAGTGAGTGTGGCAAATCCATTCGATTTATCTTCAGGTGCGGTTAAGTGCCCGGTCCACGAAATCAAACTCCATTGCTCCCCTTCACGGGCAGCACGGCCTGGACGAACCCGGGGCGAGCGTGCACCGGCAGCAACGGAAAACCCGATTTCAATTTCAGGAGCCTCATTATCGTTCTGAAAACTAAGTACCTCCCCAAATGTTCCAAGCCGCACATATTCGCCATTTAATGGAAATTGACTTGAGTCTGACCTATTTCTCACTGCCTGTGCTAACGCAAGAACTGACTGAAGAAGTGTGCTCTTTCCCGAACTGTTTCGTCCTACGACAACACTCAGCGGACGCAACTCAACTGTTGCATTGGTGACTGATTTGAAATTCTGAAGTCGGATCTCTGACAATGGTGCAACTACGGGTGTTGCTCGTCGTTGATTATCTTGTTGTTCAGGCATGTATACCCCTTCTAGGCGTTCTGCAACTCGCGAAGTTCGCTAATACCAATTGATTCTTTCGGTCTCTCGTAGGTCTTATTGAATGCAGAACGAGCTCTTTCAACGAATCCGATCATGACTGAATCGAAGAAAAGAACTCCTAATTCACCTAAGGCCCTCCTCCACAGTTCACGTGCCATAAGCCCTCGCTCGTCAAAGAGCACAATATGGTCCGGAGTGACTACGAGCGAATCACCTCTCAGATGCCACAGATCAAACATTGCCAACGCCATTGCTGGCGCATCATCAGCGGGCCGTAAAAGCGCGCCGAAAATCTCATCGAAATTGAACTCCCAGCCAATTTCTTTGCCGTCTAAAGCATCGATAACAGCAGAAGACAACTCTCGAATTGTCTCGCCTTCATCAACCTTGAAGTCCCAGCGAGCATCTAGTGGGCCAAGTAACGGTGGCCCAACAAAAGCCTCCGCATCCTCAACAAACTGATCCAAACCATCAAAACAAGCGAGAATAAACTTCTCTGGGAGTAATCCTAAAGATTCACCGAGCTCCGCTGTTAATACAACACCACGTAAGTCGGTCTCGACCACTATTGGATATTGAAGACCACTCACTGATGGTTCAATAACTACATCAAATTCGGTTGCGAATTCCAGGTAACTATGTAAAAGCGTGACTTGCGAAGTTTCGGTATTGGCATCCGCCATCAAGACGAGTACCAGTCGCTCGGTTGAACCATTCTGAACATGTCTGATATCACCGCGCGACACGATGTGCTTACCGGGTGCGCGACTAGGGCGTTGCTCATTTGCCGTCTTAATTGCTGCGGCAATATTGGTACGAATCATTTTGCAGCATCCTCAAGAAGTGCGTTGCATCGTTCAAGGAGATACTGCATCGCTCGTTCATGACGGCTTGCGGGAAGTTCACGAATTAATTCTTGACCGACTCTACTTAAGACTGACTTTTTCATATCAGCGACTGTCGGCCGTGATACACCAACCTCAGCGGCAACTTGAGCATCAGATACGTTCTGACTCTTGAGAACGAGAACGACTCTTTGATCGTGACTAAGGCTGTTGGCAAGTGATTGCGCCGCTGTGATCATTTGCTCCTCCTCGATCGAGTCTTCTGCGTTACTGCCGGAAGGAATAGATTCCTTCTCGACTGGTACGAGTGTCGCTGGAGCCCATGGTGTCAAGAGGACATCAAGAATCTGCCTGAGTTCTTTTTCGCTAACCGCTGACACGACCCCAAAGAGGGCCCGAATTACGGCCATGAGGCGATCTGGCGTGTAAACCATGGTTTCTCGAGCGGTGTCAAGGCGGCTCTCTAGGCGGGGAATCGGCGCGATTACTCGCACACAAGCGTTTAATTTCGCTTCATCGAGTATCTGGTATTGCCCCTGTGACCCAGTTAGGCGGTAGTAGGAGATTCCACCTTCCACTTTCTCGAGTACTCCATCTCTAGCGAGGTCTGAGATTCGTTTTAGGAGGCGGTCGATAGGGTTCTTCTTACGACGGGCGACCAAAGCACGCTTTACTTGCCCAGTCAGTAATCGGCGCACCGATTCTGTTGAGGTGGCATTGTCAAAAATGTAGTGAATTTGGTTTTGGCTGATGAGCTGGTTGAGCGCCACTTCTTGACACACATCATCGATCGATTGACTATCCCACGAGAGACCGTCGTTATATATGGCTTCCGGATACTTGCGGGCAATCTTTGACACAAGTTCACGAATTATTTCGTAAATCTCTTCGCCAATTAATTGATCGGAATACTCGCGCCGCAGGTCCGAGAATGTCACTTAGACCCCGCCTTTGCGAGCTCCGCCATTAACGGCGACTCTTCGGGTTCAAAACATGAGAATGTATCTTCGGAAAGTACATCTGATCTAATCGTGCAAGGACAATTTAAAGGCACGTAACCATTACGATTAATAATACAACCTGTGACAGAGTGCGTATGGGCGTGATGTTGGAAACTGCTAGCTATAGTGACAGACCTGGGAAAGACGATGGCATTCGGCCCCGATCGCCGGACGAGGACTACCGGTCGTTCACCGGTCTTGTTAGCAAATTGCTTCTTCCTTTGGGTCAATATCTCACGTTCTGGGAGCAGGTACCACTTACCCAGTTGATGACGTGGCTGGTCTTCGAAGAGGGAAGCCAAATCGGAAAACGACTTTATTTGACTCAATTCCCCCTCCTTTCCACGCGCCTCTGATACACACTCTAGAACCCAGGTGTCCTGCGGGTTCCACTCGGCCCATCTCAGTCCCTTTACAAGAATGGGTCGAGGAATCATCGTTGTAATCGAGATGCCAAATCCCAATTCACAAACACCCACCATTTCATTACAAGACTCGACGTTGGTTGAGTTGGCCCATGAACTACGACGGCTCGCTACCGATTTATTAAAGGATGTTCGGAAAAGTGCCGCGCTTCCTGGTCTGAGCCAATTAGCGGCCATGAAGCCACTCCAGCACTTAATCGCTGAGGCGCTAGCCGAGCGTGCCTTCAATACGTCACACCAGAACGATATGTCCGACTCGGATACTGCGACCGAGGAGCATTGTCATGTCGGCTACCTCTAAATCAATCACGCGATCACAACACCTGGAATAGCTGGCGATCCAGACCGCTTAGCGCGGCCACGATCCGGATGCTCGACCGGAAGTTGAAGGCGCGCCGCTTCAACTCATTGAGCCAAGTGGCGGTGGAGCAGGGTGCCGTCCTCGGTGACCACCTTGACTAGTACGGGTGGTCGGCACCACTCCTGTCCCGTGAGCGTCTGCAGTGCAAACGAGTCGGCGGCAGTGCTCTTGTGCCAGTACTCGCCTGCCCGGTTCCACCTGTAACCCTGCTGCTTGAGTTCATCTCGTATCTCGTAAGCCTTGAATACTCGGACCTCGAGCGTGGGTGAGCCGAGCGATGGAACGGGCACCAGCATGGACCAATCCACGTAGTTCGGCTTGGTTCCTTGCTGGATGTCCATGAGGTAGGGGCTGATCCGTGAGGTCTCGGTAATGAGCAGCAGGCTGTTGGTAGCTCGGGTCACAGCGACATAGAAGAGCCGCCGTTCATCGGACTCGATCTGCTCGATGTTGTCTCCGAACACTCGGAGGAAGACCCAGCTTGGATGGATCAACGGGTAGCTGCCCTCAATCGCGTCGAGAACGATCACGGCCCCTTTCTCGAGTCCCTTGTACTTGTGGACGGTCGAGATCGACACTCGGTGGTGGTCGTCAGTGGGCAGGTAGCTGAGCAGGCGCAACAGGAAGTGTTCAAGCCCGCTCGGCCCTCTCCGGGGTCGCTCGTCGTAGTTGACATACCACGGGGCCCTGTTACGCCGTGTGAGTAGCACGACATCCTGTCCGAGGTCGAGGCAGCGCCGGACGAGCCGTAGCACTGCTGGGGTTTTCTCGTCTCCGTTGTGGCGGTCGAGTTCGACGGCTGATGGATTAAAGGTCTCGAGGTCACAGGATTGGACGCTCCCTCGATCCTTGCGGCTTGCTCGCGCTGGTACGCCTTCGCCGGCCATGATGTCATTGCCGATTCGAACGACGTCGACTGGTGAGCGGTAGTTGGTGCTGATCTCGACAGACCTGGAGTTGTCGAAGTACCGATCAAAGTTGGTAAAGAACCGACGCTCTGATCCTGCGAATGCGTTGATGGCCTGCCAGTCGTCGCCGACGCAGAAGAACTCGACGTCAGGGCTTACGCTGCGAATGCCGTCCACCATCTCGAGGAACATCTGCGTGAAGTCTTGGAACTCGTCGATCAGGACGAAGCGCATCCGTGCGAGATTGCCTTGCTCGCGTCCTTGGTCTCGAGTGAAGCGTGTCTGACCGCCATGCAAGGAGTTGATGGCGCGCCACATGAGGCCGTCGAAGTCTTCCTGGGAAGTCTTGGGGAGACGCTCCAAGTAGGCCGCATAGACCGACCGACCGACTTCAAGGAAGCTTCCCTCAAATGGTGTGAGCGTCAAGTGACCAGCAATCAGGTCGTCGAGGTCAGATCCGCTGAACCCGCGTTTGCGAGATCGCGACACGAAGTCGGCGATAGCGGAGGTGAAGTGGTCGATGGCGCGCGCGCGGACGAGCTGCCAGATCTCCTCCTCCGAACGAGGTTGTGCGATGATTCCAAACCCTGCAAGCGAACCCAGCAGCTGTGCTGCAAATTCGTCGGGGCCACCAGCAATGTCTCGCGGGGTGAACTCGAGGAGTTTCCAGCCCTCCTTCCTCTCCCAGAAGTCACGCTTCGCTTGCGACTGTTCGTCATAGTCCTGGTCGCCCTTGAGGCCGAAGTACTCGATCACAACCCCTTCGCCAGGCCTGACCTCGATGGTGAAGTCGGGTTGGTAGTTGCGCCCGTTCCACTTGAAGTTTTTCTCGTAGCGGTACGCAATGCCGTTCTCAAAAAGCAGGTTCGCGATGAACTTCTCGCCATAGGACTTCACCCATTCGCCGTTGAGCGATTCCCGCGGTAACGCACGCCGGCGGGCGAGGAAGTCGCTCACTGTCAGGTCAAAGCCACCCTCGGCAATCGTTTCCCAGTCGCTGCGGAAATGTGCGAGCATCACCTGTTGGATGATCTGGCTGTAGTGAGGGTCAATGAGGTGCTCGTCGATCACGCCCTGGACCACTCGGCTGCGTGCGAATGAATCGGTCTCCGCGTCGTCGTAGACAAGCGTCTCGTCAGGGTGAACGAGCGCATGCGCGAGGGCGTGGAAGGTCATTACGTGCGGTGGATCACCCTCAAGGGCAACGGAGGAGATCCTCGACTTAATCTCCTCCGCTGCCTTTTTGTTGAATACAAGAAGGAGCAGTGAATTGCCGGGTACACGGCAGTGCTTCATGAGGAAGATCGCCCGAGTCACCAGGGTTCGGGTCTTGCCGCTACCGGCCCGGGCTGTGACACGGAGGTCACATCCGAACGTCGCGATGGCCGCCGCCTGCTCGTCATCAACGGAGTAGTCGAGTTCGTCCTCTACCCATTCACGCACGAAGTCACGCTTGAGCTCTTCGAGTCTCTGCGCAGTCAAAAGGTTCTTGTCTGGGTCAACCAGATGTGCTTGGTCGACGGCCAGGAAGTCCGACTGCAGGAGTGATTTCATGCGGGCAACAACGGGTGCGGCACGTTCACGCTCGGCTGCGGCACGTTCACGCTCGGCTGCCTTCCGCTCCCGTTCAAGCCGCGGTCGATCTCGTGCCTCCTGGTCCAGTCGCTGTTGCTCGGTCCTACGGCCGTCCATACACTCACTCACCATCGAGGGCAGACTGTTCCACTGCTCGGGCGAGAGAGACCGCCTCAGTTGGTCAACCGTGCGCTGCTCACTCGGCATGAGATTGAGATCTTGGTCATTGCGCACTATGGCCGGAACAAGTTTGTCGACGTAGTGGCTGTTCGTCTCCCAGCCAGACCAGCACGAGATCAGCTGAATCAGAAGTGCCTCAACGGTGTCGCTTCCCACAGTGAGTCAGTCTTGCAGACCAGAACTACTCCTCATGTGGAGGTCGCCGTCTGCCTCGGCTCAATTCGTAGCCCTCGTCGAATCGCTCGAACGGGTCTGCTGTCGGTTTGATTGACTCGGTGGTTTGTTTGAAGCCCGCTAAGAGGTCCGACCAGCTGAACTCAAAGCGGCGTCCTCATTCAACAACACTCAAATTGGCGGGCCAAGACACAAATCTGCCTACACAAAACACGGTGCATACCAGAGCCTGCATAGAACTCGGTGCGGTTCACAATAATTTACTAGATCGGCTCAAAGTTTTTCGAAATACTGTCGAATTACTTTCGCCATCAGCCTTCGGCGAATGATAAGAAATTCTTCGAACGGAATCTCGCTCTCAAGTAGTTCAGGTGGCAACGCATGCTCGACAAGGTTCGCCAGCAGATTGGCGCGATCCGAAATACCACCGAACTCTTTCGGGCCTCCCGAGACTTGTGATTCAAGTGCCGTGAAATACTGGTTCGGGGATTTCGCACCAATCTTGATGTTGATTTCGGTCTGCATCTGAACAAGATTGGCAATCTGGTTGTACTGTCCAGGTTTGTATCCCTTCGATTTCAGATAGCCCTTCGGATAGACGTGATGAATATCGCCCTTAAGTTCGATGAGGTTTGATATCGATATCTCCTTTGAGAGAAATCCCTT
>Ga0105052_10007629_pt1 | contig 10488 bp, 6 predicted proteins | sample FRY03_FD_78094 | JGI IMG/M metagenome (GOLD analysis project Ga0105052, IMG submission 78094) | Freshwater microbial communities from Lake Fryxell liftoff mats and glacier meltwater in Antarctica - FRY-03 | ecosystem: Environmental > Aquatic > Freshwater > Ice > Glacier meltwater ... | reverse complement strand
TACTTGAGGGGCAATCCGTTGGATTCGGGTGCGCGGAGTGCTTTGGAAAAGGTGGCTCAACACCATCCGTCCCTCGTCATTTTTGTGTAGTGCTGTGTACATCTCAATCAAGACCGACGGACGCGACACATCTTTTGTTCACATGAGACCCATTTTCAACAGGCCAACTTTCTGCAAATGAGGCTCACTTTCCGCAATACGGTCACAAAGTGGCAAGGTAGACTGCGGAGGCCAAGATGAATTTCCAATCTACATGTCTATTTCGTGCCGATGTTTCATTCTATCCTTCTTTCTTTCTTCCGCATAGCAGCAGCTCACTCGAATCGTGCGACAGCACAAGATTGCGTTACGAACTCGGATTTAATTTATTTATTTTGTTATTCTCCGCTCTATAGGAGATATTTTACATGCTGTACAGTCGGATAAATTTTCTCTATATATTACTACCCTATTGACCATTAGTTGTTTTGTAAATGAAATACCAGCCAAGCAATTGCGAGCGAAGAAATCAACGCGGCCTCCGCATGAGAATCTGTCCGTGAATCTACCTTAGGAAGTCCTAGAGATGCAAGCATATTTTCAACACTGCGCTTCCCCCGCCTTCTTCCTCTTGAGTAAGCAGTGGCGCAAAGGGTTGACCTGCTATTGAATCAATACATCATATCAAACATGATGGTAAAATGGATCTACACAAGGACACATGGACTACTAGCAAGCAGTACATCTTGAGCCTCCTGTGAGCCTCGAAAAGCACGAGTCGTTTTGGTCAAGCCCTCTCTTCCTGAAACCCCTTCATCATCTCCAGGTCAATTGCCTTGTTTTTCCAGGTCCAAAAAGTTGTATGGATGCCTGTCACCATTTGTCACCATTAATTGAGTGGTTTTCACCTGGTCCAAATTCATTCGGTGCAGTTTTGGTTGAGGAATTCACACTTGTTCTCGGTGGTCGGCAAGCGGTACGGTGAAGAAACGTTCCTTGTCGGCTTTGTAAAGAGGATTCCTGATAGGGTCATAATCATAATTGGTATTCATAGGTCCATAATTAGTTCGCACACACGGGGGACATGTTTTGCCTGCCTCGTACTGTGGCGACTCTAACAAACACCGGTTCCCAGTGTAGCCTTTTTTACAAACGCATTGCCACGACGAAGTGCACCCTGTATTGCCCCCTGGTCCGTCACACCCAAACGTCTCAGAGAAGGGCGGGCATTGACTTTCACAAGTTGCGTCACCCCAACTAGATTTATATGACTCAGTTGGACAGATCAAACAAGGACCTCCATTGGGGCCCTGAAAGCCTGGTTTGCATAGGCAGTCTAGCACGTTTGACCGTGCTTGACGGAATACTGTCCCTGAATGGTCAGGGCATAATATCGTAGAGTCTTTGTATGCCCCAACCCCAATCTTGTAGGTGTCCTCTGGGACGGCCGAACACGGGCCACCGTCAACCCCAATATAACCAGCCTTGCACCTACAGTCTGCCCTGTCTTGCACAGCAGACTTGCCTTCACTATCCGAGTTGGGTGGGCAGGGCAGACAGGGCGAATCGCCAAGGTCTGTTTTCCAGGTGTCGGATGGGCAAGGATCGCAAGGGCCTCCAACTGGGCCATAAGAACCCCCAGGACATGAGCAGTTGCTGGCGGCAATCGTTGAATCCGGTTTCTGGTTTTGCGTGGGGCACAGGAAGTGATCCTTTTGCTGTTTTTCTACAGCACCCAAGCTACAATCCTCACCATAAAATTGGTCCTCACAATAACATGTGCCTGCGATGCAATCTCCACGGTCACTGCAATCATTATGACACACACTATCTACAAATGACCAAGAATGTATGTAGTGATTCTGAACTGCTGCACCCGTTGCAGCTGTGAACCCAATCCATGCTCGGCCTTCAGTCAGGGCCAAGATATTTCCAAGGTTGAGAGGAAATGTGAGGGCAGGTCTGTCGAGATCATCTATCCATAATTTGAGTGTTCCAGCTCCAGATGCAATCCATTGCAGGCTATAAGGGCTAATCCCGTAACTTGGATCGAGGAGGGAATCTGCTTCCATCCACGGTTCGTACCGCATTTTTACGGTATGTATGTTGCCATCTGATAGATTTGGCACATCTGTCGACGTAACGAGGCGGGAACGTGAGCCAGGAGTGTTCTTTTCTGTGCCCATGGTGTGCACAGCAATATGGTTCTGATACAAATCACCTAGCTCGGAGTTGTACCATGTGTCAAACTCGAAAGCAATACTATTGTCTATTCCTCCATATCCCATGCTGCTGGCGCCCGCCCCAAGTGCATGCGAGAAGTTGTTGTCGTGAATGACAAAGGCAAACCCGTCGCCTCCACGTGCCATACACCGATCTTCAATCGTGACATCGGTTTTGCAATGCCTCGACAAATCAGTAATTCTAAATGAGAATTGTGTTTCAAATCCACCCGACACGTGCTGCATGGTGTTGTACCAAGCGGCGCCCACCGAATCTTTGTCTCCAGTATTCAGCCTGATCTGGTTGACACAACCAGTCTTGCCTCCCCAACAGAAAACATGCCCTTGCTCTGGCTGCAAATATGCACTGCCGGCGAAGTTGAGGCCCCACGAGCTATTGAAATGTTCAAGGTTGAAGCCTTTTTGCACCTGAATCTGAAAAGGACTGCCGGGAATGTCTTGCTCCAAAAGACTTACCGACATTGTATATCTTCCAGCGATTGTAGCATTATATTCTACATAGTAAGATCCGTCTAAGAGGTCGTGAACCAGCGAAGGAATTCGCCCGCGACCAAAATTTGTGGGCTGGATAAAGACCTGAACAATCTCTCGGCCGAGGGTTCGCTTGTTTGCAAATCGATCCCTTGCAAACACGGTGAAGGTGGAAGGATATCCAACCACAGCGGATTCAAGGCCCTGCCCTTGAGCAGAGCTTTTCAGTGAGTCCGTAAGACCACCAGTCACCCTCAATACAAATGGACTTCCCCTCACGTGAATCATTTGCAGAGTCTCTTGATCAATATTCACTATGCTCAGCTTGAATGTACCTCCCCTGGTAATATTGTAAATACCCGAGTACATGTTGTCAGCATCGATAAAGACATCGAATCTTTCGTACTTGGCTGGCTGCGCACCGTCTATGAAGGCAGTAAAGCGTGGACGCTTTTCAGTGTAGGCTGCTCGATACGAGACCCAATCGTACTCCTCTCCATCTTCTCCCAACCAGATCTTCTGGTTCTGTCTGCCCCATTCGTCATATTTTCCACACGGCCCTTGTCGCGTCGTAATACACGACGCTTTTTGGGTGTACTCTTCCTCCGTCGCAAATGGCATCAACGGAATGCAATCATGTAGTACGCCCCCACGAGCATGGTAAGCCACTTCGTTGTTGTAGGCAGGGAAATCCTGAGCTTCTTCAGGACCATCCACTATGTAGCCACTCGCTGGCATCGTATTGGCCCATCTCATCCATTTCGCAGCACAGTCCTCTCCTGCAGTACAACCGTCAGATGGGAAAATGGTCCGCCACTGATTACTTCCACTGCCACCATTGTTCACATTCGCATTCCAGGTGTGGCAATAAGGACCCTCGTCACCACTTAGCACTCGCCGATTGCCCCACTTGTCTCGTGTCTCCACAGCAAATGTACAGATCAAACCAGCGCCACAAAGAGTGAGACCGACTCCAAAGGCAGTGGAAGATGCAATATCAACTACATCAGGTCTGACTTGAATCATGTAAGGACTTTTGTCAATGTGGGCATATTCTCCACCTGGCGATTTGAGCCTAATGTTAAGGGGGAAGGTGCCAGCTGTAGTCACAAGGTAGTCAACTTTATAGTTGGCATCACCGTAGTCATGGAAAGTGTATGTCGCAAATGACACGGACCAATAAACCAACTTTTCAACACGATAAGTCGTGTCATAGTAACGGATCCGCATGGGATCGAGGTATATTTTGAAATCAGATTCGGGCTTTGATGTCCAGATGTAATTCCAATATCGGTCCCGGAGAGCGACATCAAAATTGACCATCTTCCCTGCGATCTGATTACCTTTGTAATCGGACATACCAGAATGCGTATCTTTATCCATTGACACGCCCGTCCCATTGCAAATGCAGTTGTTGGCTGCGAAGACCTCTGGCCGGATGATAAATTCAAACGGGGCAAGATGGAGCAGCAGACCCGAATGCGAGACTGACAAACTGTAGAGTCCTGCTCGAGTAATGTTATACGCAACGTCATACGTTCCGTTATCATTGTCTACAAAGCTGAAATTTCCAACCATGTTGCGTTGCAATGGATCCAACGATGCAGTCACTGGACCATAAGAAGTCTTGCTTCTTTGCCTGCACCCGCCCCACACAACATGTCAATACCAAAACTCAGCGGACAGTGACTTGGAGCGCATTTGCGATGAGCAACACAACAACATGGCCACACGCTATCAGCAATGGCACGTAGCAACTGCGGCGCGTTGCGCCTCGCCACCGTGCACTCAGGCAAATTTTGGGCGCGTGGAGGCGAGGCGCATCGAAGCTGCCGCGCGCCAGCAGGTAGATCTCAACCCTAATCTAGAATATGATCCATACGGATGGCAGGTCCCGTATCCACTTTTTTTTCCCGGCAATATCTGGACAGATGTCTTGCCTCAGTAAATTTTGATATCCTGCCTAAATTCAGAAATACTGCCGAGGAAAATCTGAGTCCTAATATTTCCAGTATCATGGGAGCTGGCTGGTCGGCTCGGGAGCCGACACGAACTATAACCTGCATAGAATTATTGGTGGGGGGTTTTCGACTTCCAGATTCGAATATCGAACCTTGCATTAAGTGTATCTGGGGTAGACGCTCCTCTATATAGACGCTCCTCTATATATAGTAGATACACAACAACAGATTTTCTACCCTCTCAATTTTACGTCAGGGTCGATTTTTTTCCTCAGAAAACATGGATATGGATGAACAGTTTTGGTCTCGATAATTTTCTAACATTGTTTTTCGTGGTGCTCCGGGCTGCCAAATATCGCACAACACCCGAACCTTGCAAGAAAAAAGATCCGACCGGAAAGTATATCCGACTAGGCGGGGTATTCTGGAGACTCTGGTTGGGACCTGCCCACAAGGGATCTGCCCGCAGGCTGACGCACGACAGCTTCGGCGCGATGCACCTCGCCGCCGCGCGCCCCAAGATTTTCGCAGATGTTGTCGCATGTCAAGAAATGGTCGAACTGCGGCTGCCGCAGGTCGACTTACTGGAAAAAATAAACTTGCTCCCTGGTTTGGTTGTGAACATTAGCGCGCGGCAACTTGGGGCTACCTTCGCTGCCGTGCGCCCGATGCACAGATTGCCACAGATGTACGGATGTTGACACAAATGGAGGAGTGAGCAGGGCACTCACGACTTTTGAACAGACGCCTCCTCCAAGACAAATCCTTCGATTTTGTCTTTTTTCCCGGTGGCATTCCCGTATGCTACAAAATATGGCTGACCCAAGGCATTTTTAGTTTGGTCGTAGTAGAGAAATGCAAGGTCGTTTTCAGAGATCCACATGTCAATCTCAACATTTGACATGGGACCTCTCCAAATAGGTCTGTCGGGTTGCAAACTTGGAATCATGAGATTGAACTGTCCATCTTTGCGAACATCCGGAGGTAGGAGCATCTTAGCCTCGAGCCCAAGGCGCTCAATTTGTGGGCATCGGTAGTGCGCATTATTCAAGAATGATTGGAGGAGATCTTCTTGATTGATCAATTGTCGATGCTGGAGCATCCTCTTCATGGCAAACTTACAATCAGATGGAAAGCCACACTGCCTAACGGCGCACCCAGTACTGCGCGGAGATTTCCCCGACCGGGTAATACGATGGTCAAACTCAGAACATGCATCTGCAGTGCCATTAGGACAGCAACCTTGCCGACAGTCTGCTGTATTTCGCATGTACATGCAAGAAAGCTCAGGTAGAATGTTCATGCTGATTGCAGGACCTGACATATACTGCGTCGCAGCCCGATTACATGGCGTTATTGTCGATTTGTACACATGGGGACATTTGCGAGACAAATCAAGTAGCACCTTATCCTGAATAATAGGGCAGTCCGAGAGAGATAAACCGGAAAGTGACACGGCAAAATCTTCTCCGCCCACGTTTCGTCTGTTGAGTGCAGAGTCTCGGTCCTGAATTTCGAATGTCCGGGTATGTCCTGCAAACCCATCCATAATGCCATTGCCATTTGCCGTTGAGTTGGGACCGTATGTAGGCGCAGGGTGTACTCTGGCCATGTACGGCGACCCCTGAATATGAATACAGAAAGGATTGCAGAGCATGATTGAGATTCGGTGATGCCCGGCAATGAATGGCTGCCATTCTGAGGCATAATCTCCCTGAAATACCTCGTCGCCAGCAAACATTGCCATTGACGATGTGGGCGTGGTGGAGTCGTGGAACATATTCTGAGAAATACGTGGCATTTCGAATCCCGTCGTGATATTTTCCAGCGAAGAAGCCCAATTTCCAAACACGTCTCTGATTCGCAACATGAAAAATGCTGGATAAGTTGCAATTGCCACAGACAGACCAGTGCCAAATGCTTTCACAGATGATGTTGTAATAGGCCCCGAATCAACCCATACACTGAATGGACTTCCAAACGGAATGAAGTTTTGCCTTGGCAGCGCGGCAGCTTGCTGGTACGAATACTCGACACAATTCTCCTCCCCAGCCGCTTTTGCTGCTGCTGTTCCCACCGGCGTGCACCAACGCACACTGCCATCAGATTGATTCTTCATCACAGTAAAATCAGTACCAAGGTCGCATCGTAGGCCTGTCATCTGTCGAACTTGCCCCTTTGCGTTGGGCGGGCTAAGCAAGACGCGTCTGGGCTTGTTACACAATTGTGGCAGTGACGGCAGAGTAATGCTAACAGTGTATCGTCCGCTAAGTGTAACGTTGTAAACGACGTAATATGAGCCGTTTCCATTGTTTGACACCTGCGCATACGTTTGGCCGTCCATATGTTCGTGTACTAGTGCAACAACAAAGGTGTCACCTCCTACCAAACGAAGATTGTCGTACTGATCATACGAATCAATACGAAACGGAACACCGATGCCTGTGCGGGTGGTTTGGTAATAAGCAAGACCAGGACCAAAAGCTTTGCTGTGCCCAGGACTGGTCCTACCTGGCATCACTACTACTGTTCGATGCTCCATACCGGGAGGAAAAGGGACAGGTTCCGCATAATCGCCAAAATATCTGTCCTTTCGCATCTCAAAGAAATTTGCTTGATAAATACCCGGCATAGTTGGTGTGAAAGCAAATTCGCAGTATTCCTTGCCAAGTTCAACTTCCACAACCTTCGACGTGGTCGTGAAGCGCTTAAACGTTGGGTTGTACAGATCTCGCAATATCATGGAGTTCTTTTCGATTTGCGTCCGATTGTCTTTGATGCTTTCGTGACCGTACTGGAGTCCTGTTACTCGCGAAGGAGGACGAGTCACATACGCTCCTTTCAATTTACTTGCCCGGGACGACTCTCTTGCTGTGAGTTGCGCTACAAAAATAGGGCCGGCTTTGCCAGGAAGATCTTCGAAGATCGAGTTATATCTTTCACTCTTGCGGTTTGCATTACACTGGAATGTACATTCTTCCCACCAATCCATTGGGATATAGCCTCTTTGCCATGCCTGGCCTTCCTGTAGGGTCGGACCCTTTGCTTCCGGCGGACCCGAGCCCAACACATACTCTGGCCGATCGTACTCGAAGCCTGCTGGAATTTTCATCAAACCTCTTCGGCACGGTGTACTCATTGTGATTCGGGTTCCTGCAGTGAATTGGAGCCACGTGTCTTGCAACACCTTCTGGCACATGTAGTAGTCTTGTGACACATTGTAATGGGTTGTATTGGAGGACTGAAACGAACTAAAACACATGTTTTCTGGCAAGCCCATAAAAGCAGCATCGTCTGTGTCTTCATCCAAAGTAACACCACAGTTGGTGCACATATCATCCAAGCACTTTGGATTTCCTTCACCCAGTTTGCGATTGCAGCCAGGAGACAAGAGGGGATACGAAAGGGCCTTTATATATGTAGAATCCAGCCGTCCAAACAGTACTTTAAAGCCGTAGAACACACCCGAAGGATTTGCAGCATCAGTTGCAAAATTGATTGCAACCGTTTTGCCATTGCCGACAACAATAGAATGTGGCATTGCCCATCGGTCCTTTGGAAAAGTTCCTCCAACACCCATGGCCCTGAGTTTGAAGTTGATGTCAACGACTGGTTCCTCGTACAATTCAACCGCATCGAAACCTGCCTCCATATCAAGAAACACGAAGGTGAAAACCATCGGCAGACCGTACGTATCGTGGTGCTCGGGCTCAATAATCCAGGTGCAATTGATGTTATGCTCGTACTCCCGCCCAACACCATACCCATCTGAAAACGACCCGAAACTTTTCGTCAACTTCACGACTCCTCCACAAGGCTTCTCGGGTTCTGAACAGTTAAACCCAGACCATCCAGCTTGGCAGTGACAAACACCAACAGATAGGTCGCAAATCCCGTGACCATTGCAATTTTCAGAATACTTCATGTCGGCCGACTGCATCATTGTGCTTGTAAAATTCTGCAGCCGGACACTCCCACAAATCTCAAGGTCTTGCCCACTTGCCGATGAACACATCGCGTTGTCTGTTCCACCATCCATTAATGTCTTGGGCTGGCCGGCATAATGCCGAGTAAGGGACTCTATGCTGGAACCGTCGGTTTTGTAATAAGAGCTGCCCCACTGTGACGCGACAAATTCGGATGAATCATCATCGGTCATTTCACGGATCAACATTTCCACTTCCTGTACTGAAAGTTCTACCCTCTTACCAAACGGGTCGTAGAGATCCTAATATGTCAAAGGAAAATGTCAGCAGTCGCTTATATGTGAGTGAGTAGTTGTACAACATGAGCGCACTCCCAGAAGCTGCTACCACTCGGGTCGGGGCGCGCGGCGGCGTGGCCGCCGCGTGTCACTCGAAATTAGGCGCGGAAACTCAAAAACTTTTGTCCCTGAAGGGTTTCAAAGCATGTATATATACGGGTACGGACCATTCCCGTAGGGATTGTGAGGTATGGGTTTGACCCGTAGGGGGGGTCACTGGTCCAGTCTGTTGGGGGGGGGGGCGTACAGACCAAACTCCTCTACGGTCCCGATACAAAGTCATTGGGCGTGCGGCAGCGGAGGGCACGCAGCGGTGCTAGCGCCGAAGCGGGTGGCTAACCCGCTTCTTGCTTCAGACAGATGCATGAAATGCTTCTGACAGATGCATGAACGAAAGACACTTAAATTTGCGTTCCTATCCCTCGGATACAAAGAAAAAATTCCACACAACCGCCTCTCGACACCCCCCGACAAAAAAGATTCTTTTTTGGCCGGGGTATATTCCTCGACACATGTTCGTATCTTCGGCATCGAATCGGCCATTTTTTTGAGAAAAGACAACTCTCTCCTGATGGGTCTTGGGCGGCATTAGGCCTTGAACTCATGCCCATTCACTGTACACACGACTCTCAACACAGGAGCTTCGGTGAGTGCGCGCCTCGCCACCGCGCGCACTTTCGCCGGTCGCCTCAAATTGGGGAACACATGCCGGTGCAAATGACTGTTGCTTTAATCGGCCACAGTACTGCGTATGTGTCGCATACGCAGCCAGTGTACATGACTTTTTTGCCACACGCACATGCAGCTGCGAATCCTGGTGAGGGTGAGGGAAAAGACTGAAGAGACCATTAAACGGAGACCCATACGCAACTCCTTCCAATTGAGTTTGCGGTCCTGTATAGAATCGTCGATGCCATCCCATTTATCGAACGTGGCTGCAACCCCCATGGCAACGACAGCCTCCTGAACACGCCTGAAAGTGATGCGCTTCAAGTCGTCGTACCCCGCGCAATGGATTCCCTTGTCGAAGGCACCGAGGGACTTGAATCCAGTTATCATTTCCGGGTTGATTTCGTAGTCTTCGAATGCCTCCTGGATGGTGGTCGGCAGCCCCTGGCGCTTTTCTTCGGTGTCTCGAACAGCCGGCCACTGGTCACCCACCATGCGGAAGCCCGCGGCAGCACGCAGGCATGCCATCAACACAATACTCAGCAGACTCCCTGCCCACCATCTGTCCCCCCTCCCGCGCTTCCCCACTCCCGAGGCGTGTCCTATTAATCGCAAACGTGCGGTGCAACCCGAGTTGCACCGCATGTCCTCCACCGCCGGCGACCCGGCGCCGCCATGAAGTGGCAGACTCCCCGGGAGAGCGCTGCTGCCCTGCGCTTCCGCATGCAGTGGCCTCTGGCTGCCCGGCAGCGAGATTGCGACACGCTGAGCCATGCGGAATGCCCGGCCCTGCCCCACGCAGCCGCCGTGTCGGAGTCACAAAAAGGGTGCCTTCAAAATCTTTGTTTCTTTTTCCCGCCGTATTGGGGAAAAAATGTTTTTATATGTGAATTTTCAAGGG
>Ga0105052_10007623_pt1 | contig 10500 bp, 9 predicted proteins | sample FRY03_FD_78094 | JGI IMG/M metagenome (GOLD analysis project Ga0105052, IMG submission 78094) | Freshwater microbial communities from Lake Fryxell liftoff mats and glacier meltwater in Antarctica - FRY-03 | ecosystem: Environmental > Aquatic > Freshwater > Ice > Glacier meltwater ... | reverse complement strand
CCTGAGCCGGTTGGTCCCTGGGTCATCAGAGTGTTATTGCAGCCCTGATTGTTGTCCTCATCGCTTACAGACTCCCACTCCCCTTTAACCTCCTTTTCTTTGAACAGTTCTATGTGCTGATTTCGAACTCCGCTTTCGCTGTCTCCAAGGCCAGCTGCAACTTGTTTCACTCCTGTCAGCCAACCGCCGTTGAAACTGTCGACATTTCCTGCCCATCCGATTCCCGGTGGAGAAGAATCAGTGAGGATTATCTCTATGTTTGACATTCCAAAGCCAGGATTAAGGTTTGTCTCGTTCACGGATCCTTTCGCGCAGCCTGCTCCGGCGGTACCTTTTTTGTTGCACAGAAGGATAAGTTTAATTTGTGTAGTGTCAAGCCCTTCCGCAGTGTACCCAACCCCGCTGATCCAAAGGTTCCATTGAACCAAACTTTGACCGGGCCCGACGAAACTGTTGTTTGCGTCTAGAATCCCGCCAGTCCAGTTACGGCAGGGGCTCCCGCTGTTAGCATTTGGATTCAAGCATCCGTTAACCATGCCGGTGATTCTGTTGATTTTGGCTTCGCCTGGGGCTGTTGCTGTCTGTAGGCCACCATCCCACGCCCGCGGGTACTCAACGCTCTCCCCGCTTAAATCAGCTCCAACTCCGACAATACCTGGGTTTGACTCCGTCCTGTAGCCGCAGCCGCTGGCTGCTCTCATGTGGCGTGCCGCTGAACCATTCGTTACGCTTGGCGTGAAAACATTGTTGACGTTGCCGGCGAAGACACTGCAAACGTAAACCTTGTATGTGCCTGCTTGAGCCGGCGAAGGACTGAGCAGAGCCGCCGCGCTGAGACTGAGGAACGCGACAACCATGATGATCTTTCGTCTGCTGAAACAAGATGCCGTCAAAAAGGGTTCCATAGAGCGATCGACTATACACGATTCGAGGGCGACTTGGAGCCGGTTCTTTCTGCAGCACATGTTTTGGCCTGACCCCATGCGAGAATAGGGTTATGCTTGATGACGACGAACTCCAAGTGTTGCAGACCGAACTGGCTTACGATCCGGCTGTAGGCCAGTGTTTGTGGGGGTTTGTGCTGCCGGGAGTGCCGGTCGCGAAAGCTCGGCCAAGAATGACTCGCAGCGGCCACACGTTCACGCCAGCCAGAACCGTCAACGCTGAGCAAGAATTATGCTTCAGGCTGAACGCTGCCGGCGTTCTAAGAAGCGGACCTGAAACCGGCACGGTTGCGCTTGCGTTGCGTTTCTATTTGCCTGGTCACGGCGGCGGCGACCTCGACAACTACGTGAAGCTAATCTTGGACGGTTTCAACAGAGCTGGTGTTTGGGCTGATGATGCTCAAGTCACAAGCTTGCGGGCTGAACTGAGAGTTGATGCTGAGAACCCGAGAACGTTGATTGTGCTGGCTGAACATTCCAGCGGTGTTCTGCGAGGACCGGTCGGCGAGAAAACCTGCGAAGGTTGCTCCGCAACGTTTCCAGCTCGGCCGTCCAGCAAGCAGCGGTTCTGTTCTCGGAGCTGCGCTGGCGCGGCCAGACGAGCAGCTTAGAATTGACATCCTCCCGCGGCTGAAGCCGGGGGATTCCTAAGCGGCGCATAATACGCTCCCAGTGGTTGACGTTTCAACGGGCTTGCCGGCTGCAGCTAATGCCGCAACCGGTCTTACAGTCCCTCCGCGTCCAGAAACGGCCTGCCCGGCCGCCAGAATGTTTTTTGCGGCGTTAATGTCCGCGTTTGTTTGATGCCCGCACTTGATGCAACGGAAAACCGCTTGGCTCTTACGGTTGTCCTTGTCTGTGTGGCCGCATTTCCTGCATTTGCGGCTCGTGTTTTTCGCTGACACTTTGATGAACTCCACGCCAGAAGCTGCGGCTTTTTGCTCCAGCCGTAACGTGAAAGCGGACCAGCCACGGGCGGCTATCTCACGATTAAGGCCGCTTTTGGCTTTCACGTTCTTACCGGGCGCCTCAGCGGTGCCTTTGGCGCTTCTGAGCATGTTCTTGACGCGCAAGTCTTCGACAACGATCAGATCGTTGTTTACGACAAGTTCGGTCGTGATTTTCTCCCGCCAGTCTTTGAGACGATCAGCTTGACGGACTTTCAGTTTGGCAATCTGCCCGCGTGTCCTGCCGCGCCTGTTACTGCCTTTCGTTTGGCGAGCGAACTGACGTTCAAGTCGCAACAGTCGAGCTTTCTCGCCGTCTTCTGGCGTTGGCGCGTCGTAATGCGCGGCGTCGCTTGTCGTGATCGTACTGGCAATACCAAGATCAATTCCAACTGCGCGACCAGACGTGACGTGCAACAACTTTGGTTGCGGCGCGGAGGATGCGACATGCCAGCGGCCGGCAGCATCACAAGTAACGCGTCCCATGCCGTACTGTTCTGGCAATCGTCTAGAGAGCCGGAAACGGACATGGCCGCACTTCGGAACGTGAACAGTTGCCCATTTCCCGTTGATGACCTTAACGGTCACGTCACGAATGCAGAAGCCTTCGCTGCGTCCGGCTTTACGCCAAGTCGGACGACGATGCGTTCCTCTCCACCAGTTCTCACAAGCTTGCTTGAAGTCGCGCAGCACTGGTTGCTGCACAGCGGAAGCGCCTTCTCCTAACCACGAGACTTTCCTGAGGTCAGCTAACTGACGTTGCCGTTCCCCGACGCTAGGAGCTTTCCGTCCGGCGACACGCCGGTCGTAAAAGTTGAACTGTTCTAACGCCAGATTCCAAATGAAACGAGTGTCGTTGCAATGGCGAGCGAAACTCTCTGCTTCATCCTGGTTGGGATAGATGCGATAACGATGGGCCATTTAACTAGGAGAGTACACTAGAAAGTAGCTTAGAATTCAGCTCTGCTTACTGGCTTAGCGAGCTCGCCGCCGAGCTTTTCTGCAGCCTTGTGATAAATCTCGTTCAAATCGACACGCGCTCTGCGTCCTTCGCTATCGCCCGCGTCAGCGAACCCAACTATGTACTCAAGTCCTTCTCCGACACCTACTTCGATGACCACAACGATTTCGCCGCTCACGAGTTCCGAAGCAATCAAGTCCAGCAGACTAATTGTTGCTTCATCACCGTCCGGGTTTGCTCCCGGCCAGAACGCTCCGCCGGCTCCTGCTGGAATTACTGCATACTTGCCTGGCGAGTCAGTTGACTCCACTAGACGATAGGTGGCAGGAAGTTTACTGCGTAAAGCTTCGGTGTCTTTCAGCTGAACGTAGTTGCTTCGGCATGACGCGAGATATCTCAATGAGTCTGCTCTTTCGTGCTCACGACGAAACGCGCGGCTTTGTCGTGGTTGGTTGGCATCCAGTTCAACACTAACATCGGAAGCGGCCAGTACTGTGTCGCAAGTCCGAGCAGTCTCTAGTTCCGTTGCTCTTCCGTGGACTTCGGTGGCTTGATGTTGATTTCGATGATCAGGTCGCCTGGATCTCCGCCGTGAGTTCCCGGGTTTCCTCTGCCGGTAACGCGCATCAAAGCTCCGTCTTTCATGCCGGCAGGGATGTTGACTTTCAGTGTCCTCACTTGTTTGCCTAGTCCTGTTCCTTTGCATTCAGCGCATCTGTCGGCAATGATTGCGCCAGTTCCTAAGCAAAGTTCGCAGCGAATCGGTAGAACAGGATCTTTTCCTGTCGCATCGCAGAAATCGCATTCGAACAAATCACTTTCCATTTCGGCTCCTGTTCCCGTGCAGGCCGGGCAGGGCGCGTCAACTTTGAATGAGACCGGGATTTGCGTTCCGTTTTGCGTGTGCTGAATCCAAACGCTTTCATGGACCGAAGTCCCAGGCAAAGATGTGCGGAAATGGGTTTTGCGGCGCAGCAGATTTCGTAAAGTAGCTGTTATCGTTGGCGCCGCCGAGGGTAGATGATCGTAACGAGATTTCAGGTCAGAGTTGTCGAGCATCTCCATTGCGCTGTTGATCGCTCTGATTCTTTCAGCGGCTTGCGGATCCCCTGGGTTCTGATCCGGATGATATTTCTTGACGAGAACTCGGTATTGTTCGCGGATCTCTTTGAGCGAAGAGCCGCGTTGCAAGCCTAGGGTGTCGTAAGGGTTGACTGGCTGCGGCATCGGAAGCTCAATCGCAGATTACTCGTCCTGCGAAAGCTCTTGTCATTGTGACTTCGTCAGCGTGATCAATGTCGCTGCCGTAAGGCAATCCGCAGGCGAGTCTGGACACGGTCACGCTGACTTGCGGATCTTCTGCGAGAATTCGTGTTATTGCGAAAGCTGTTGCGTCTCCTGACGTGTTCCCGTTTGTCGCGATGATCACTTCCGTGATTTCGCTTGAGTCCCCTGCCCGTTGCGCTAACTCGCGGAACGACAAGTCATCCTCGGTCACGCCAGCGATGAGGTCCAGAGATCCGCCAAGCACATGAAATAAGCCTCGGAATCCGGCTCCTTCAACTGCGGGAATGTCAGTCGGAGCTTCAACAACGCAAAGTTGCGTTGCTTCACGCCGAGGGTCGGAACAGATGACGCACAGATTGTCGTCCTGGGCGAAGTTGAAACAGACCGGGCAGGCAGTGACTGACGCGGCAAGCATACTCAAAGCTTCTGCCAGATCCAAGGTTTGCTGCTTGTCCGCGCTGAGCAAATGATATGCCAAGCGAGTCGCTGATTTCGGGCCGACACTTGGAAGTCTTGAAAGTTCCAGGACAAGATCATCGATCACTGGAGCGCGCTTCATGATTACTGGCCGGCCTGGACTGTTATTGCCGCGATCTGACCAGCCCTAACTGAGCAGATTGTTTGCTTGAAGCGCACGTAAGCTGATTTGGTAGAAGGAAGCAGATGAATGATCACTCCTTCGTTGTCACGGCCTATAAGGGTTCCTGCGATGCGTTCGCCGCTTTTGATTTTCACTTGGTCGCCGACAGCTAATTCTGAGAAGTTCATTTACCCAGTATCCTCGCTTGGTCGGACAGTACTCAAGTTTTGCGGTTCTGTCACGAGAGCTTTCACGCTGAGTGAGATCAGTGCCGTGAGGAAAGTACTTTCAGATGCTGCCGGTTTGTCAGGCTGCTGAGCGTCTTTAGCTAACCGGCCGAGCAGCATGATCAAAGTTTCGTTGATGCTGACAAGCAAGGAACTTTCGATTTTCGGGATGGAGATCTGCCGGGAAACTTCTTCGATCACTGTCATGTCAGTTTCGTTGCTGTCCAGGCTGAACCATCTTGATGCGATGATCAGCGTGCCGGTGATTATTTTCCATTCGCCGCTTAAGAGTCTGCCGGGCGAGTCAATCAAACGTGCAGTGGCTGCTCCGGACAGAACAGCGGCTTCAGTGATCTGCTCGCTGGAAAGCAGACCGCGGTCAGCGCCAGCGTTCGCTGCAGCGCTCGCGGACTGATGACGACGCCGCGCTTCTGTCGTCCCTATCAGTTTGCTGGCAGAATCACCGGGCACAGCTAGGCGCAGTGCTTTTGCAGCTTCCGCCATCAGCAAGCTGGCTTGGGTTTCGTCGTCAAGGTCGGCCCACTGGCCAAGCGTGAATGTGCTTAGACTATCGGCGGATTGTTCTTCACCGTCCATTTCTTGAAGCAGATCGTTGATGAGCGCGGCCGTGTCATCCGATCCGTGACCCTGAAGCAGGAAGCGGAGAGCAAGAGTTCTTGAGCCGACCGCAAACCATTCGTCAGGACGGGCATTTGCATTCGCTCCCTCTGTCGCCCATTGCAGTTGAGCTTCAGCGCTTTGAGACGCCAGGGCAGACGCTCTTTTAAGATCCTGTGGTAAGGATGCCATCAGGCGCGCTATCAGAAAGTCTGCTGTGGTCACTCAGTCAGTATGACTGATGATCAGGCCACCGCAGGTCGTTCGCGAATTCTCAGGTTCGATCTGCCGTCACCAGCACGTTCTCTTTGACTTCGCCGGCTGCAGGGGCAAGCTTCAGAAGCTCAAGGCCGCGTCCTACGCTCTCTTGACCGTGACGTGCTGAAAGCTCTTTTTTGATTGAGATTGCATGACGGCGAAGCAATCTTAGATCCGCTTGGATTTCAGCTGAGAAGCTTTCCGTTTTGACTGCTTCTTCGAAGTCAACGTCGACCACGTCCGAAGACATCTTCATCAGGGTGCCGATCTGTTCCGTGATCAGCGTGAATACAAGCCAGTCTTTCGCAGGGTCGCTTTTCAGGTCCCCCCAGTCAACTGCTTGTGCTAATCCACGGATCGCCGCTTCACTGATCGCGGCAAGAGAAAGATCCCTGCCGTTCAAAACCAGTCCGACACGGTCTCCTGCGTCGCAGACCACTAAATGAGAGTTCACGGCCAGGGACCTGCTGAGCGCCTCTTCTCTCAACGGGCCCCAGAAATCATGATCCGAGTTCAATGCGGCGCCGGAATGATCAGTCAAGTCCGCGACTAACATCGGAACGCGAGCGGAACCCACCACAACGTCAGCGTTGACGTAAGCGACATCGCCGGAGACTCCTGAAAGCACGTACGACACAGGCTGCTGACGGGATGAAACCGACAGCGTGATCGTGCTGATCACGAGCACTTGGCGCCAGATCGGAGGATCGACACCCAGAAGGACAACGCGCAGGCGGATCGCTGAACTCACGGGCCTGCCTGCCCTGCCGGTTGCCTTAGTGCAGATGCAGACGGTTTCGGTGCGCACGCCACGGAACTTGCCTTATTCAGGGAAGTTGAATTGATAAAGACCATCGGCCGGGCAGTCATCCAAGGATTGTCTGCCCGGGATCCTTCTCGATGACGCAGCAGCTGCTGCATGTAGTCTTCAGCAATTCCGATCGCACTGTCGAACAAGGACAGTTCATCATCGGAGTGCGCGGCAGGGTCTGCTTCGCGGAGCCATTCGATGAGCCTGGGGCCGTCAGGACCTGCATCGATTACTCGTAAGCAGCCGGCCCGTGTCAAGTTGATAATGATTCGATGGTCTGCTCGGGCTGCTTGCGACCAGGCTCCTGCCTGCCAGTTGCATTCCTGAAGCTCCAGGCCGTCGAGCTTCTCATCTATCTGAACTGCAGCTCGTTCCAGGATTGCGTCAGCTTCTTCCCTGACTTCAGCAGTGATCTCAGTTACTGAGCTCGCTGTCGCTCCTGTGCTCATGTTGTCGCCGTAAACACTGACTGGAGCTATGCCGCAGACTTGCGCTACTTTTTCAGCGAGATCTAGTTGAATCATGTCAGTTCGAGCACGTTTCGTTGTTTTGCCGGCAACTTGTCTGTTGGCCCCCAAAGCGCGGCTGACTGTGCTTCCGTCGTAAGCACCGACTTGTTCAGCTACCCATCCGAATGACAAGTTCGAGTTCTCATCGAAACGTTCGTTGACTAGCTCGCGGATTTCCTTGTTCGTTACACGCGTTGTTTCTTTCTTCACGACTTCGATCAGTTGCAAGTCAATTAGTTCCTGCAGAAGACGAGCTGCATGTTCAACGTGAACTCCTAATTCGTTGGCGGCTGTAGCAATCTGACCGGTCAAAGCCTCTTGGTAGGCGTGCCGCGCATAGCTCCACCAGCCTGTTGTTTGGTCCGCAAGCAGTTTTTGTTCTTCCAGCAACACCGCATTCTTCTTCAGTGTTCTCATGAGAGCTGCGCGTTGTTTAGCTCGGTTGTCCGTGATTTCGGCCTGCAATGCGGAGGACATCGGCTTTGAGCTAACTGTAGATTCGAATGTTTTCAACGGATCGCTATTGAATCCGTGCTTTTTCCGAAGATCTTTTAGCGTGTCGACCGGTCGTTCATGTGCGGCTGGCGGCTCAGCTTGAGTCTCCTGCTCTTTGTTGATGGCTGTCATTGCTGCTGGACAGTACCAAAAACTACCGGACGGAAGATGAGCAGTGCAGCTTCAGCGCCTTTAAAGACTGGCTAGTTTTGCGGAATAACGCAGCCCTGTCCATCCGGTAACGTAACTATTCCTGTAGCGTCGCTTTGCAGCCAAGCGCTTGTGCCGGCGCCATCAATTGCGCGCATTGACAAACGAATTGTTTTGCCGACATCCGCGTAAGTGAGTCTGTAGCGGCCACTGGTTTCTGAAGTTGCTGCGCAGGAATCTCCGGAAGCGTTGCAGCGGTACCAGAGTTTCTCGGTTGCTGCTGTTTGCCCTCCTTCTCCCCAGGCTGACCCGATTAGTTCGAGTCCGCTGACTGGCGCTCCTGAAATTGTTACGGAGTCAAGGTTCGGAGCGAAATTGTTGACCGTCACGTTCGTGAAGCTTGCGACCTGTGTTTTGTTGCCTGCCGCGTCCTGAACTAGTAGTTGAATGTCGTGGAGACCATCAGGAATGTTGTTTGTCGCGAACGATCCTGTGATTGCTTTACTGACCGGACATGGATTGATAGCATCGTAATCGTAGATGCCGTTGACGTTGTTCGAGCCGGTTAGTTGCCGGCAGCTGCCTGTCGCTGTGTGATATCCGGAGTCAGGCAAAGTCATGTACGCGCCGTCGACGGCAAGTAATGTTTTGAGGACTCCGCTGCCCGCGTCAGTTGCCGTGAAAGTCCACGCTAGGGCGCTGCTGGCAGCCCCGTTGTTTGTCGCTCCGGTGAATGATTGACCGGCAGTTACTGCTGGCGCTGTTGAATCTTCAATTGTTAACGAGGAGACTCCGAGTCCTGCGTAGGACGCGCCCATGCAGCTGTTTCCGTCCAAGGCCGCGTTAGCGATTTGTTTGCAAGTTGTGTCCATCTGCAAGCTTTTCCATCCTGACGCGTTCACTCCTGAGTCGAAGCTTGCTGTGGTAGTGCAACCAGCTGTAGTGTTCGCTGGAAGGCAGTTCCTAAGAACGGTTGTTGTGTCTTCGCTGTAGGAGATTATTACAATACCGGAGCCGCCGGAGCCTCCTCCTCCTGTGCGGAAGTTAGGGGCGCCTTCTCCTCCTCCTCCTCCTCCTCCTCCTCCCGTTCCGTTCGTTCCTTGTGTTCCGCGAGTAGTAATCCCGACTGTCCCGCCCCCTCCTCCTCCTGTGCCGCCAGAGCCAGAACTTGAATAACCACCCGCGCCACCGCCTCCCGCGTAAACGTTAGTCGTTCCAGCGATAGAGCTGATTGCCCCGGTGCCCCCAATCATTACGCTGGCGTCTGCTCGCGCGCCGCCGCCGCCTCCTCCGCGATTGTTCTGAATTCCGTTAGCACCTGCCTTGCCCTGTCCAGAGGTTCCCGCTGCAGCCACTTGCTGGCTCGGCTGGTTGGTTCCTCCGCCTCCTCCTCCTCCCGAGCCGCCAGTAACAGCAACCGCGTTCTGCCCTCCGGCGTAACCGCCTCCGGTGGCTGTCAGCCCGTTGAAAGTAGAGTTACTGCCGACCGCTGGAGATGAATAGTTTTCGGCTGGATAGTTACCGCCACCACCTCCTCCTCCTCCGACTACGATATTGTAAGTCTGGCTACTAAGCGTTGAAGAGCCGACGAGCACACCTCCGCCGCCACCACCTCCTCCTGCTCCTCCATCGCCGCCACCGCCGCCGCCTACTATCAGGTACCTAATGCTCGTGGACTGACCGACAGTGAACGTTCCTGATGAAGTAAAAGTATGAATTCGACGTCCGCCAGCTGTTGTTTGAGTGCCTCCTGTGTTCGCCGTTGCCGCAGTGTCGGGCTTCACAAGGTCAAGACTTCCGCTTGCAGCGCTGTTGTCGCCGCCGTACGTGAGGATTACCACTCCCGAGCCGCCAGCGTTGGCACTAGTGCCAGTGGCATCAGCCGCGCCAGCACCACCACCACCACCTAGCCCATCAGTACCGGCAGTGCCGTTGCTGTTGCAAGCTCCGCCGGTTCCGCCGCCGCCTCCGCCGCCTACTCCAGCGGTGTTAGTAGCGTAACCTTCGCCGCATATGATTGCCACAGAGCCGCCGCCGCCGCCGCCGTAAGTCACTAGTGAGCCCGAGAGGCTGGAGCTCACTCCGAGGCCGCCGTCAGCGCGCTGGCAAAGCCCGAAGCCCGCTGTTCCTGCGCCGCCGCCACCAGAAGCGCAACGCGGATTGTCGGTGGCAGTGGAAGCAGTCTGACCTGAAGCGTTACCTTGCCCGGGAGTGCCGGCCACGCCGGCCAGCAAGGGGTTGCAGGCGGCAACTGCTGCGCAGTTGCCTCCGTTGCCTCCTCCTGAGCCACCTACTATGCCGGCAACATTCAAGTGTTTGCCGCCGTTGCCGCCTCCGACAACCGAAACAACTGACCCCAGTGAACTGCTGCCGCCAGTTCCTCCTTGGGCGGCAGTTCCAGAAGCACCGGCCCCTACCGTGACCGTATAAGTGCCACTGGCAAGAGAAGCACCGCCAGTCAGCACGCCGCCAGCTCCGCCGCCGCCGCCGCGTTGAGCTCCGCCACGTCCACCGCCGCCTACAAGCAGATACTCAACTGTTGTGAGTTGATTGACAGTGAAGGTGCCTGATGACGTGAAAGTATGTATTTGGCGTCCGTTGACTGTTGTTTTAACGCCGCCTGTGTTCGCTGCTGCCGGCGCTCCTGCTGTGACGGTCGCGTCGCCGATTGCGCGAATGATTTTCTGAGTTGGCCAGTCACGGACAGCTGCTG
>Ga0105052_10007616_pt1 | contig 10504 bp, 11 predicted proteins | sample FRY03_FD_78094 | JGI IMG/M metagenome (GOLD analysis project Ga0105052, IMG submission 78094) | Freshwater microbial communities from Lake Fryxell liftoff mats and glacier meltwater in Antarctica - FRY-03 | ecosystem: Environmental > Aquatic > Freshwater > Ice > Glacier meltwater ... | reverse complement strand
CCGACCAGGCCCAGCACAAAGGCCACGCGCCAGGCGATGTCGCCTTTGAGGGGCTTGAGCAGTCCGCCAAGTACGCCGCTGATACCGGCAATGCGGCCGTTGAGCAGCAGGAACAGCGCAGCCGCCAGGCCGATCAATGCACCGCCAGCCAGTGCCGACCAGGGCGTGAAATTCATCCAGTCAATCGTCATCATTCTTCCTTGTTGCCGTTGTTGCAGTAAAGGCGGTAGAGCAGCGCTACGATCTCCAGCATCGCCGGGTCGGCCACGCTGTAGTAGATGTTTTTGCCCTGACGCCGGGTGCTCACCACGCTTTCTGTACGCAGCACACCGAGCTGCTGCGACAGGGTCGGCTGGCGGATACCCAGTTGCTGCTCCAGCTCGCTGACGCAGATCTCGCCTTGCGAGAGCTGGCACATCAGCAGCAAGCGGTCTTCATTGGCCAGCAGTTTCAACGCAGCCACCGCCTGCGTTGCGGCGCTGCGCAAGGTTTCGGTGTCAATCACGTTGTGGGAAAAAGTCATCAGAATAGCTGCGATGTTTGAATTGACTTCATTTTATCAATATATATAATATTAGTCAATACATTGAAAGCGTGTCATGACCTTTAAAACCACGACTCAGGCGTTTTTCTATCCCGCCACCTGGACCGTCACCTATGTCGTCTGGGACCAAGCCAGCCGTCATGCCGCGGTGATTGATCCTGTGCTGGACTACGATTTCAGGTCTGGCCACACCCACACGGAGTCCGCCGACCGGGTGCTGGCTTATGCCTTCGAGAATCGCTTAAATATCGACTGGATTCTTGAAACCCATGCCCATGCTGATCACCTGTCGGGCGCGCATTACCTGAAGGGGCGCACTGGCGGGCGCATTGCCATCGGCGAGCACATCCGCGAAGTGCAGACAAGCTTCAGCCGGATTTTCAACTTCGAGCGCAGCTTTTTGCCTGATGGCAGCCAGTTCGACCATCTGTTCAAGGATGGCGAAACCTTCATGATCGGCGAGATCGAGGCGACGGCGCTGCTCGTGCCTGGCCATACGCCGGCCGACATGGCCTACCGGATGGACGGCGCGGTGTTTGTCGGTGACACGCTGTTCATGCCCGACGTGGGCACCGCCCGTGCCGATTTTCCGGGCGGCGATGCGCAGCAGCTCTACCGCTCCACCCAGCGCATCCTGCAGCTACCGGCCGAGACGGTGGTGTATGTCTGCCACGACTATCCGCCACAGACGCGCGCGCCTCAGTGGCAAACCACGGTGGCCGAGCAGCGCGCAAACAACATCCATGTGAAGGATGGCATCGGCGAAGACGCGTTCGTGGCGATGCGCAACGCCCGCGATAGCGCGCTGGACATGCCGACGCTGATCCTGCCGTCGATTCAGGTCAATCTGCGCGCCGGGCAGATGCCGCCGGCTGACGACAACGGTATCGCCTACCTGCGCATTCCTCTCAATACCCTGCCAGTGCATCGCTAAGCTGGCCGGGGCAGAATGCAGGCCTTATTTCAGAAACCCTGTCTTTCGATGACAACACCTATTTGCCTGCATTCCGGCCGCTACGATGCCGCCATCATCGATCTGGACGGCACGATGGTCGACACCATGGGCGACTTTGTGGTGGCTATTAACCTGATGCTGCGGGACATGGGTTACGACCTGGTTGACCGGGCTGTGGTGGCGCTGCGGGTGGGTAAGGGCTCTAAAAATCTTGTCAATTCAGTGTTGGACCATGCTGCAATCCAATCAATACGGGCGCAAAAAGCGCCTGAAAAGACAGTAAATCTTGACCATGCCCTTGGTCTTTATCAACAGCACTATCGCAGCATCAATGGCCAGCATGCCCGGGTTTATCCGGGCGTGATGGAGGGTTTGCAGGCCTTGCAGAAGAGCGGGCTCAAACTGGCTTGCCTGACAAACAAGCCTTCTGCCTTTGCGCGTGAACTGCTCAAGCTCAAGGGGCTGGACGGATTTTTCAGCCACCTATTTGGCGGCGATTCTTTTGAGCGCAAAAAGCCAGACCCGCTGCCTGTGCTTGAAACCTGCAAAGCACTGGGCACGTCGCCCGCGCGTACTGTGATGGTGGGCGATTCAAGCAACGATGCACAGGCGGCCCGGGCTGCGGGTTGCCCGGTACTGCTGGTCACTTATGGCTATAACCACGGCGAGCCAATTCGCAGCGTAGATGCTGACGGCTATATCGATTCACTGGAGGATGTCACGGCGCGGCTTCAGGAGCCGCTTGCGCCGTGAGCCAACTCAAGCCGGTTTGCCCAGCAGCGCGTCTTTGAGTTTGGAGTCAGCAGGACTGGAGCCGAGCCAGATGCGCATCAAGGCGTTGTAGAACTCAATGTCTTTGAACGGTTCGCCCTGTTGTTTGCCTTTGACGGTGATGATGGTGCCAGTGCCTGGAATCCAGTCGATGGTGAAGTTTTCGCCTGCGATCATTTTTTTCTGGTCTGAAAAAATCTGTCCCATTCTGAGCAGGCCCGGAGCGAGCTTTGATACTTCGCTTTTTGGCGAGTTCTCTTCAAAGCCTTTGGTGAAAGCCTTGGCCAGGTCGTTAGAGTCAATGTCACGCAGCAGCGTGATGCTCAAGCGTTTGGGGCCGGGGGCGGCAAAAAGCTCTTCAGGGGTTGCCACTTTTTTGCCCAAGTAAAGGGCGGCAGTGTAGACCTTGAAAATGGCCCTGTAACGTACGCCCGCGCCGTTCAAAGGCAGCTTGCTGCCCTGCACGTCTTGCACGTCTTCGATCTTGATGCCACCCACCTCAACAGGCGCTGCCAGCGCACCCACTGACAGGATCAAAGCAGCCAGACTAAAGGCGCATTGTTTGATAAAAACCATCGTTGTCTCCAAAGTCATCTGCGTCATAGCGCGGTCTTACTATTTTGCAGGCGAATTTTGTATGCCCACAAGCAAAACCGCAACAGGGTTTGCGCGATGTGGATTGTAATAGTTGGCTTTGATACACTTCAGCAAACATGCCCACGCAACGCACCATTCATTCATGCCAAATCAGCCAGCCAGGTCCTGCAGACCGGGGAGCCTGGCTATGGCGAGGCTGCTCAGTTTTTAATAGTTGAGAGTAGCCGCGCCTGGGCCCTCCTGGTCGATATGGCGCTTATTGAATGAATCGGGGTCACACTGTCAGCTGTGGCTCCTTTGCGAAGGATTCCATCGTGATCACCGAACTTGAATTTAAAAGCCTGGCCGCCCAGGGCTACAACCGCATTCCGCTGATGGTGGAAGCATTTGCCGATCTTGAAACGCCACTCTCGCTTTACCTGAAGCTTGCGCATACCAAAGATCAGGGAAAATACAGTTTTTTGCTGGAATCAGTTGTCGGCGGCGAGCGTTTTGGCCGCTACAGCTTTATTGGCTTGCCGGCCCGCACACTGGTGCGCGCCTCGGGTTTTGGTGCGGATGCAATCACAGAAGTCGTTACTGACGGCAAAGTGGTTGAAACCTCCAGGCAGAATCCGTTGGACTTCATCAGTGACTATCAAAAGCGCTTCAAGGCGGCCTTGCGACCCGGTTTGCCGCGCTTTTGCGGCGGGCTGGCGGGTTATTTTGGCTATGACGCGGTGCGTTACATCGAGAAAAAGCTGGAGGCAAGTTGCCCACCCGACACGCTGGGTTGCCCGGATATTTTGCTGCTTCAATGCGAAGAACTGGCGGTGATTGACAACCTCTCGGGCAAGCTGTACGTGATTGTGTACGCTGACCCCAGGCAGCCAGAGGCCTACGCCAATGCCAAAAAACGCTTGCGTGAATTGAAGGAGCAGCTCAAGTATTCTGTCAGCGCGCCAGTCGTCAAGCCAAGCCAGGGCTACCCGGCTGAGCGTGACTTTGCCAAGGCCGACTACATCGCAGCCGTTGAAAAAGCCAAGCGCATGATCGAAGCGGGCGACTTCATGCAGGTTCAGGTTGGCCAGCGAATCAAAAAGCGCTATACCGAATCGCCGCTGTCCCTGTACCGCGCGTTGCGGTCGCTCAACCCCAGCCCCTACATGTATTACTACCACTTCGGCGACTTCCATGTGGTCGGGGCTTCGCCTGAAATTTTGGTGCGGCAGGAGTTGGTGGAGGGTGGGCAAAAGATCACCATCAGGCCATTGGCTGGCACGCGCCCACGCGCCTCCTCGCCCGAGGCTGACAAAGCCGTCGAGCAAGAACTTGTCAACGACCCCAAAGAGCGTGCCGAGCACGTCATGCTGATTGACCTGGCGCGCAACGACATTGGCCGTATCGCCAGAACTGGCAGCGTCAAGGTCACTGAAGCCTTCGCCGTCGAGCGCTACAGCCATGTCATGCACATCGTCAGCAATGTAGAGGGCGCGTTGCTGGACGGCATGACCGGCATGGACGTTTTAAAAGCCACCTTCCCGGCCGGCACCCTTAGCGGCGCACCCAAGGTACACGCGATGCGGGTGATTGACCAGCTGGAGCCGACCAAGCGCGGCCTGTATGGCGGCGCGTGTGGCTACCTCAGCTATTCAGGCGACATGGACGTGGCGATAACGATTCGCACTGGCATCATCAAGGATCAAGTTCTTTATGTTCAGGCGGCTGCGGGCGTGGTGGCCGATTCAGTGCCCGAGCTGGAGTGGAGGGAAACCGAGGCCAAGGCGCGGGCCCTGCTGCGGGCATCGGAGCTTGTGGAAGAAGGGCTGGAGTGAACACCATGAGCCAAAAAATCAAACTTCTGATGATCGACAACTACGACAGCTTCACCTACAACATCGTGCAATATTTTGGCGAGCTGGGCGCAGAGGTTTTAACCTTTCGCAACGACGAGATCTCGCTGGAGGCCATCGCAAACCACCAGCCAGACCGACTGGTGGTGTCGCCCGGTCCATGCTCGCCGAATGAGGCCGGTATTTCAGTGGCAGCCATCCAGCACTTTGCGGGCAAGCTGCCAATACTTGGTGTCTGCCTGGGTCACCAAAGCATAGGCGCGGCTTTTGGCGGCAACATCGTCCGCGCCCGGCAACTGATGCACGGCAAAACCAGCGTCATCAGTACCACGCAGCAGGGCGTCTTTGCGGGGCTGCCCAAGCAATTCACGGTTAACCGCTACCACTCGTTGGCGATTGAAAAATCGTCTTGCCCTGACGTGCTGGAAGTCACGGCCTGGACGGACGATGGCGAGATCATGGGGGTGCGGCACAAGACGCTGCCGATTCAGGGCGTGCAGTTTCATCCGGAGTCGATACTGACTGAGCATGGCCACGCGATGCTGAAAAATTTTCTAGAGCAGGCAGCGTGATTGAGACTACTATTTGAATGGCTGCTTGAGGCCGTAATAATTGGGCTAATGGAATAAATGATCATTAAAACTGTCGATTTACGCAGCGATACCGTTACCCAACCCACGCAAGGCATGCGTGCTGCCATGCACACAGCGCCGCTGGGCGACGATGTGTTTGCGGGCGATCCCAGCGTCAATGCTCTGCAGGACAAGATTGCAGACATGCTGGGTTTTGAAGCGGCGCTGTTTGTTCCTACCGGTACCCAAAGTAATCTGTGCGCTCTGCTCAGCCACTGCCAGCGTGGTGACGAATACATCGTCGGCCAGATGGCTCATTGCTACCGCTGGGAAGGCGGCGGCGCGGCGGTGTTTGGCAGCGTACAGCCGCAGCCGCTGAACCATCAGCCGGACGGCACATTGGCCCTCAGCGATATTGAAGCCGCCATCAAACCTGACGAGGCACATTTCGCACGCACGCGGCTACTGGCGCTTGAAAATACGCTGGGCGGTAAGCTGCTACCGTTTGACTATCTGCAGGCGGCAACGAGCCTGGCTAAAGACCGGGGCTTGAGCCGGCACCTGGACGGCGCGCGGCTGTTCAATGCCGCAGTCGCGCAGGCTGCGCAATCTGGCAGTGATGCCAAATCAGAAGCAAAACGTATCGCCCAGTGCTTTGACAGCGTTTCAGTCTGCTTTAGCAAGGGCCTTGGCGCTCCTGTCGGCTCGGCGCTTTGTGGCACCAAAGACCTCATCGCCCGGGCGCACCGCATCCGCAAGATGGCTGGTGGCGGCATGCGTCAGTCTGGTGGACTGGCGGCTGCGGCTTCGTATGCACTTGATCACCATATTGCTAGGCTGGCCGACGACCACGCGCTGGCAAAGCGCCTGGCGGATGGGCTTGTGGGTATCGAGTGCCTGCAGGTTGAGGCGCCGCAAACCAATATTCTGTTTGTTGACCTGACAGGCTCGGCAAAGGCGCAGTCAGCGGCTTTTCTCAAACATTTGGGCGACCACAATATCCAGGCAACTGGCCTGTACCGGCTGCGGTTTGTCACGCATCTGGACGTAGATACCGCGGGGGTAGACCACGCCGTAACGGTGATTCGCGATTTTTTCAAGGCGTGACGTAAATCCCGAAGGGCCTTCCCGTGGACTCACCACGGAGATGACCCTCCGATTGCCTAAAAAGTGTCATCACTGCAAGCCCAACTCCCGGAGTTTGATCGTGAAAGCCTTCAATTCAAAATCGTATCTGCCCAAATAAAATTTTCTAAATAAAGGATGACAAATGCCCAACAGTCACAAAATCACCGCGCAAGAAGCCCTGCAGCGCACCATCGAACACCGCGAAATTTTCCATGACGAGATGCTGCACCTGATGCGCCTGATCATGGGCGGCGAGATGTCGCCCGTGATGATGGCGGCACTCATCACCGGGCTGCGCGTCAAGAAAGAAACCATTGGTGAGATCACCGCCGCAGCACAGGTAATGCGCGAGTTTTCATTAAAGGTCAATGTGGCGGACAAAACGCATCTGGTGGACATTGTGGGTACCGGCGGCGACGGCTCTCACACCTTCAATATCTCGACCTGTTCGATGTTTGTCGCAGCCGCTGCTGGCGCCAAGGTCAGCAAACATGGCGGCAGAAGCGTCAGCAGCAAGTCGGGCAGTGCCGACGTGATGGAGTCCCTCGGTATCAGCATCAACTTGCCGCCTGAAGCGATCGCGCGGTGCATTGAGGAAGTAGGTATCGGTTTCATGTTTGCGCCCAATCACCATCCGGCAATGAAGGCTGTGGCGCCGATTCGCAAAGAGCTTGGTGTGCGAACCCTCTTCAACATCCTCGGCCCGCTGACCAACCCGGCTAGCGCGCCGAATATCCTGATGGGCGTGTTTCACCCAGACCTGGTGGGCATACAAATCCGCGCCTTGCAGCGCCTGGGGGCAGAGCATGCGCTGGTGGTGTACGGCAAAGACGGGCTGGATGAAATCAGTTTGGGTGCAGCCACTGTGGTGGGTGAGCTGAAGGACGGTGAAATTACCGAGTATGAGATTCACCCGGAAGACTTTGGCTTTACCATGGCGAGCTCCAGAGCTCTGCGGGTTGACACACCCGAGCAGTCCAAAGCCATGTTGCTAAGCGTGCTCGACAACCAGAGTGGTGCGGCGCGCGATGTCGTGATCCTGAACGCCGGAGCTGCGCTGTACGCTGCCAATGTGGCGGGCTCGATGAAGGAGGGCGTTGAGCAAGCGCGCGCAGCGCTGGCGTCCGGAGCTGCTAAAACACGGCTTGAACGATTGGTCAAGATGACAAACGAGCTGACCGGCAGCGCATAGAGCGCACGAAGTTTGGCGCGCCAGCCCGCTCACACAGGGGTCGTGAAACAGGGTTGGTGGTCTGGCGTTTTAGCCATGGAGACAGTTGATGTAAATGACTGAAAATCCATGCCGATATTGGAGCAAGACGCTTGATATCACCGTCGTTTTGTTGCGTATCTGATTTGTAGTCACCTCCGCGTCAGGCGGCAGGCTTGCAACAGCGGTGGGCTTTTTTACTTGCCACCTTGTCTGCTGCGGCAATTCAGACGCTGGAAGGACGACCCGGTGATAATACTTTCATGGCCGATATTCTGGAAAAAATCATCACCGTCAAGCAGGGCGAAGTCGCTGCCTTGAAGCAACAAAAACCCTTATCGGTCATGCGTGCCGATGCGGAATCCCGTGTGTTGACACGCGACTTTGTGGGGGCTTTGCAAAACAAAATCGCAGCTGGCAAGCCTGCCGTGATTGCTGAAGTCAAAAAAGCCAGCCCGTCCAAGGGCGTGCTCAGGTCTGACTTCATACCGGCTGACATTGCGCAAAGCTATGCTGAGTTTGGCGCAGCGTGTTTGTCGGTACTGACTGACAAACAATTTTTTCAGGGCAGCATTGATTATTTCAAGCAGGCGCGCGCCTCGTGCAGCCTGCCCGCATTGCGCAAAGACTTCATGATTGATACGTACCAGATTTACGAGTCACGCGTGATGGGTGCGGACTGTATTTTGCTGATTGCGGCGGTTCTGGACGACGCGCAAATGAAGGACATGGAAGCGCTGGCGATGTCGCTCGACATGGCGGTGCTGGTGGAGGTACATGATGCTGTTGAACTGGCACGTGCCTTGAAACTGAAAACGCCTCTCATCGGTATCAACAACCGCAACTTGAAAACATTTGACGTGTCGCTTGACACGACGCTTGGTTTATTGAGCCAGGTGCCTGAGGGGCCTGAACGTCGGATTGTGGTCACCGAGTCTGGCATTTCGACGCCTGGGGATGTCAAACGCATGCGGGACGCCAACGTCCATGCTTTTTTGGTAGGCGAGGCCTTCATGCGCGCTGACGACCCCGGCGTTGCGCTGGGTGAGCTGTTCGGACATTAGGTAAAGACCAAATATGGACCGGCTGTGGCCTGCTGAGGTGAATCAGTTGATGGCAGCTGATCCGGCTTTGTGGCCTGTTGCGGCTGGCTGGCAAAGCCTGACCAACGATTTTTTTGCAAGCAGTACGGGCGCAGCCCTGCTTGCATTTCTGAACCAGCGATTGCTTGAAAAAGCCGTGATTTTCCCGCCGCAGCCACTGCGCGCGTTGGCGCTGACGCCGCCTGAACAGGTGCGGGTGGTGATTTTGGGCCAGGACCCGTACCATGGCCGGGGTCAGGCTGAGGGGTTGGCGTTTTCAGTTGCGACTGGTGTTGCGCTGCCGCCATCGCTGCGCAATATTTTCAAAGAAATTCAGCGCGATCTGGGATTGCCGCCGCCGCCCTTCCCGGTGCCGGGCGGAAGCTTGGTCAGATGGGCTGAAAACGGCGTACTGCTGCTCAACACCTGCCTGACGGTAGAGGAAGGGCGGCCTGCCAGCCATGCCAAACGCGGTTGGGAGCAGCTGACGGACGCGGTGATTCATCATCTTGCGAAAAGGGAGCACCCCATTATTTTTATGCTCTGGGGCGCTCATGCGCAAGGCAAACGCGAGCTGATCGATGCGAATCGGCACGAAATTCTTCTGGCAAATCACCCCTCGCCCCTGTCGGCGATGCGCGCGCCCACGCCGTTTATCGGCTGTGGGCATTTCAGCCTTGCCCGGGGGTGGCTGAAAGCGCGTCCTGGCTGTGGCCATACAGTGTGGTGACTGGCCTCAGGTCATCAAAACATGGCATAATCTGTGGTTCTCTTGAATGGATGGGTGTCCGAGTGGCTAAAGGAGGCAGACTGTAAATCTGCTCGCTAACGCGTACGCTGGTTCGAATCCAGCCTCATCCACCAGTATTGATTTCAAGTGATTTTGCAGAGCTGCGCTAAGTAGATACGGGAGTTTATTGGGAGTTTATGGAGTTGTGCGGGAGTAGTTCAATGGTAGAACCCTAGCCTTCCAAGCTAATGACGCGGGTTCGATTCCCGTCTCCCGCTCCATATCTGTGTGGTCGCAAAAGTGGTTGTGATCACTGAGTGGCAAGAAGATTTCAGCCCATTTGGCTCAGTGGCAGAGCACTCCCTTGGTAAGGGAGAGGTCCCGGGTCCGATTCCCGGAATGGGCACCAGTTTTTGACGCGACACGCAAGAGCGTGTTGTTATAGTTTTATTTGATGTTTAACTCTCTATAATTTTCTGGAGTTTGGAAAATGGCAAAAGGCAAATTTGAGCGGACCAAACCGCACGTCAACGTCGGCACGATTGGCCACGTTGACCACGGCAAGACCACCTTGACCGCAGCAATCACCATCGTTCTGGCAGCCAAGTTTGGCGGCGAAGCCAAAGGCTACGACCAGATTGACGCAGCCCCGGAAGAAAAAGCCCGCGGCATCACCATCAACACCGCCCACGTCGAGTACGAAACCGCCAACCGCCACTACGCCCACGTAGATTGCCCAGGCCACGCCGACTATGTCAAAAACATGATCACCGGCGCAGCCCAGATGGACGGCGCCATTCTGGTTTGCTCCGCAGCTGACGGCCCCATGCCCCAGACCCGTGAGCACATTTTGCTGGCCCGCCAGGTCGGCGTGCCCTACATCATCGTATTTTTGAACAAATGCGACATGGTTGACGATGCAGAACTGCTGGAGCTGGTCGAAATGGAAGTTCGCGAACTTCTGGACAAATACGATTTCCCGGGCGACGCCACCCCCATCATCCACGGTTCAGCCAAGCTGGCCATGGAGGGCGACAAGGGCCCGCTGGGCGAAGAAGCCATCATGAAGCTGGCCGAAGCGCT
>Ga0105052_10007614_pt1 | contig 10506 bp, 9 predicted proteins | sample FRY03_FD_78094 | JGI IMG/M metagenome (GOLD analysis project Ga0105052, IMG submission 78094) | Freshwater microbial communities from Lake Fryxell liftoff mats and glacier meltwater in Antarctica - FRY-03 | ecosystem: Environmental > Aquatic > Freshwater > Ice > Glacier meltwater ... | reverse complement strand
TCGCAACGTATCCTCCGCCTGTGCGAGTTCATCGCTGATTATAATTTTGAGGAAGTGAAATACGTCCCAGGTCCGCAGAATGTTGTCCCTGATTTTTTGTCCCGTCCTTGGGAGGCCACAGCAAACGAGCCCACATCTCTCCACATGTTGGTGAAACGCTGGCCCAAACGCAAATCCAGCCGACCAACTAAGACTCATCCAGTTCAACCGTGTGAGATTGTACTCCCAACAGGGCAGGACCAACTGGCCGTGCGGGACAAGGACGGAGCGACAGGTTTGTGGTCCTTGGCACGCAATCCTACTGAAACATCTGCCGAGACAGCACGTCGGGCCATTCGAGCAGTGAGTTGCGTCTCGGGTCATCAGCCACTCTTGACCTGTGTGGCTTCTGTCGGGGGTGTGGACTATTGGAGAGCAGATTACGAGGATGCAGCACATCAGTGGGAACAGGTGATCGGGTGGCCTTACTCATGGATCCGACCGTCTTTGTTACCAGCACGCGACAGGTGGCATGTACCCCACTTTGAATCCTTGGGAGATTTCGGGGTTTGGCGAGGGGTCAGTGGAGGTACAGTATTTACAGCAACCACAGGCCCAATCCTCCAAGGTCCACATCATGTGGGGGTCATCCAACAATCGACTGGTACATCCAATTTGATCACTGAAATTCAAAAAGCAGTGACCACGGATTCATACTTATCAGGGGTGTTGCAGTCGGTGATGGATTCTGATGACAATTTTTTCCGAGACTTCTTCCTCGATGTACGTGAGACACTGTGTTATCAACGGATGGAAAATACTCGCCCCCAGGTATGTGTACCTGCGGTGTGCCGAGAGACCGTTCTCCGTGCTGCTCATGGGGACAGCACGCTAGCTGGTCATCCTGGCATCGACCGAACAACAGCCACTGTGTCACATGCATTCTATTGGCCAGGTCTGCACGCCGATGTGGCACATTTCGTGCGCACATGTAAAACGAGTGCTGCAGCAAAAAGTTGTAACCATCAACGTCTGGGGACAGAGACTTATTCCGCAATCCCTATACAACCATTTACAAGCTGGGCTTTGGATTTGATTTGACCATGCCATGATCCGAAGATGGGAACGAGTGGATCGTGACGTGGGTGGTTTGTACATCCAAAACAATAGTAGCAGCCGCAGCCGCACACAAACATACATCTGCAGAAGACCTGGCTCAATTGACTTTTAAGGAGATTTGTTGTCGATTTGGCTCACCACAAAATCTGACAATGGATAATGACGTGCGTTTTGTGAGTTCGTGGTGAAAATTCTTGTGGTACATTTGCGGTACCAAACTGTGATTTACATCTAGCTATCATCCCCAGGCTGATCCCGCCGAACGCGCAAATCGACAGGTTTTAGAAACCCTGAGAGCAGCTGTGACAACAGTGGTTCAATATAACGAATAGGATCGAGCCTTTCCTCACATTACACTCGGTCTCAACAACCACGTGAGTACTGCAACACGCATGAGCTCTTTCGAGTTCGCGCACAGATTCACCGCACGCACGCCATTGACCTTAGGTCTCACTGATGATAGACCTCTGCCAGTGGATATGAAAACGTCCAAATGCCGTCAGGACTATGACCATGATAAAGAAATGGCCCGGAAGGTACTACACCGACATCAGGCGGCCGCGGATCATATGGCAGCTGCTCAGGTTCGTCTAGGACAGATGTTGGCAATAAGAGTGACTCCAGCATGTATTCAGGTGGGCGACTGAGTGTGGATGGAACACACACTTAATGACGTCCCCTACAAATTGACTGCACGGTGTTTTGGACCATTCAAAGTACTGGAGGTGCGAGTTGCCCAGGCTATTTTGGATTTACCTCCATCGTTTGGCAAAACACACAACCGAATTAATATGTCACGGTTGAAATTCTTCGAAGCACGGGATGCCAAACTGGGTGAGGGTGATACGGCAATGGAACCACTTCTGGGACATGACGGCGTGATGCACTATGAAATTAAGTGTATTTGTAATGCTCGTACACACAAGAAGGTGCGGGAACTTTGGGTGGAATGGCAGGAGTACGACCAGTCGCAAGACGGATGGGTGTCTCGGAATCCCTCATGAACGATGTACCGGCCTTAGTGTGGGCCTTTGAGCGGGACCCATCCAACTTCACACCTAGAGCGTCAGCGCCAAAACGGGCGTCTGTGGTTCCCAGGTCTGTGTCGGTGGTGCCAACCCCGGGACATCTTGTTACCTCATCAGCGTTGGGTATGGCCGTCAGCGGACACATCGTGATTGTCAAACCCAAGAACAAGGGGTAGCCGTCACTGGTAGTTTCTGCTGGTCATAGTAATACAGGAGTCGCACGCATAGGCTTGCGTAGTCAGACGACCAGCTAGCAGGGAATAGTTGGGTGTAGTGTACACAAGGTGTGCACTCAACAGGGGTTGAATAGTCGGGAATTGTATGTGTGAGCAAATGTGACCATGCAAAGGCGGGGAACACGCCTAGAGAGTTAGTTTAGCAATTAGTTTAGGTTGGAGAGTGTTTGTTTGTCAATAAAGGGACGATCAGCTCGTGCCGATCGTTGTTTTATTCTGAGCTCGTTTTGTGTGCAGAGTAGGGAGCGGCCAGTGTGGTCGTGCGGGGTTGTCGATTGGATCGGTAGACCGCTCTACGAACAACCCGTAGCTTGGTCCGACAGCTGGTCTCAACACAGGCGCATGAAGAACTCTAAGGCAACACCTGGCATGGCTTCATTGTTCGCACTTAAGAACAAGAAGCAAGAATGGAGTGAGATAGACAAAGACAAACAAAGTGTCTTGAAAACACATGTCTAAACCTGTCACTTCGAGGTCGAGGACCAAGAAGTTTTGGGAGATATGTCTTGGCGTAGACATTACCAGACATACGAATACCGTCCAGCATTGGTGTCAAGTTCTGGTAAGGTTCTTCTGTTATAACTCACTTCTTGGTAACTGCATACTTCTCGAAATCAAGTTTGTATACTATCTTGTTGGATCCTTTTTCAGTGTAGTAGAAAATCAGGTGCCTCTTGCACTGTGCATTTGCGTCTTTATGAAGCAGCGTTCCAACCTCCTTCAAACTTCATTGCCAACCGCTTGCCTGGCCACCTGAAATCCTTCAGCTATGCACACAAGCACACGCACACGCGTGTGCGCACACGCACATGCTTGCATAAATGCAAACACACGCGTTGTAGGCTAAAACGTTGGAGGTTGTCTTACCTAACGTGTCGAATTCAGAATGTTTCAAGCCATTCCACTCCTGTCTTTTGCAGGGTCGACCAGCGGGTGCAGTTGTGGAAGAAGTATCAATGACCTCTCCTGCCTGTTTTGCAACATATGCTTCATCACTTCCGTTGTCAGGCTACACTTGATTGTCCACAAAAGTGCCACTATAGCCATTAACTTGCCTGTCACACAAAGCAAGACGAGAGAGAGATTGAAGAGTATAGAAATCCACTTGCATGCGCACACATGCACCTGTGCACGCACATATGTACGCAAAGAGAGAGAGCAAAAAAGAGAGAGAGTCAGAGACTGAATCACACGCGCACGCGCACACGAGCACATGCACACGTACACGCACATGCACACGCACACGCACATGCAGAGAGAGACGAGAAAGAGAGAGAGAGAGAGACGACTCACAAACACACACGCACACGCACAGATGCACATGTACACACGCACCTGCACACGCGCACCCGATGTACACACACACACGCACTCACGTACACACACGTTGTGGGCTAAAGTAATGGAGGTTGTCTTGCCTGACGTGTCGGACTGAGGAGGTGCTAAGCCATCCCACTCCTGCGACTTTTCTATATGTTCCCTATATCAACATGGAGAGGAGATTCAGATCTAAGTCTGTACACCTTTTTGTGCACAGACTTGCACGTCTGCTTCTTGCTTGCGTGTTTGAGTGTACACATATACATGTTCACATATATCATGTATATACAATATGCTACTGAATATTTGTTATCACAGCATGCACACTCTTTCAAACATGCATATTCAGGAGATGAACCTGTGCACAGTGTGCGCTTGCAGAACTAAGGAAAGGGAGTGTAATGACATTGCTGTGAGGTATTAATCATATAAGACGCCTTTGATTTCAGACTGAGGCTCGTGAGATGGATGTAGTTGGCTGATGGGGCGAGAGAGAAGGAGAGAGAGAAGGAGAGAGAGGGGGAAAAACAAGGAGACTGAGAGAGAGAGTAAGAGAGACTCTGAGACAGGGAAGGAGAGAGTGTGTGTGTGAGAGAGAGAAGAAGAGAGAGCAAGCAAGCGAGTGAGAGAAAGAGAGGGAAAGAGAGTGAGAGAAGGAGAGCAGGAGAAGCAGAAAAGGAGCGCGCGTGCGCGCGCAAGAGAGTAGTGATGTCCGACATGTTTGCTTTGAAACTCATAAGGTAAATGGATTAGTGGCTCACTTTTATGACCCTTCTTGTGGTGGTCTTAGTTGCGATCTGTCAATCACACGCTATGCTTGTACTTCACTGTTCAGGTATACGATATGGCTGCCATACGACTGATCTGATCTGTTCTTGGTTGTGGAGATTTTGTTCCATATATGTTAATTATGGAACAGAGACATCAAAAAGAACTGCTGTTTACTAGCCCACTTGCACGGATCACAACACTTGCTCTCCGGAATCTGAAATTAAATCTTTATTATTTGGCTATTTTAACATTTCCGGATGACCTCTGAAATTACAGTATATGCCAGGAAAATGTGGTTTTGTTTGTGTAGTGTAGTGTATGGGTGCTTAAATCGGATGCAGGATTGTGGAAAATGTGGAGTATCGGTGTTGGTAGTGTGCAGGTGATCAAAATGAATGTAAATGATTTTGCTACATACTGGTGAACTTCCAAAACCATTCACTCGTACGAACATTGACGCAACATCACCAACATTTTCATACACCCTATGATCACACACAACTCAGCTCAAAATCAAATAAATCTGGGTGAGTTTTTAGTGATGGACTATGACTCTGACTGTTCTTGAGGAAAATAATCCTCATATCACACCCAATGGGTCATATCACACCTAATGGGCTTGGGCCAGGCCTCAGTCCTGTCCGTTGGTAAGCCTCGCCAGGGACTGCTGTTCGTCCAGACGCGTCCAGAACGGACGTGTCTCTTGTGCCCAAGACTTCAAAGTCCAGATGTCGCGAATAGCTTTTGGCGAGATGCCATACTTCTCTGAGAGCAGCGAAGCTGTGCGAGCTGTCTTGATTGTCCTTTGAGTGAAGATGTCCACAGCCTGTTCTGCAGTCAACTTGAATCTGTTTTTCGCAGAGGCACCTGCTGCCTCGTGGAGGGCATCATGAAACGCGGAAGGGCCCGGGGACGGCAGGGACATTGTGCGACTGAATCCCCTTGACAGTTCTGCAACTTCAAACATGTTGCCAGGGCTTGAGCTTAGAGTTTCGAGGCTCGAGTCGCTAGATGTAGTGCGAGGAAACTTGGAGCCTGAGCCTTGGCTTAGGGAGGCACCGCGGATGGAAATTGCAGGGCTCCTAACAGGCTTGAAGCCCACATTGACGACAACTTTGTCGTGAGCAGTACGTTGGAGCGACGTGTTGTGTTCATCCGACTCGTTGTTCCAAAGTCCTTGGAAAGCTTGTGCTGGCACAGGACTCGGCGGGAACATTGACGTTGACGATTTCTCGTCTGCATGACCTGAGAACTCGCTTGCTGTGGTCGGTTGGGACTCAGTCTCAGTTTTGAACACCGTCAAGTCCTCCAAATCGCAGTTAAAAGGATCGACAAAGGGAATTTGTGAGGTCAGGAGCTCAATGGGATCAAACTGCAACGAGACGAACGGGTGAGGAATTGCAGATTCATGCACAGACAAGGACCGTGGTCTCATAGCGCCTGCCGCGCCAGAAATGGGTGCGCTATCCCTTGTGATGAGATCAACCAAACTTCGTATCGTATCGTTCGTATCGAGCTTTTTTTTTTGATTTAACAGTGTTTGTTGAGGAGTAAACTCAGCAAGAGGTCCGTTTTTTTGGTGTGATGTAAAAAAAATTTTGATACCAGTATCCGGGATCTGATTGCGGGCCACTTTACGATTTGGTTTTTTTTTGTGTCCGCCTTTGATTAATAAACTTCGAACGTCATTTTTACTTCACATCATGAACCAACCGGAAGTTTTTTTTTGAATTCATGATTTGCTGACATGTGTATCAAAAGATAAGGTTGAAAATAGAATGACAACAAATCAATCAAAATTCTAAATGATGAGCATACGCGGCAATACCACTGTTGGTCGGAGTCTGAAGACCAACCCGGCCATACCAGCAGACGGCTCGTCGAAACCAGGCCCAGACTCATCATCGAAGCCTGCGTCAAATTTGCGCTCAGTGTCATCAAATAACCGCACCTGCAAAAGTGCAAAGACACAGTTGGGCAAGCCCGATGGACCCACGAGGGCGGGCTCCAGTGCAAGTCGAGGCGTCCTCGCAAGCTCGAAGACCAACCACAGCATCAAACACACGTTTTCAAGGGCTGCCAGCGCCCCAGAGGGCCTTTTGAAGACCAAAGACTTGTTTTCGAGGGCTAGCACCACTCCATCTTGCGCACAAGACGATGAAGAGCTCTTCGCCCTTGAAACGCTTGAAACTCTTAGAATCGTTGTCTCAAATGGAGCTGGACCAAGCTCATGCAAGATCACCCGATCTTTTGCACCGCACTCAGATCTGACGAACAACAACCAATGGAGAGCAGAGAATGCATTCGTCGACAAGGAAAACTGCAAGAAAGCTCGGCAATTGAATCGACATCGGTCATGGCCAACGAGCAACGCCGCCGCGGCCGATAATGTCGTCATTAGACAAGACCTGATTGATCGCAGCAGCGCAAGGAAAACAATCGCAACGCGTACAAACTCGTCAGAGTCTCGAGGGACGAGGCAGATGGTCGCATTCTGCGAGGCAGAGCGCCTGAAGGCACGTTCTTTGAGTGCTCAGACGCATTTAGTAACACCGATCCATTGCCCTGCCAAGGCTCCATGCTCGCCACTCCTTCGTGTCATCTTTCAGACCTTGCTTTTAGTCCTGTATATGCTTTTTGCCATCTTGTGGACATTCTTTGCATTCTTTTATAGGCTGTAGACACGGACTCTCTTACATAGTAGTGTGATATGGCTGTCAACAAGATTACCTCAATCCAGCTGTGAACATACCTGATGTAACTTTGCGTGCAGGCGCCGCAGGGACGTTCACCTTGCGTAGAAACATTTTACACTTCAGAGAATAACATCAAAATACTCCCACCATAACTTGTACATTACAGCCAATAATACGACATCATCGTCTCGTGAGCACATGGAATGATTCCAGCATATGCCTATTTGGGCGGATTCTTAGACTAGCAGACTCAAATTTCCTTCGCGACACCTTCCACGGTTTGTGACTCGGATTTTGTGAGAACAAGCTTGAACTCATCAAACAAGGCAGACCACACTGACTACTATAGGTGTTGCGCGCGTCTAGGACGCATGTTGCGCACTATTTGTCCCTGCCTTGTGCATCTGTAACCCAAAATTCTGTTGCGTGCATCCGTCCAAATAGCATATTCTACAACAGAATATGTTATTTTGTACAGGCAAATGGATGTTTCTAAAAGACTCCTAAACGACTCTTGCGAACACCTCTTGCTTACAACATCAGCAAAAACACCTTCTGAAATTCCTGTCAATCAAAGAATCAATCAGCAAGTGCAAATGCAACAACATCAGCAATCGCAAGTGCAACCGTATTGCAGCAATCGCAAATGCAAGCAAAGCAATCGCGAATGCACCTGCACCAAGGCGCAGCCATGCGCATGCAAAATATTGGAGCTGTCCATTTCTGCGAGCAAATTAGAGCTGTCCATTTCTGCGAGCACACAATGCAATGCATTGCATCGAGCCATCAACTTGACGATACACTGTATCGAGAAATCGTGAATACAAGCGCAGCAATCACAAATGCAAACACATTAAGGTGCAGTCTTGCGCGTGCAGAAAAATTGTGATGTACATTGCTGCGCAGCAGTGAACCACACAGCTTGAAGCATTGTGCGGTACGTTGCAATCCCATGTAAAGAGGGACTTTTGGCGGTCATGGTCGCCAACCGCGCTCGGTCAAGTGCAGGATCAGGGCGAGCCAGCGCTACTGCGGGCAAACGTCCAGCACCCAGCCCTCACAGGAGGCGTGCCTTTCTTTCTTTCTTTCTTTCTTTCTTGGGTGCAACCCTAACTTAATCACTGGACTCACTGGGTGGCGAACACCTAATTGATTCCATAGTAGAACCACAGAGACTGTCCTGTCCTGGACGTCAGCTCATGACGTACTGGTAGTCACAGCTGCATTGTCGCACGAGCATCATCCAATCATCCACGTTGGTGCGGGTCTCATTTGGCTGGTCTATTGCTCGCCCTCGTAGCTGGCCACAAACATCAGCCCTTCCAGGATCTATTCTCAACCATTTTTCTGCGGGAGTTTTCTGTGTATTTGTGTGTGTATGAGTGTGTTCGCACACACACATACACACACACAATGCACTTGAGGTACTCATATGTGAGTCCGTGGGTTGCTACGAGACTTTGGAGAACCCGAAAAATCCAGATTGACTAAATTTCAGGATACATATATCCATATATGTGCATAAAGTGCGCATGTATATATATATGTTTTGTTGATGAGATCAGAGTCTCGGACTAGCTTATTTTTTCCTTTGAACATATTTTCCTTTCCGAAAAAGAAAAAGCCAAAAATGTGATTGTCATACTGAAAACTTGAATCCACATGAATTCGAGCTACAGAGACCCTCGATCAATGATGCTCTACTACTGTTTAAAGTGATAAATGCAATCACCATCATCTCCGTCCACGGACATCGTAGGACGCAAGCATCCCCATTTCAGTGCCCTCACTTTGCTTGAGTTTGCTTGGATAACCATCTCATTTTATGTATCGAGTTCGTTTTGGTAAAATTTAACTCCTCCTGACTGTGACCTGAGAACCCGTATCCCAGAGCTGTCTCTTCGAGATATCAAAGTTCATTTGTGGAAGTACACCTGGGATATGATCATGGGCAGTGAAGTAAACAATATGTCAGAATCTTTGGCCCAAAATTAGTTGATTAAGGGTGGACCTGAACCCTTTCAAAAAGATATCAAAGAGATCTTAGGTTCGAAACGTGAGGAATAATTTTCCAACAACTCGTTTTTAAAACCGGTACTGTAGCATGTGCTCAATGGTGATTGGGCGGCTGAAATCAGCTCCAGACACGGGTCAAGCTGCAAAGATTGAATCCGAACACGAGTTCTGTTTGTGAGGGACCAGCCGCCTGCACGATGCTGTCCTCCCTCTGTGAGTGGGGGCGCAGCCGCCTACACGGCGCTGCCCTCCCTCCTTAGACTAACTGCCTCAATCAAGGGTACTAAACTACTATTTATAGTAATTAAAGCAATCATCATCAAATAATTAACGAATAAATCAATTAATTCATGGATCATTTCACTAAAGAAGAAGACTCTGAGCTATGATATGCGAAAAATGAATTGCACACTATTCAGAAACCGTTAGAAACCGGAGATCAAAGTTCTTAAACCCCAAAATTCAAATCTCCGGAGATATTAATTTGAAGCGGCCTAAGTCTTGCCTTCGGCGAGTTTTGTTTCATAAAAAAATCTGACCTTGGCGCATTTTTTCATAAACATTCTTCTCTTCAATAATCTTCTTAAATCTTCTTCTTAAATCTTCAATCTTCTTCTGAATCACTCGACGGCTCTCGTGTGAATTTTGACCGAACACATTTCAGAGAAGTGCTCTTTTTGACACAATCTGAGTCACTCGGCGTGACCGTGACGGTGGAGAGCAAACGACCAACTTGGACAAAACTGAGGCTCCCTCAAAGTCATGTATGTGTGGGGTGCCAACTCAACGGTAACCAAGCACTCAGATCACTTTGTTTGAAAGAACACGTCAGAGCGCGTGGCTTGACCCTGCGACGATACCGCTGACAAGCGAGCGAATTCTTGTGTACTAAAACACCTCTTTTGGAGGTTGTTGAGCAACCAAAAAGATCCTCAAAAAATCCCGGAAATCATGATGCTATCTCCGACACGCTACCAATGTCCCGATTTCAAAATTTCTCGGCTGATGCCGCAGGAAAAATAACTGCGCTCTCCGCGGTTTTTCGAAACCTTTTTTTGGAAATTCGCTTTTTGAAATTCGCGCTGTTTAATTATTTAAGTTGATCACTCAACTAATTCGGGGACAAAGGTTCTGAGAAGTTTTTTTCTTCGCTGCCTTGAAACCTGGAAAGCCCGCGAAAATGGCAGAAAAAATAGATTTTTGTCGAGGGTGAGATCTGCGGCCAAGCGCGAGTGTGAACAATAGACAAACTGGATGAGGCCCGCACCAACGCGGATGATCAGATGATGCTTGTGCAACACTACAGCGGCGACCGCGTCATGAGCTATCGTGGATTTGATC
>Ga0105052_10007606_pt1 | contig 10511 bp, 7 predicted proteins | sample FRY03_FD_78094 | JGI IMG/M metagenome (GOLD analysis project Ga0105052, IMG submission 78094) | Freshwater microbial communities from Lake Fryxell liftoff mats and glacier meltwater in Antarctica - FRY-03 | ecosystem: Environmental > Aquatic > Freshwater > Ice > Glacier meltwater ... | reverse complement strand
TTCGCGACCGGGATTGGTGATCGGCCCCTTGGGCAGCCCGACCATCGAATAGGTGTTGTAATCGTTGATCGCGGCGATTTCGGACTGGCGGATGCGCCGCCCCAGCGGCTTGCCGCGAGTGATGGGATAGATGATCGTCGGATCGGCCTGGAGCATCATGCCGGTGCGCAGCCGGTTGGAATAAAGCCCGGCAACCATCCGCCGCTCGCTGGCCTTGCCGGTTTCCTTCTCGACGATTGCGGCCAGCGACAGCGCTTCCTGCGGAGTGCCCACCGCGATACCCGGCGCGCGCTTGGCCCATAGCTCCTTGAGCGTCTCCGCCATCGCCGCCTGCATCCGCGCGACGACTGCGGCGCGGGATTCGCCGCGTTCGAAATCGTAGCTGTCAGGCAGCAGCGAGCCGTCGGGCGGAACCGGGATCGTTCCGGTCAGCAGCGGTTGCGCCATCAGACGTTCGTGGACCATGATCGCGGGCATCCCCTCGGGCACGGTGACGAAGCGGCGGACCACCACGCTTCCTTGCAGGATATCGAGGATCGCCGCGCCGCTGGCCTGTGCGGGGAGGAGAAATTCCCCCGCCTTGATCGGCTCGGACCCGCCGAGCAGCTTGGCCGGGGTCAGGAACGCATCCGCCGAGGCAATGGCACCTTCCGCTTCGAGCTTGGTCGCGACGCTGGTCAGGCTCGAACCATCCGGGACGACAAAGGCCGTCTCCTTGTCGAGCGGGCCGGAACCGTACCAGCCGTAACCGAAACGCCCGGCGACCAGCACGACGGCCACGACCAGGATTATGACGATCAGTTTACGCATCGGAAGGGTCCGGGGTCAGTCCTCGACCTGCTTGAGGATCAGGCTGGCGTTGGTTCCGCCAAAGCCGAAGCTGTTATTGAGAACCGCGCGGACCTTGCGCTTTTTCGCCACGTGCGGCACCAGATCGACCCCCTCGCAGCTGTCGCTGGGGTTATCGAGATTGAGCGTGGGCGGCACGATCTGGTCGCGCATCGCGAGGATGCAGAAGATCGTTTCGATCGCCCCCGCGCCGCCCAGCAGGTGCCCGGTCGCCGATTTGGTGCTGCTCATCGACATGGTCTGGATCGCATCGCCGAACAGCCGGCGCACCGCCCCCAGTTCCAGTTCGTCGCCCAGCGGCGTAGAAGTGCCGTGGGCGTTGACATAGTCGATGTCGGACGGCGAGAGGCCTGACTTTTTCAGCGCCATCGCCATCGAGCGGAACGCGCCCGAGCCTTCGGGATGCGGAGCGGTGACGTGATAGGCATCCCCCGACAGGCCATAGCCGATCACTTCGGCATAGATCTTCGCGCCGCGCGCCTTGGCGTGCTCATATTCCTCGAGCACCACCACGCCCGCGCCCTCGCCCATCACGAAACCGTCGCGCGCGACATCATAGGGGCGGCTGGCCTTTTCGGGCTGGTCGTTGAATGCGGTCGAGAGCGCGCGCGCCTGAGCGAATCCCGCGATGCCGATCGGGCAGATGGTGGCTTCCGCCCCGCCCGCCAGCATGATGTCGGCGTCGTCGTCCTTGATCATCCGCGCCGCATCGCCGATCGAGTGCGCGCCGGTCGAGCAGGCGGTGACGACCGCGTGGTTTGGACCCATCAGCCCGTATTTTATCGAGACCTGGCCCGAAATCAGGTTGATCAGTCGGCCGTGGACGAAGTGCGGGCTGACCCGCCCCGGGCCTTTTTCCGCCAGCACCAGCGATTCGCTCTCGATCCCCGGAAGCCCGCCGATGCCCGAGCCGATCGAGCAGCCTGCACGCAGCCGCATGGCCTCGTCCATCTCGGTCAGGCCCGCATCCTCGAGCGCCTGGCCTGCCGCGTCGATCCCGAACACGATGAACGGATCGACCTGTCGCTGGACCTTGTGATCGACCCGCTTGTTGGCATCGAAGCCATAGGGGTGATCGGCCGGCTTGACCTCGCAGGCGATCCGGCACTTGTAGTCCGTGGCATCGAACCGGGTGATCGGCCCGGCCCCGCTCTTGCCGGCGAGCAGGTTCGCCCAGGCGATTTCGACCTCGGCCCCCAGCGGGGTAACCAGCCCTAGTCCGGTAACGACGACTCGACGCATGAAGGTCTCCAGAAACACGACAGGCCCAAGCCCTGTGGGGGCCGAGCCTGTCGAAGTCTGTGATGGGCGGCGGCCGCAAGCAGCCAGCCTAAAGCCCCACGCTCCCCCCTAGACAGGCTCGGGGCAAGCGGAGGTAGGGTGGTAAGGCCTTTAGCCCTTGTTTTCGTCGATGTACTTGATCGCGTCCGACACGGTGCCGATCTTCTCGGCCGCGTCGTCGGGGATCTCGACGCCGAATTCCTCTTCGAAAGCCATGACCAGCTCGACGATGTCGAGACTGTCAGCGCCCAGGTCGTCGATGAAGCTCGCGTCCTCGGTAACCTTGTCGGCTTCGACGCCGAGATGCTCGACGACAATCTTCTTCACGCGGTCTGCGGTGTCGCTCATGCAAAATGCCCTTGGCGAGAGTGTGGGGGAGGTTTCAGCCTTTCGCCCTAATGAACGGCGCGGGTGCTGGCAAGTGGGGGCGATCCAGCTTCGCCGACCCGGCCACGATTGCGGGCGCTCGACGCTTCACCCCTGCCCCTTGGCCTGTTCTACCGGCCTGATCCGCAGTTCGCGCAATTGCTTGAGCGAAACCGGCGAAGGAGCGCCCATCATCAGGTCTTCGGCCTTCTGGTTCATCGGGAAGACCACGACCTCGCGCAGGTTGGGCTCGTCGGCCAGCAACATGACGATCCGATCGACCCCCGGGGCCGATCCGCCGTGCGGCGGCGCGCCATATTTGAACGCATTGATCATGCCCGAGAAATCGGCATCGACCTGCTCGCGGGCGTATCCGGCGATCTCGAACGCCTTGTACATGATCTCGGGCCGGTGGTTCCGGATCGCTCCCGAAGACAGTTCGACCCCGTTGCAGACGATGTCGTACTGCCACGCCTTGATGGTCAGCGGGTCCTGGGTTTCGAGCGCTTCGAGTTCGCCCTGCGGCATCGAGAAGGGGTTGTGGCTGAAGTCGATCTTTTTCGCCTCTTCGTCGAATTCGAACATCGGGAAGTCGACGATCCAGCAGAACCGGAACTCGCCCGGCGCGATCAGTTTGAGCTGTTCGGCGGTGCGGGTGCGGGCCAGCCCCGCCAGCTTGGCCGCCTGGGATTCCTTGCCCGCCGCGAAGAACACCCCGTCGTCCGGCCCCAGCCCCAGCGCCGCGACCAGTGCGGCCGTGGCTTCCGCGCCGTGGTTCTTGGCGATCGGCCCGGCGGGAATGCCCTCCTTGATGTTGATGTAGCCGAGGCCAGCGTGCCCCTCGCCGCGCGCCCATTCGTTCATCTCGTCGAAGAACTTGCGCGACAGCTTGCCCGCGCCCGGCGCGGGGATCGCGCGGACCCGTCCGCCCTCGCTGGCGATCCGGTCGAACAGGCCGAAGCCCGAGCCCTTGAAATGCTCGGTGACATCCGAAATCTCGATCGGATTGCGCAGGTCGGGTTTGTCCGAACCGTATTTGAGCATCGCCTCGGCATAAGGGATGCGCGGGAAAGTTCCCGCCGGGGTCACGCTCTTGCCGCCGGCAAACTCCTCGAACACCCCCGCCAGAACCGGCTCGATCGTGTTGAAAACATCGTCCTGCGTCACGAAGCTCATCTCGAAATCGAGCTGGTAGAACTCACCGGGTGAGCGGTCGGCGCGCGCGTCCTCGTCGCGGAAGCACGGGGCGATCTGGAAGTAGCGATCGAACCCGGCGACCATCAGCAGCTGCTTGAACATCTGCGGGGCCTGCGGGAGCGCATAGAACTTGCCCGGATGGACCCGGCTCGGCACCAGATAGTCGCGCGCGCCCTCGGGGCTGCTCGCGGTCAGGATCGGGGTCTGGAACTCGGTAAAGCCCTGCGCCACCATCCGCTGGCGCAGGCTGGCGATCACCGCCGAGCGCAGCATCATGTTGGCGTGCAGCTTCTCGCGGCGCAGATCGAGGTAGCGGTACTTGAGGCGAATCTCCTCGGGATAGTCCTGCTCGCCCGCCACCGGCATCGGCAGCTCCTCGGCCGCCGAACGGATCTCGACCTGGGCGGCGCGAAGCTCGATTCCGCCAGTCGGGAGCCCCCGGTTGACGGTGTCGGCGGTCCGCGCGACGACCTTGCCGGTCACCGTGACGACGCTTTCCACCCGCAGCCCTTCGAGCACCGCGAAGGCCGGGCTATCGGTATCGACCACCACCTGGGTCAACCCGAAATGATCGCGCAGGTCGACGAACATCAGCCCGCCATGATCGCGCTTGCGATGGATCCAGCCGGAAAGGCGGGCCTGGCTGCCGACCTCGGCAAGCGTCAGGGCGGCGCAGGTGTGCGTGCGATAGGGATGCATGGTGGGTGTCGTCGCAATCGTGTCGGGAGGAATGGGCAATCGTGTCGGGAGGAATGGGCAATCGTGTCGGGAGGAAAGGAATGGCGCGCCACTAGGTGAAACCGGCGACCTTTTCCAGTGGAGGAAGGAAAACAGCCCGTTAACCCATTGCCGCTAACACAGCTGGCACTTGTGGAGTGGAACCATGTTCGCCAGCATCCTGTTCGCCGACGAAAATGACGTTCGCGATTTCGATTTGCAAATCCAGAACTTGCTGCGGATCGGTCGCGCCGACGAGGCCGCTGCGATCCTCGAAACCGCCCTGGGCGAGTTCGGCGCGAGCCGCCATCCGATCGCCGAATTGTGCGCGGCCTGTCCGGTCGATGCGGTGGAAATCGTCGGGTGGGATGCGCTGGCAGCGCGGATCGCCGAACTCGATATGCCCGACGCGCCGATCACCGGTCTGGGCATCGACATCAGCTGGCCTGGCAACAGCGGGCTTGAACCCGATGCAGGCGCCTCCCTCGAACCGAACCTCGAAACCAATTATTACCATGACGGTGCCTTTCCGTTCGCAACGGCTGGCCGTGCCGCGCTGGTCGAAGGCTATGGGCCTTACGGGGCCGAGTGGCAGGGCGGTATGGCCGACATCGACAGCCTGCTCGGCGTGCAGGGGCTTGGGGCGCTTTACGGCGTGATCTATCCACTGGTGGAAAGTGTTGCCGCGACCCCCGCGCCGGATCCGCTGGATGCGGATGCGATGCGGCTTGGGGCGGCATTCGTCGCGGTGCGGCTGCATCAGGCGGTGGCTCGCGCAGTCCGGCGGCACGGCCTGCTGCGCCCGCTGGCGGTCATCGTGGGCAGCAACGAGAGCTACCCGTTCTATGACGCGCCGGTGTTCAGCGCCGCCGAATCGCACGATTTCGCGCCGGTTGCGCTCGATGCGGTGCTGATCGAAGCACTGCCGACCGAAGAACTGCCGGCCGAAGAACTGCCGGCCGAAAATGTGCCGTCTCAACCCGAGAGCGGGCGGGACGATGAGCCCCAGATCGATCAGCCGATCGATCATGCCGCCACCGATGACAACCGCGTCGTCCAGATCAGCGGAGCTTCTTTGCGCCGGCGGCTCAGCCAGCGGCAGGCGGAAAAGAATGGCGTCCATCCACCCGTCGTCGCTGCCGGGGTGATGCTCCGTCGGCTGTTCGCGCGGTAGGAATAATATCCAGCGCGAGCGCCTGCCGCGCGCTTCACGGCAAGTGGAAAAGAATCGAGCGCGATTGAACCGGGCGGCACTTGCGCGTAACCGCGCGTTCACATGAAAATCCATCCGCTGATCACCACCACCGAGGCGCTGCGCGATTTGTGCGGACGGCTGTCGCGCGCCGAATTCGTCACGGTCGATACCGAGTTCATGCGCGAGAACACCTTCTGGCCGGAATTGTGTCTCGTCCAGATCGCCGATACCGAGGAAGCTGCGGCGATCGACCCGCTCGCCCCGGGGATCGATCTCAAGCCGCTGCTCGACCTGCTGGTCGATAACGAAGACGTGCTGAAGGTTTTTCACGCCGGCGGGCAAGACGTCGAGATCGTCTTCAACCTCACCGGCAAGACCCCGCACCCGATCTTCGACACGCAGATCGCGATGATGGCGATCAGCCAGTCCGAGCAGATCGGCTATTCGAACCTGTGCGAATCGTGGCTGGGGCTGACGGTCGACAAGGGTGCGCGGTTTACCGACTGGTCGCGCCGCCCGCTCGATGCGCGCCAGATCGACTATGCGATCGGCGACGTCACCCATCTGGCCAAGATCTTTCCGCGCATGCTCAAGCGCCTGATCAAGACCGGGCGCGGCGAATGGCTCGATGCCGAGATGGAGAAGCTCGCCGATCCGGCCAATTACCGCTCGGACCCCGAAACCATCTGGCAACGCATCCGCGCCTCCAGCCGCAGCCCGGCGGTACTCGGGCGGCTGAAGGCGATCGCCGCCTGGCGTGAGACCGAGGCGATGGACAAGAACATCCCGCGCGGCCGGATCGCGCGCGACGAGACCCTGGCCGACATCGCCAGTCATCCGCCGCAGGCCCAGGCCGATCTCGGCAAGGTGCGCGGGCTTTCCGCCGGGTGGCGCGAGAACGAGATCGGACGACGGCTGATGGGGGCGCTGGCCGATGCGGTGCCCCTGCCCGACAGTGAACTGCCGCCTCGTGCGCCCAGAGGAGCCCCATTGGGCAAGGAAGGCGCGCTGGTTGCCGATCTGCTCAAGCTGCTGCTCAAGATCCGCTGCCGCGAGATCGACGTTTCGGCCCGCTTGCTGGCGCGCAGCGACGAACTTGAAGCGCTGGCCGCCGGACAGCGCAAGGGCCTGAGCATCCTCGAAGGCTGGCGCTATGAGACGTTCGGGCGCGACGCGCTCGAACTGGTCGAGGGGCGCACGGCCTTCGCGGTGGCCGGTGGCAAGCTCAAGATGGCGCATATCGACGACATCGCGGGCAACGGCGAGATCGTGGTGGCCCATGTCGCGGATGATGTGGACGTTGCGAACGAAGGCGGTGAACCGGCGGCAGCGGAAGTTTCCGGATAGGCGCGGCCAGCCATGACAACCTACCTCCCCACCCTCAAACAACTCCAATACCTCGTCGCGCTGCACGAACGCGGGCACTTCGGGCGCGCTGCGGAAAGCTGTTTCGTTTCGCAATCGACCCTGTCCGCCAGCCTGCGCGAGCTGGAATCGCTGCTGGGCATGATGCTGGTCGAGCGCACCCGGCGGGTCGTGCGCTTCACCCCGCTGGGCGATCAGGTCGTGGCCAAGGCGCGCCTTGTGCTGCGCGCCGCCGAGGAACTGGCGCAACTGGTCGAGGCGAATACCCAGCCGCTATCGGGCGAACTGCGGATGAGCGTCATTCCGACCATTGCGCCGTTCCTGCTCCCGCAAATCCTGCCCCAATTGCGCAGCGAACGGCCCCAGCTGAAACTGTACCTGCGCGAAGAGCCGAGCGCGGCGGCGATGGAATCGCTCCATCAGGGCCGCGCCGACTGCGTGCTGTTGGCGCTGCCCTTCGCAACCGGCGAGGTCGAATCCGCGCACCTGTTCGACGATCGCCTACTGGTCGCTTTTCCCAAGGACGACCCGCGCGATCCGCCCGCGACGATCCCGCCCGAAATGATCGACGAGAGCCGGCTGATGCTGCTCGAGGACGGTCATTGCCTCAAGGATCACGCGCTTTCCGCCTGCAACCGGCCCGAACTGCGCGCCAATGCGACGATGATCGGCACGTCGCTGCACACCCTCGTGCTCATGGTCGACAACGGCCTGGGCCTGACGATCCTGCCCGAGATGGCGATAACCGCCGGTATCCTGCGCAACACCCAGATTGTTGCCCGGCCGCTCCAGTCCGCCACGGCCAGCCGGGCGATCTCGCTGGTGTGGCGCAAGAACAGTCCGCGCGCCGAGGACTTTCGCCTGCTGGCGGCCAAGCTGCTACCAAACTGAGCAACTTCGCCGCAGCAATCGTCAGTGCGCGGCCAGGTCGAAACGATCCGCGTTCATCACCTTGGTCCAGGCTGCCACGAAGTCTTTGACGAACTTCTGTTCGTGGCCGGTCTCGGCATAGACCTCGGCTACCGCGCGCAGCTCCGAATTCGATCCGAACACCAGATCGGCCCGGCTCGCGCGCCAGCTTTCCCCGCCGTGCGAGCGGTCGGTTGCGATGAACTCCTCGTCATCGCTGCCGTCGACCGCCTTCCACACCGCAGTCATATCGAGCAGGTTGACGAAGAAGTCGTTGGTCAACTGGCCTGAACGCTTGGTAAAGTGGCCGTGGCCGCGTTCGCCGTGGTTGGCACCCAGCACGCGCAGTCCGCCGATCAGCACGGTCATCTCCGGCACCGAAAGCCCGAGCAGCGCCGCCCGATCGAGCATCATCTCCTCGGTCTTTACGCGCAGCTTCTTGGGCAGGTAGTTGCGGAACGCATCGGCCTGCGGCTCGAGCCAAACGAAGCTCTCGGCATCGGTATGCTCGTCGGTTGCGTCGCCGCGCCCGCCGGTGAACGCCACCTCGACGGAGAAGCCGGTCGGCTCCATCGCCTTTTCCAGCCCGACCACGCCGCCCAGCACGATCGCATCGGCCAGCGACAGATTGCCGCGCAGGCCATCGAGCGTGTTCAGGACCTTGGCAAGCTCGGTTGGCTCGTTAACCTCCCAGTCCTTCTGTGGGGCCAGGCGGATGCGCGCGCCGTTGGCACCACCGCGATGGTCCGACTTGCGATAGCTGCTGGCCGAGGCCCATGCGGTCTTGACCAGCTGGCTGACGGTCAGGCCCCCCTCGACCAACTTTCCGGCGATCTTCGCCTTGACCGCCGCGACATCGCCATCGGACGGCATCGTTCCAGCGGGCACCGGATCCTGCCAGATCAGGTCCTCGGCCGGGACTTCGGGACCGAGGTAGCGGACCTTGGGCCCCATGTCGCGATGGCACAGCTTGAACCAGGCGCGCGCAAAGGCATCCTTGAACGCCTCGTGATCGGCGCGGAACTTGTCCGAGATCACGCGGAATTCGGGGTCCATCTTGAGCGCCATGTCGGCAGTGGTCATCATGGTGGGAACCTTGATATTCGGATCCCATGCCGCCGGAGCCATATCTTCCGGCTTCTGGTCGATCGGCTGCCACTGTTGCGCACCCGCTGGCGAGTGAACCAGCTCGTACTCGTAATCGAGCAGCAGACGGAAGTAGTTCTCCGACCATTGCGTCGGGGTATTGACCCACGATCCCTCGATCCCGCTGGTCACGGCGTGTTCGCCGATGCCACCACTTTCGTGGCTGCTGACCCAACCGAAGCCGAGCGAAGCAATGTCGCCGCCGGCCGGCGCTTTGCCGAGCAGCGACGCATCGCCGTTGCCGTGCGCCTTGCCGAAGGTGTGACCGCCTGCGGCGAGCGCCACGGTTTCCTCGTGGTTCATCGCCATCCGCTCGAACGTCGCCTTGATGTCGCGCGCCGACTTGAGCGGATCGGGATTGCCGCCCGGACCCTCGGGGTTGACGTAGATCAAGCCCATCTGGATCGCCGCCAGCGGGCCATCGAGATCGGTCAGTCCGCGCTCTTCATCGATGCGGGTCTGGACGCCTTCATTGACCCACTTGTCCTCATCGCCCCAGTAGATGTCCTTCTCGGGCTCGAACACGTCGGCGCGGCCGCCGCCAAAGCCGAACACCGGGCCACCCATCGATTCGATTCCGACATTGCCCGCCAGGATGAACAGGTCGGCCCAGCTGATGTTCTGGCCATATTTCTGCTTGACCGGCCACAACAGCCGCCGCGCCTTGTCGAGGTTGCCATTGTCCGGCCACGAGTTGAGCGGGGCGAAGCGCTGCTGCCCGCTGTTGGCGCCGCCGCGACCGTCGCCGGTGCGATAGGTGCCCGCGGCATGCCACGCCATGCGGATGAAGAACGGGCCATAGTGGCCATAATCGGCCGGCCACCACGGCTGGCTGTCGGTCATCAGCGCGGTGAGATCGGCCTTGAGCGCGTTGTAGTCGAGCGCGTTGAACGCCTCGGCATAGGTGAAATCGTCGCCCATCGGGTTGGCGGAACCGTTCACGGACAGGATGTCCACCGCAAGAGCATCGGGCCACCAGTCGCGGTTGGTCCGACCCAGCAGCGCACGCACGCCGCCGTCCTTGCCCACCGGGCACCCACCGTCGATCGATCCAGTTGCGGCGTCCATCATCCATCTCCTCTTAAAACGAATCCGTGGCTCTTGTTAGGCCGAGTCGGGGATTGGCAAAAACGATTATGATTGGTCAGGAACATTGGAGAAAGCGATTGATCGAAAGGCGAGTATAGCCCGCCCTACCCTTCAATCCATGTGCTTCAGCCCCACGCGCAGGTAATCCCACCCGGTCACCACGGTCAGGGCCGCCGCCGCCCACAGCGTCGTCAGCCCGATCGTGTGCGGCACGTTGGCCTGGATCCCGAACGGCCAGAATGTCCACCCTGGGAGCGCGTGGCCAAGGATCAGCGCGCCGAGGCTGACGAACTGGAAGGTGGTCTTCCACTTGACCAGCCGCGAGACGGGTATCGAGATCTGCAAGCCGCCGAGGAACTCGCGCAGGCCCGACACCGCGATTTCGCGGATCAGGATG
>Ga0105052_10007602_pt1 | contig 10514 bp, 13 predicted proteins | sample FRY03_FD_78094 | JGI IMG/M metagenome (GOLD analysis project Ga0105052, IMG submission 78094) | Freshwater microbial communities from Lake Fryxell liftoff mats and glacier meltwater in Antarctica - FRY-03 | ecosystem: Environmental > Aquatic > Freshwater > Ice > Glacier meltwater ... | reverse complement strand
TATACTAATCTATTCAAGGGCATAGGTTTTATTTATGTATCTATTAAGGGGGGTAGGGGGGGGGCAAACGGGGAAGGCTTGTTATTGATTAACACCGTTTACGACGGTGCTACTACTTTCTAGCTAAGGGGTAGGTATGCTAAACACACTAGGATGCGTTCTAAGCGATTTAAAGCGGTGGGTAGGGGTAGGGGTATAGGCGACAGCGCTAGAAGCGCGTAGACGAGCTCCTAGAGGCCTTAGAAGCCAGAAGTACCATGCTCGGGAGATACGCCATCCCTCGCATCAGATGCTCGGTCCTGCTTATATATATATATTATATAACTATATATAATATAACTACTACAACTATAACAAACATAACTATATATATATATATACTACAACTATAGCTATATTATATATATATATATAACTATATATTATATATATATAGGGTATCATACTCTTAAAAGAAAAGCAAGGCTTTTATTGCTTTTCGATATAAGTGTTGACTTTCTCTGTAAATGTGGTATAATAGTAGGTATAGTGTACTATTCCTCTTCGAGGTACTAATGCTTACTCTTCGAGTTCTTCTAGTTGCTATTGCTCTCTCGATGTCGGCTATCGCTGTCGCCGACTACTCCTTAAAGGACGGACGGAACGAGATGACTCTGGTCGAGGACAAACCTTGCACCAACCCAACTATTCTATCTCTTGTCAATCCTAACCGGATTGACGAGTTCAAATCTAAGGCCCATCCGGGCCACCTATTTCTAAACGGCGTTACTCACTATCTTTGCTGGATCCAAGAGCCCGAGGACACTATGAACATCTTCTTTGAAGATGGCTCCGGAGCTCCTATCCCCACGGGTGCCTTCACACGGTCTAAAGCCCTATAAAGATGCCCAAGCACATCGAGAACCACAAGTGGCCAGAAGTTAAACGAATCGAAGCTGTTACCAGCTATCTAGTACTCGGTAATGCAGCTCTGGTCGAGATGGCCACGGGTGTTCCCCAAGGCACAGTTCGCCAGTGGAAGACCCAGCCGTGGTGGAACGAATTAGTTGAACAAGTACAGTCCGAGTCCGATCAGGCCTTGGACTCCAAGCTGTCCTCGCGGGTAGATCGAATCCTTGACCTCGTTCAAGATCGGATCGACAACGGGGACTTTCTTTATGACCCCCGAACCGGGGAGTTTATCCGGAAGCCGGTGTCCCTGCGGGATGGCTGGAAAGCCGGCAAAGAGATGGTTGATGTTCGCATGGCCCTGCGTAAGAACCGGGTCCAATCTGTTGACCAAGAAGCAGTCCAAGACATTCTGAAGAACCTAGCCGCAGAGTTTGCGACTATGGCCAAGAAAAAGGTACGGGAGAAGATTGATGGCCAAGAGCCGGAATTACAAGTCGGAGTACGCGAACTACCAAGGGAAGCCGGAGCAGATCAAGAACCGGTCGGAACGGAACCAAGCGCGTCGGACCCTAGTCAAAGCGGGCTCGGTCAGCAAGGGTGACGGCAAAGATGTCGATCATAAGAGACCTATGGCTAAGGGTGGCGGTAACGCTCGGGGAAACCTTCGAGCAGTATCTAAAGCTAGTAATCGCTCTTTTCCTCGGACAAAATCTGCACGGATGAAGTAGGTGCTTACAAGTGAGATTATCGAGGGATTTGTAGGATCAATACTTCACCCAAAGTTCGACGACCCGGCACCAATTCCGGATTGTCACCGGGAGTGGTGGGAGATCTGCACCAGCCCCGTTAAATATGCGGCAATAGCAGCCCCTCGGGGGTTTGCCAAGTCTACAGCAATTACTCATAGTTATGTATTAGCAGCTTGCTTGTTTCGGGAACGGGATTACGTTCTTGTAGTGTCAGGAACAGAGGCGCAATCCATCCAGTTCCTAAACGACATAAAGGCAGAGCTACTAGAGAATGACCACATCAAAAGCCTCTTTCAAGTTAAGAGACTACTTAAAGACAGTGAAACTGATATTATCTGTGAGCTTAATGATGGTCATAAGTTCCGGATTCAAGCGAAAGGTTCTGAACAGCGTCTTCGCGGAGTAAAGTGGTCCAACCGTCGTCCGGACTTGATTGTATGTGATGACTTGGAAGACGATGAGTTGGTGATGAGTAAGGACCGCCGGGAGAAGTTCCGGAAGTGGTTCTTCGGAGCACTTCTACCTTGTCTTGCAGATGACGGGATTATCCGGGTAGTTGGAACGATCCTCCACATGGATTCCCTGTTAGAGCGGTTGATGCCCGAGTCCCAGTTGCAGACTCGCCAGAAGCACAAGTTTCTTATAGTTGATCCTCTCAAGACGTGGACAGAGCACCGCCTGCCTTGGAGGTCAGTTAAGTACCGGGCACACAACGACGCCTTCACGGAGCTGTTGTGGCCCGAGAAGAAGTCCAAAGAAGACCTGTTAGCTATTCGAGATACTTACGTAGCTCAAGGTCTCCCGGATATGTACAGTAGGGAATACTTGAATATTCCTCTTGATGAATCCTCAGCAATTTTTAAAAAGGGCGACTTTCTAGCCCGCACCGAGGATAACCGGAAGCTGGTACTTCGGTACTACATCGCCACAGACTTAGCGGTATCTGATAAGGACCGGGCAGATTACACGGCTTTCGTGGTTGGTGGGTTGGATGAGAACGGTATTCTACACATAGTTAATGTTATACGTGAGCGAATGAATGCGTTGGAAATCGTCGAAACAATCTTTGCGTTGGAAAAAACATACCATCCTGAGATCTTTGCAATCGAAGAAGGACAAATATCTAAAGCGATTGGACCCTTCCTATATGAAGAAATGGGAAAAAGAAACGTCTATCCTAATATCTTTGGAGTAAAGCCAAGCACCGATAAAGTAGCCCGTTCTCGCTCTATTCAAGCCCGGTTGCGGGCAAAGGGAGTACGGGTTGAGAAAGATGGAGATTGGTACCAGACCTTTGAGGACGAGTGTACCAGATTCCCGAGAGACAAGCACGATGACCAAGTAGATGCCTTTGCGTACCTTGGTTTGATCCTCGACAAGATGATCGATGCTCCTACCCAACAAGACATAGCAGACGAGGAATATGATACCGACTACAGAAACTCAGGACTATTCGAACTTGGAAGGTCCGCAATCACCGGGTATTGAGCAAGCTCCTCAGATGCAAGAGCAAGCTCCGCAGATGCCGGAGCAAGCGCCGCAATTGCAAGAGCCTGATACTGCCCAGACGGGTTTGGACAAGATGTTGTCCCAGCTCAACCTAGCCGAAGAGCTAGACGAGGATCTGTTGGAGAAGATTGGTACAGAAGTACATCGTGGTTACGAAGTAGATCTTAAGTCAAAAGAAGCGTGGGACCAGCAAGTAGACGAGTGGGTCAAGCTAGCCACTCAGATCAAGGAACCCAAGACGTTCCCGTGGCCGAACGCCTCGAACGTCAAGTACCCCCTGCTAGCCACCGCTGCCATGCAGTTCGCTGCGAGGGCCTACCCCAGCCTAGTGCCTGCTGACGGTAAGATTGCCCAGTTCCGGGTGGTGGGCGCAGACCCACAAGGCCTAAAAGCCGCAAAGGCCGACAAGCTTGCCAAGCACATGAACTACCAACTCCTGAAGGATATGGGTTCATGGGAAGAAGAGATGGATCGGCTGCTGATTATGCTGCCAATCGTAGGGTGCCTCTTCAAGAAGACGTACTTTGACCCGATTCGCAAGACAAATTGCTCCAAGCTGGTAGGTCCAAAGGATCTAATAGTGAATTACTGGGCCAGTGGCCTAGAAGATGCGTACCGTAAGACGGAATTGGTCCCAATGACCAAGAATGCTATCCGTGCTCACGTGAATGGGAAGATTTTCCTTGATGTAGAACTCGGCGATCCCTCTAGCGCCCCAAAGGTGGCCGGCAAGAGCGATGTCCACGGTAATGAGAAGCCTGCTGTAGCAGATGCTTCAACTCCTTTCCTTATCCTTGAGCAACACACGTACTGGGACTTGGACGAGGATGGCTACGAAGAGCCATACATCATTACCATTGACGAGGCATCAAAGAAAGTCCTTCGTATTGTAGCCCGGTGGGACAGTGATGGGATCATTACCAACGACGACAAAGAGCTAGTTTGTATTGAGCCAGTAGAGTACTACACGAAGTACGGCTTTATTCCAAACCCAGATGGCGGATTCTACGACATCGGCTTTGGGCACCTACTTGGCCCTCTTAATGAATCAGCGAATACTGTTATTAACCAGCTTACTGATGCTGGTACTATTTCTAACCTTCAATCCGGATTCATCGGGAAAGGTATCCGGCTCAAGCTTGGGGAAAACCGAGTTCAGCCGGGTGAGTGGAAGACCGTAAATGCAACAGGGGACGACATCCGTAAGCAGGTGTTCCCGTTGCCGGTGCGTGAGCCAAGTGAAGTCTTGTTCAAACTTCTCGGGCTCTTACTAGACTCAGGGCGAGAACTTGCCTCAGTGGCGGAGATCTTTACCGGGAAAATGCCGGGACAAAACACCCCGGCAACTACGACTCAGACGGCTGTGGAACAAGGCATGAAGGTGTTCACGGCCATCTACAAGCGGGTGTATCGTTCTCTTACCAAGGAGTTCGAGAAGCTCTTCAGGCTTAACAGTTTGTTTGACGAGAACTTTGAGAAGGCGCAACGTATCCTAGACGAGCCGATCTCAAAGGAAGACTACGATCCAAAGTCCTACGATATCTGTCCGACTGCCGATCCAACCGCTATCTCGACAACTCAGAAACTAATGAAGTCCCAGATGCTCATGGAAGTGCTTCCCCTTGGGACTCTGAATGCAATGGAAGTAACCAAGCGTATTCTAGAAGCTCAGGAGCAACCAAACATGGAAGCCCTGATGCAACAGCAGCAGCCTCCTCCTGATCCAAAGCTGATGCAGGCAGAGGCCAAGATGAAGACTGACGCCCAGAAGGCGCAGTTAGACGCCCAGAAGACTCAGATGGAAATGAAGGTCAAGCAACTGGAAGCCCAGATGGACCAACAGGCGGCTATGATGGACCAGAAGTTCATGGCAATGGAAAGAGCCATGAAGATGAAACTAGACCAACAAGAACACGAAATGAAGCAGCGGCACGCCGAACAGGCACACACTTCAAAACTAGCGCAACAGGCGGAGATGGCTAAAAATGCAGCACGTAACAAAGGAAAAGTTTCTTGAGTGGAAGGAAAACCCGGTTACAAGGGCACAAGACGAAGCCCTGAATTACCGGATCGAAGAGATTAAAGACCAGATCCTTGGATCAAGCGACCCAGACTATGATCGCTTCTTAAAGGGGATGGCTAGGGGTTTCAGTGAAGTCCTTCATGCAACTGTTGAATCTGTGCAATTAACCGAAGAGGATATTGACAATGCAGTTTAGACCAGAGACACTGGTACACCGAGTAATTTTAAAGCCGGCTATTAAGACAAAGACCGCAAGTGGTATCATCATCCAAGTAGACGAACGTTCGCAGGCAGTTAATTCGGACAAAGGAATTGTCCACATGATTGGCCCTCGCGCATGGAAAGACTTCGGATGTGAAGAACCTCCGGTTAAAGTTGGTGATGAAGTGTTCTACGCCCGATATGGGGCAAAGGTACTTAAAGATCCCGATACCGAAGATCTTTATGTAATTTTAAACGATAGCGATGTACTTGTGGGATACACAACTAATGGCTAAAGAGAAAGCTGAAGAAGTTATCGAAGAAGAGGTAGGAGTGGTAGAAGGGGCGGAAGAGGAAGTTGAAGTTGAACTCTCTCCTGTCGAACAAGAAGCAACAGCACAAGGATGGGTTCCAAAGGAAGCGTGGGTTGAGCAAGGTAACAGCCCAGATGACTGGAGACCCGCAAAAGAATTCAAAGAGCGTGGAGAGTTGTTTAAGTCTATTCACTCCATTAAACGGGAACTGAAGAGCAAAGATGCTGCTCTCACGGCTCTGCAACGACACCATCAGTTTGTGTTTGAGAAGGCGCACCAAAAGGCACTGACTGATCTTAAACAAACCAAACGGCAGGCCATGAAAGAGGGCGACCTCGAACTGGTAGCAGCAGCCGACGAACGAATCGAAGCTCTGAATGAAGAGCATGAGCAAGAGAAGAAAGAGATTGTTAGCGCTACACCAGATGCCTCGGCCCAACCCCATCCTGAGTTTCAGGTATGGATTGACCGTAACTCTTGGTACGCAGAAGACGCAGATCTTCAAGAATTCGCGGATGCTATGGGGTTAGTATACTCCAACAAGAATCCGGGAGTTAATCCGAAACAAGTCTTGGCACATGTCGAGACCGAGGTAAGAAGGAAGTTTCCCGAAAAGTTCGGGCCAGTAAAGCGTTCTGCTCCAAACCCAACTCTTAAACCATCCTCTACGGGTAAAGTAGTTAAACGTGGTAGTGATGTTGAGTTGTCGGATGTAGAACGCCAGATTATGGCGACACTGGTCAAAGGCGGTGTTTTGACCGAAGAGCAGTATAAAGCTGATCTTAAAAAAGTAAGGAGCTAAAGCATGGCTAAAACGGCAATCAAGGACGTTGTAGAGCGTCCCACAAGAGTTCCCGTATCGGGACCACGCGACCTACTAACAGTCGCGGATAGAGATCCAAACTACGTCTATCGGTGGGTAAATGACACGACCGGACGAGTTGAGCGGTTTAAGACTGGTGGCTACGAGTGTGTTGAAGATGCCGGAGAGATCGGCCAGAGCACTGTAGATCGCGGGTCACGCTTAGGATCTGTTGTAACACGGTCTGTGGGAGGCGCAGTAACGGCGGTTCTAATGCGCATCTCGCGGGAATGGTATGATGAAGACCAAGCGGCTAAGATGGACGAAATTGATCGTCTTGAAGAGTCGATGCGTCAAGAAGCTTTGCAAGATCGCTACGGTACACTTACAATCGAATCATCGAAGAAGTAAGTACCTTTTTGCGGCTTTTTGATTGGTCAACTTACTAATGAGGTATTAATTAATGGCAAACGTTGATCGGCCAAACGGCCTACATCCTATGCGATATCTCAGCGGAGCGCCTTATAACGGGGCTGCCAACATGTATCTATTTGCTGCCGCAGAGGGCACAGCTACATTCGTTGGTGACTTAGTTAAACTGGCGGGTTCTGCTGGTGCTGCTGGGGACATTGTAAACGGTATTGATGTTGAAGGTATTCCCACGATTTCACAGGGCACTGCTGGTACCACTTCTGTGGGAGTTGTAGTTGGACTACTTCCGGATTTCTCAAATCTGGCAACAGTCCATCGTGCAGCATCCACTCTACGGGTGGCCCTTGTAGCTGATGATCCTAATCTGGTTTTTGAAGTTCAAGAAGTATCCGGTGGAACGGCACTCACAAATGTGGCTGTTGGTCTCAACGCTGACGTAGTTGTGGGTGCAGGAAGCACTACAACTGGTTCATCCGGCATGGAGCTTGATAACTCTACGGAAGATACTACCTCTACTCTTAACTGCAAGATTATTGGTCTGGTTAAGCGTGTTGATAACAACATCGGTGAACATGCCAAATGGATGGTGACGGTGAATAACCATCACTATGGTGTTGGCGTGCTCGGCGTATAAGGGGGTATAGAAAATGGCTATCGTTACTACTGGTAGTTTTACAAAGGCTCTGTGGCCCGGGGTGAATGCGTGGTATGGTAAAACATACAACCAGTTCTCTACCGAATACGACAAAATCTTCTCTACGCATAAGTCTCGTAAAGCGTTTGAAGAAGATGTTGGTTACAGCGGTTTTGGTCTGGCCCAAATCAAGGGCGAAGGCGCGGGTGTTTCGTACGACAGTATGAAGCAAGGGTTTATCACCCGTTACGCGCACGTAGAGTATGGTCTTGGCTTCGTTATTACACGTAACGCAGTTGAAGACGATCTCTATGATGTCGTTGGCGAGCGTAAGGCGTCAAGCCTTGCCATGTCCCTACGGCAAACGAAGGAGACTGTTGCAGCTAACGTTCTTAACCGTGCATTCAACCTCAGCTACACTGGTGGAGACGGTAAAGAAATGTGTGCAACGGACCATCCTAACGTTGCTGGTGGTACGTGGTCCAACGAACTAGCAACTGCGGCTGATATCTCAGAAGCAGCGCTAGAGCAGGCCTGTATCGATCTAGGTAAGTTCACCAATGATCGCGGTCTCAAGATTGCAGTTAAAGCCACAAAGCTGGTGATCCCTGTTGATCTTCAGTTTGAAGCCGGCAAGATCATGAAGACTGAGTATGAAGTGGGTACGGCAAACAACACTGTGAACCTAGTTCGTTCTAAGTTCCCAGCGGGAATGGTCATCAACCACTACCTTACTGATACAGATGCTTGGTTTATCATGACTGATACGCCGCATGGTCTGAAGCACTTCGAGCGTCGGGCGGACGATTTCGCATCCGATAACGACTTCGATACGGACAATGCAAAGTACAAGGCAACTGCTCGGTACTCGTTCAGCTGGACTGATCCACGTGGTATTTACGCATCACCCGGAGCATAATGTAGTTTACGCCTTGGAGGGGGGCTTTGTTCCCCTCCATTTACTCCACTATAGATTCCCGAAAGGGAAGTTGACATCACTTTGATGGAAAGGAGCTTTACAAATGGCTAATCCCACTTTTTTCGGTGCTGTGGCAATGAAACCCTTCAATGTAACAACCGCCACAGTGCTTATGGACGGATCAAAATCAGGTAAGGTTACAACTCTCAATAGAGCAGGCGGTATTGCTGTAACTCTCCCAGCAGCTACCGGCTCAGGACTGCACTTCAAATTCTTTGTTGGAACAACCTATACTACTGCTGGAACTATAAAGGTTGCTAATGCCTCCGATACTATGTCTGGTGTGGCAATCGTGCTTCAAGATTCTGCTGACACTATGGTTGGCTTTGAGACGGCATCTACGTCTGACACTGTTACGCTGAATGGAACTACTACTGGCGGCCTGATTGGGGACTTTGTGGAACTAATTGATGTTGCAGCTAACAAGTGGTATGTACGTGTTAATAGTTCTGCTAATGGTACCGAAGCTACTCCTTTCAGCGCAACAGTCTAATAGGAGGCTTTAATGCGACCCAAGCAATGGTCTTTTACACCTGCTGACGATTCCCTTACTGGGTTCGTTAGCAACGCTACGGGAGCTACGTGGACACTATCAACCACAACTCCCAATGATACAATGGCTCACCTAGTAAGTGTAGTTAACGATTCCGCTACCGATCACTCAGCTAAGACAGTCGCTCTAGTAGGCACAGATGTACACGGTAAGGCACAAACCGAAACTATGGCCCTGGGTGCTGGCTCTGCTACAGTTGTATCTACTAAGTATTTTAAGACTCTTACAACCGCCACTCCAAGTGCCACCATTAATGCTGATACGATGGATGTTGGTTGGACAGATGATGTAATCAGTGCTACCTTTATTCCGGACTTCAAACAAGCGCCATTTAACATGGCTATTGGTGTTGATATCTCCGGGACTATTAGCTACGATATCCAGCACACGTTTGACGACCCATTTTCGGGGGCGTACTCTGACATGACATGGTTTGACCACAGCACCCTTGCCGCAAAGACAGCGGATGCTGATGGTAACTATGCTGCCCCTGTACGTGGTATTCGTGTGTTGCTTAATTCCCTTACGGCAACCGCAACTCTCAAAGTAACCTTCATTCAAGGCGGGGTGAGCTAAGATGAGCAATCTAAATCAAGTTGATATGTTCATCTCTTTTCTGGAACTGGTTCAGAACCCAGAGAAGTACAAAGCCATGATGACCGAGATGAAAACCCGCTCGGAAGATCTTCGAGTTTCAGTTGAGGCTTACACTGAAGTACAGTCGGCTAACAAGTACTTTGGTAAGATCAAAGCTGCTCACATGGAAGAAGTCTCCAAGCTAGACGTGGCCAAGAGTGCCTTTGAGGGCTCTAAAGCTACTTGGGCTAAAGACCTGGAAAGCAAGGAAGTGGAGATGGCTGCTAAAGTCAAGAGTGCCTCTGAGATGCAAGCCAAAGTAAGGGCTATGAATACAGAGATGCTCGTAAAAGACAAGGCACTTGTCCTAGAAGTTATGGCTATGGAGAAAGCTCAAGCAGCCTTGGTACTTGCACAAGAGGCGGTTAATGTACAAGTAGTCGCCCTTGCAAAGAAAGAAGCAGCCCTAAAAGAACTGTTTAAAGCCTAATGTCCGTCTCTCCAATGGAAGGAGTATCAGCAGGAGCCGTAGTCCGGGTTGAGGACGAAGGCACTGCTCTACCTGCTCGCCCGCGAGTTAACTTCGTTGGTGCTGGTGTTACCGCTACAGATGATGCTTCTGGTAATAGGACCACTGTAACTATTGGTGGTGGTTCCGGGTCCGGCGATGTAGTTGGTCCTGCTTCTGCTGTTGACAGCAACTTTGCCGCATTCGATACCACTACCGGGAAACTCATAAAGGACTCGGGAAGCGCCTCTGCGGCCTTCGCCACTGCTGCGCAGGGATCGACGGCTGATACCGCCGTGCAACCGTCCTCCACCAACACCCTGACGAACAAGTGGGTCAAGCG
>Ga0105052_10007601_pt1 | contig 10518 bp, 10 predicted proteins | sample FRY03_FD_78094 | JGI IMG/M metagenome (GOLD analysis project Ga0105052, IMG submission 78094) | Freshwater microbial communities from Lake Fryxell liftoff mats and glacier meltwater in Antarctica - FRY-03 | ecosystem: Environmental > Aquatic > Freshwater > Ice > Glacier meltwater ... | reverse complement strand
TGATGGAAAATATCTATCAATTTTAATGATTGTTTTATCATTCCATTTAGCTTTATATTCTAACATAGAATAGAATGAACCTAAACTAACATCTGCAAATGCTTGAGCTAATTTATGATTTTTCATCATATTTTTTACAGCTAAATCCTCGATACAAATTACATCTTGGCTTTTGATGATTTCTGTGGATATTTTGTGTAAATAATCTTTTCTGATATTGGTTATTTTTTCATGAACTAAAGCAAGGTTTTTTCTTTGTTTATTTCTTGATGAACTTCCTTTAACTTTCTTTGAAAGTTGTCTTTGTTCATACTTTAACTTCTATGAATTTAATTAATAAATTTTCAAACTTTCCTTGGTGTATTAGATATATATCCATATATTTGTATCCAACAAAAGGGACAATAGTAAAAACAATATATAGTAAATAGAAATTATGACAATCGTTAGCACACATAGCAAATTTAAATGGCATTTTAAGGTCGAGACCGACTTTGATAATGGACATGTTATGTCTAAGATTGGCTAATTAAATATTAGTTCAAGAAAAAAATCAAAGTCGGATCCTGAAAAGGTTTCGACTTTTTTGTTGCGAAAAAAATACATGGTGGTTGTAGCTCAGCTGGAAGAGTGTCTGTTTGTGAAACAGGAAGTCGCGGATCGAGACCCGTCAACCACACAAGAAAAAGTGTCTTAAGCTAATCTGGTGAAAGCACGCGATTGAAGCTCGCGGGAGTCGGTTCGAAACCGGTAAGACACACAAAGTATATGGTGTATGAGGGCGAAACGGTAGAGCCGCCATTCTGTGAAAATGGAGATAGCCAGATCGTTACTGGTAGCTCAGTTGGCAGAAATATGGACTCTTAGCTAATCTGGTGAGATCGCTTGGTTGAAGACCTTGTCGAAACCGGGAAGACACACAAAGTATATTCGTCTGTGGTGAAATGGTATCATTTTGATCTCCAAAATCAAAGTTTTCGGTTCGAATCCGAACAGACGACAACTCTATCTTTAGAACGATTTAGTATAGATGAAATTCAGAGAAAACTGAATGAGTCAGATTCTTTCAGAGAATTCCTATTAAAAATAGGATCTTCGAGTAATGGGTCTAGTTAATACAAATCAATAAAAAATCAACTAATTGGATTAGGGGTTATAATACCAAAATTCAATTATATGAATAAAAAAAGAATTGGTGAAAAATTAAAAGATGAAGAAGTTTTTATAGAAAATTCTACCTATAGTAGACAACATTTAAAAAAAAGAATTATTAAAAATTGTTTTATTAAATATGTATGTAATGATTGTGGTAATAGTGGTAAATGGAATGGTGATAAATTAATTTTACACCTTGAGCATATAAATGGGGTAAATGATGATAATAGATTGTGTAATTTAACATTTCTATGTCCAAATTGTCACTCACAAACAAATACATATGCTGGTAAATCGAAGAGAAAGGAAAGGATAGTTAAAAAATGTAAATGTGGGGAGGAGATATACAGGACAAGTAAAATGTGTGTTGGGTGCAATTCTGTGAAAAACAGAAAAGTAGAAAGACCAGACTTAGAGGATTTACTAGAGAATATTGAAAGTGTAGGATACTCCGCAACAGGAAGAAAATATAATGTTAGTGATAATACAATAAGGAAATGGGTGAAAAGATAGTAAAGATGGAAATGAATCAAAAATATAAGAAACTAGTAGGATAAAGGTCTAAACAGCACGGACCTTTATCCTATAAGAGATAAATGCGTCCGTAGCAAAATTTGGCATTTGCTCCTGGCTTTTAACCAGAATAAAAGTGGGTTCGATTCCCACCGGGCGCACTAATGAAATATAAATGCGTTTGTGGGTGAGTGGTCGAAACCAATAGTCTCTTAAACTATCTCCGTTAGGACATCGCAGGTCCAAATCCTGCCAGACGCACAATGAACTTGACTTTTCCATACCACATAAAAAGATAGATATTGAGATGGAAACCAACATTATAATGATAGAAAAATAATTGAAAGTGATGTAAAGAGAACGGAGTTCTTAGAGTCTGATGGATTGGATGTTATCCGTGTAAATTGGTCAAACTATCAAAAGCTTAACTATGTGGAGAAAAATAAGTTCATAAATGATTTGAAATCTTATGTTAATAATCTAAGCGGGATTAAAACAACCTTCAATATTAAAGAAACAGTGAGAAGCAAAGATTTGTGTCAATGCGGTGGGATAAAAACCAAATCGGCCATAATGTGTTTAGATTGTAGAAATAATTTACCAAGGAAGAAAAGGACGGAATTTAGATGTAATTCATGTGGTGAGAAATGTAGCAATAAGAATAAAATATGTAGAAAATGTTATGAAAAAGAGAATAGGATAAAAGATCGACCTAATATACAAAAACTTAGAGAAGAGGTAATGGATATTGGATATTCCGCCACTGGTCGAAAATATGGAGTTAGTGATAACACAATTAGAAAATGGATAAAATAAAAACTATGACAACACAAGAAATTTGCGAAGGATATTTAAGATATCGACAAGACACAATGACAACACTTGATATATTACAAGATGTTCTTAGAGAAAGACTTTCTGATAGTGGATTTAGAACAATTTGGCTACAAGGACATGTTGGTGGTGGAGCACATATAATGGTAACATTATTCAGTGATAGGTATAGAATGTTTTCATGTAGACTACCAAACTTTAGAAACTTTAGACCAGATGGTAACATTGTCGGTGAATCAAATAGAGTTGATTTTATGACCGACTCTATAATTAGAGATTCTGGAATTCCAATTATATAAATAAAAATTCCAACACATTAAATTGTATTGGAATTTTTATTTATTTCATGAACTACACACAAGCTAAAGACTTGTGTGTTTTACGTTCCGTCATATAAATCCATTATCCTCTAACTCTGTATTCGTAGCATACCCAAGGGTTTTATTACATTCATCACAGATCCTAATAACAGATTTCTTATCGTTATCAAACTTTATACTGTGCTTATCATGTGAGCAATCCTCTTGCTTTTTTATTATATCTTCTTCAAGTGATTTTATCTCTTTTTTGATATCATCAACAGATTTATCACTATAATTAATTTCTTCATTCACCATACTTGAGAAATGTTTTGTTAACACACTTTATAATTTAGATGTATATATTGAGCTAAAATCACACTTTTGTTCGTAAACCACAAATTTGCACAAATATAGTTAATTTTTTTAATATATAGTATATAAACCTAAAATTATGATATGAAATACTTAAAAAGATACGATAATAAGATATTTGAACGAGATGAAATCGAAGAAAACGATGAAATAGAAGAAGTTATTGACGATTCTGGTGAAGAATCAGGAAAATCAGAGATTTATTCTGAGATGTTATCCTTTTTAGAAGATTCTATTGTTAAGGCTGGTGAGTGTATAGAAGAAACTGGTGATGATGAAAAAGAGCAAGAAGTTGCTAAAAGAGCCGAAGAATCTTCAAAAATAGCAGAATTGTTAATATGGTCAATTAATAATGACTCCCCAAGCTTAGAGTCAATATGTGATTCAGGGGTTTCAATAATAAAAAGAAATGCTGAATTCGCAGCATATGAGCAATTCAATGAATTTGCTCAAGTTTGTATAAGAATCTACCAGTCTTATGAAAAGATTACTGGAGATTCAGTAGTTTAAAGGCATAAAAAAGGTGAAATCGACACCCTTAGCAGGAAGCCAATTTCACCTTTTTTAAATAATGCGTTGAGATTACACGCTTATTGGAGAAGTCTTTGTTTGGGTTATGGGTTTCCAAACTATCCACTGTCGTTAAACAGTATCTTCTCAGTGACGGTTAGTTAGACTAACCACTTCTTGAGTTACTGAATACTCTCTACTATACTAATTCCATCCAATTCTGCCGAACTGCTTAAGGGTTTCGAATCCCTGATAGACCTTTCAGTAAAATCACACACACCTTTCGGGTAATATGTGTCCGCGAACGCCTCACGGATAAGTAGTCACCTTTCATCAGTAACTAGGTAACACTTTCGATTTACTTTAAACTTTACTCTAAATGTAAATTTAGTGTTTGTGGATGTGTCGAAGTAGTGGTTACCTTAAGCTCCCAAACCTTTTGAGTCCAAGAATACTAAACTAATCCGTGTAATGCCTCCATTACAATCTTTCAAGAAAACTCTGAATATCCCCCTTGGGAGGGAATATCATCTTAAGTCAGCACCACCTGATACTCAAGTTACCTTTCGGTTTTAAGTCTCCTTTCGGACTGGAAAACGCAATGATATTATCCGGGTAGATAACACTTCTTACATATTTCCTATAGATTATTCCTATTTCTCTTCCGAGGTCAATCTGACAACCCACAGGTGCCAAATCACTTAACCTTTCACCCAATAGCGTTAGCCCTTAAGTTACTACGGTTTAGTGGTATTCTACTTGACTACTCGAGCTCTGCCCGAAGGTAGAACCGCAGTCTGTTGTTTTACACTATACAAACCACTTTATACTCCTTTCGGAGTTTATTTAAGGACTATAGCCAGCCCCACACTTCAACTTGACCCGAAGATCGAGTTTCCATGTGATTATAATCAAAGAACTGGCCGAAGCCATTCTAAAAAATAGGGGACGAACAACCGTCCTCCACAAAGTTCTATTTAAGGTTGAACCATTCCCATGTGTGTTACCACGCTCACCAGACCATCTATAAGGCGGGTCACTCCATATGTAAAGATTTCCCTATCACGGCGGAAATCATCTCCTCAGTAGTCTGTGTAGGATTCGAACCACGCGTTTCCCGACTGAAAAGAAGGGCGTCCTACTCTCCGAAGAGACCTCTAGACGAACAGACCATATATGTTTTACTACTTACTCTTGTAGCCTGTGAGTGATTCGAACTAATCTCCGAAGAGAGCCACTAGACGAACAGGCCATTTATACTTTTGTAGCGGGAAGTGGATTCGAACCACTGACCTCCAGGTTATGAGCCTAGCGAGCTGACCAACTGCTCTATCCCGCGATATACGCTAAAGTCGTTTTTTGTAAAGGGGTTGACACTTCATGGAGAGGTGTCAACCACTTTGGACTATGTAAACATAGTCCCAACAAACAAACATCTTTTAGTAGCCTGTGTGGGATTCGAACCACACGTTTCCCGACTGAAAAGAAGGGCGTCCTACTCTCCGAAGAGACCTCTAGACGAACAGACCATATATTTTACTATTCTTTTTGTTTCTATTGTTGTTTCTGTTATCAAAGATAAGGACAATTTTCACTCCACCAAATCTTTTCTGTAATTTTCTAAAAGTTTTTACATTTTCAAAGAACAGTCTAATATATAGAACTGTCTTTACAAAAGGTTGTCAATGTTTTAAAATTTTTTTCAAAATCTTATCCCTTCTCACACGCAAACAAGTACGAAGTCCGACTGATGCGGACTGATGCAAAATTATGCCAACATAATAATCCCTATGATTCGTTTCATTTTGTTGAATTTTTGTTTGGATATTCCTTTTTAATTGGATCCCAATACCTTGCTGATGTCTTGTCTGTGATAGTAAATATTTTAGAATTATTCACCCCAGGATGAATTCTATCAATATATTCTTGTTTTCTATCAGGAAATATAATAGACATAACTTCAAGCGGTGTTAAGTTTACCTTTCTTGGTGGACCAACCTCTTCAAGAAGTGATAAGTCCATTCCTTCTTTTATCTCATAATCTGACCGAATAAAGGTAATAACACATCTATCTTCTAAGGACATCATCTTCTTTACATAACCCATCGGTTTTAGATCCTTATAATAGTCAGTTTCTAGTGTTATCAACATACGTGAATCACGATGTGTGTAATACCTCAACCATTGTATTTCGTGGTTTACGTAATCATTTAAATCCTTTTCATTCATATTTGTATTCTATTATACTAAGTTGTAAATATAAGGATAATTTTCTAAGGTTTGATCTTTAATATATACATTAAACCAAATTAAGGAAATTTTATGAAATGGGTTAAATCTAGAGGTAAATTTATATCTGAAAAAGCTAAAATAAGGGATGTAATACTCCCTAGACAAGCTGATCAAGTTAAAAAACAATGGGGTGAAAAGTGGCTAGATATGGAAGAAATATCAGAAGCTACTCCACATATTAAACAAGGTAGTTGGGTTCTAAGCCAAGAAGACAAAATAGAAGTTTTCAGTAAGTTCTTCCAAGCAGATGTTGGTATAGTATACCGCGAGCTCGGTAAGCTATCTGAGAAATTTGCAAAAATTCTAGGAGATTCCATAAAAGCAGAAATGATAGGTGATAAAGCTGTTGTTTTCAAGGATGTATTTGATATACGAACTGCGACAATTGATCAACTCACATACATGTATTCAAATGTGTTTAGGAACTTATCATCCGGCGAAACAAAGGCGGGTGAAATAATCCTAAAGGATGATAATGGCAGACCAATTATGGGTGAGGATAAAAAAATACAGAAAGTTCCAAAAGAACCTGGAGTACCAGTATATTCCAATAACTTGGTTAATATAAATACTTTTATCACTGAATATAATAGGTGTTATGCTGATGATCAAGTTAATGCATCATTTTTAACACATACAACAAGGTTAATAAACCTACAAAAGGAAGATCACAATCCGGAATATACTTATCCGATAGACATGTTTGGACAAGATATGATATTGCAAATAGAACATAAGGCTAAAGATATTCTAAATATATCTATATCAAAGTTTTTTAGCTCTTGTCAGCATTTATATACTGGGCACTATAAGGACAAAGTTTTGGCAAATATATTTGATACCAATTCAATACCAGCTTTCTTAAAATTTGATAGTGAGATACATTGGAAGAATGATAAAATTTCTGATTTTATTCCAATATCAAGATTAATAATTAGAAGCCTTGAAACATTTGAGGATGAAGATGGAAAAGAGGCATCATTATTTTTTGACGCAACTTACCCATCTAGAATGACTAATGTATTACATAATATAATAACTAAGTATAGTGGTAATAAAACTAGTAAGAAACCAAATAATGGTGATTATATTTATAGACCAGATATTGATATATCAAATAAGGGTCAAATTTGGCCATACATGGACACACTTAGTGTAAAATATGCACCATTTATAGGAAGAAACACAAAAAGCTTATTCTTGAGCAAGGAATATGATTGGACTCAGATTAAAATTTCACCAAAAGCTAATATAAGAGAACTAATAGTTGAAACTACTGATACTCCTGATAATATGTTTGAAATACGGTTCAATCTTGAATGGGTTAAATTTAGATTTTTGAAAATAAATGACATTTCAAATTTTAAAATAAAAACAGATTCATACTCATTTGATAAATGCTCAATTGGTGATAATGTAATAAATACTATCAGTGAGGATATTAAAAAGTTACAATTCATATCATGTGAAATTGGTAATAATCTGAATCTTTCCAAATTTAGAAACTTAGAACAATTGCACTTGGTATACACCTTAGATAATGATATTGTATTAAGTAACGTAATTGGTGATATAACTCCCAAGGAGTTACACCTATCTGGTGATATAGCATCAATTGAGGATAATAAGGAATTTATAAAATATCTTAAGTCAAAAAGTGTTGATGTAAAAATATTAGGACCGGTTATATGAGAAACTTACTATTATTCGAAGCATTTGCAACTGATAGGTTAAATAAAACCATGGCATTTATAAATAAAGATGATCAGGAAAGATTCCGAAAAGATATAAAATTAGTCGGGGATATCTATGATTTTCCTGTATCGGATTTCAACGATGATACTTTTCAATATTTGACTTACCAGAAGGCTTTGAAATTGTTTAATAAGTCTGAAGGTGGTATTTGTAAAAAAGAAAGTTATATAAAGGGTGAATTCTGTGAAGATGGTAAAATAAAAAGAACCTGGGGCAAAAGTAAAAAAACAGGAAATCCATTAATTAGAACATTGACTTGTCCAGATTGTAAAGGTACTGGAAGAGAATCTGGTAGAGAAATTGGGTATATAAAATTTTGGTTTAGCAAAGATGGTCACTATAACGGAATGACACTTACAGATTCAACAAAGGTTATTGATGAAAATAAGTTTTCAAAAGAATTATCAGATTATTATGTTGTTAAGGAATTCAAAACAAATGGTGATAAGAGAAGAGAACTAAATACCGGTGATATTATATCTGTTAATTTATTTAGCAGTAGTCCAAATAGAAATAATAAAGAATATCAGAATCCAATTGGTGATAAGGTCGCAGTTGTTAAGAAGCAAAATACCAGTATTTTCGCAATACAGGATTATGTTGATAGTGGTGCCACTACTTGGAGTTGGAACGCCAACTGGAAAACCCACGGTAGATTTGCTTACAATATAACACAGGTAAATAGCCATACTGGGAATGTTAAATTACTTAGAAGTAAAGAATCTGCTATTGACCCACTTAGTTGGAATTACGCCTTTTCAAGGGTAGATAATGACAGTTTCTATAAAAAAAGACCCATTGACCGTGATAATATATTAAAAGATTCACATTTTTCATTAGTACTGGATGTTAGAAAACTAAAGGAAGTTAAACATCTAAGTTTGTCCAAAACTAAAAAGGATAGAAAAGATTCTAAGAAAGGAGCACTTGGTCTAATGAAAAATAAGGAAATAAGGAATGCTAACCTTCAGAGATACTTTGACAAAATTAAGGACTCCTTTGAAATTGATATGTCTGATATAAGTAATTTAAATTTATTATTCAGAAGAATAATAGGATTTAATAGATCTTGGTGGGTTAAAATTTACAGGGATGAATCATATAGTTATATAAACTCTATATCACTGCAGATATATGATAGTATGTATAATGATGGATTATCTAAAGCTCAGGTTGAAAGCTTGAAGACCGCTATTTCTAAATCCTTAAAGGATGTTTATGCTCGTACAAATACATATATACAACTGAGTAATACAGAATTGGAAAAGGTTAAGGGAACACCAAGAGTCTCAGAAAAAACACTTGAAATTGTTAATGCTTTCGATGAACTTAGCAGGGAGACAAATTTAGCATTAAGGGAAATTAAAATTGAATCATTGGCTGATGTTTATAACTTCCAATTAAAGGCTAAAACGATGATGATACCAAAATTCCCATCATTAAAACAAGCTTATAATGTATTTAGGTATATGGTTATGTATGGTGGTGTAAGAATTGATGGTGATCTACAAAATATAAATATTGAGAAATTCAGACAGGATGTTGAAATGCAAATAGAGTATATCAGGAAGGTATGAAAAAAGCCACCTTAAAGTGGCTTTTTTCATAAGTCTATACCATTTCTGTCTCAAAAACAGATGTTTTAACTGTTTTAATTATACGAGCAGCGACCTTATAAGGATCAGCATTAGATGCCGGTCTCCTATCCTCTAAGTATCCACACCAGTTGTTATTAACAGTATAAAGTGGAATTCTTATAGAAGCCCCTCTATCAGATACACCATATGAGAAATCATTAATTGATGCTGTCTCATGATCACCAGTTAGCCTTTGATGGTTATCCTCACCATATACTTTAATATGCTTTTCAGCAACTGGTCTAAATGATTCACAAACAGCTTCAAAGACATCTATTGATCCACAAGTTCTTAGTATTGTGTTTGAAAAGTTAGCATGCATTCCAGATCCATTCCAATCACCTTTAATTGGCTTTGGGTGATATTCAATATACCATCCACGCTTTTCAGTAAGTCTGTCCAATAAATATCTAGCAATCCAAATTTCATCACCAGCTTTTTTAGCCCCCTTCGCGAACAATTGGAATTCCCATTGACCAGAAGCTACCTCTTGGTTAATACCCTCGAAATTAAGACCAGCTCCAATACACAAATCCGCGTGCTCTTCGACCAAATCTCTTCCGAATGTGTGCTTCCCACCAACCGAACAATAATACATTCCTTGTGGTCCAGGAAATCCACCTCTTGGGAAACCCAAAGGTAGCTCCGTTTGTGTATCCATGATAAAATATTCTTGTTCGAATCCGAACCAAAAATCATTATCCTCATCTTTAATTGTTGATCTAGCATTGGATGGATGTGGTTTACCATCCGCGGTCATAACCTCGGTCATAACTAAATACCCATTATTCCTTGTTGGATCTGGGTAAATTGCCACGGGCACCAATAGGCAGTCGGAGGAATCACCAGTAGCTTGTTTTGTTGATGATCCATCAAATGACCAATTACCAATCTCTTCTAGTGTCCCTTGGAAATCTTCATGTTCCTCAACTTTGGTTTTAGATCTCATGTTTTGAGTTGGTTCGTAACCATCGAGCCAAATATATTCTAATTTTACCTTCATATATGTTTTTAGATTTTCATATTTTATATGATCATTCAAAGAAAACACAGAAGTCTTTAGCTTCTGTGATGAATTTGTTAATTATTTTAGTAAAAATATATAAAAAGTTTTAAAAATACCAAAAGGGAGATTAATAATTTAATAT
>Ga0105052_10007597_pt1 | contig 10528 bp, 7 predicted proteins | sample FRY03_FD_78094 | JGI IMG/M metagenome (GOLD analysis project Ga0105052, IMG submission 78094) | Freshwater microbial communities from Lake Fryxell liftoff mats and glacier meltwater in Antarctica - FRY-03 | ecosystem: Environmental > Aquatic > Freshwater > Ice > Glacier meltwater ... | reverse complement strand
TGTGTGTGTGTGTGTGTGTGTGTGTGTGTGTGTGTGTGTGTGTGTGTGTGTGTGTGTGTATGTGTGTGTGTATGCACGTGTATGTGCGGGTGCGCGTGTGAGTGTGTTCATATAAATATATATGTATACAAGTGTATACACAATTGCACTTATATGCAAATACAAACGATACGACTCCCCACAAGATAAGTAATAATTTCAAATGAGTGACGAGAATTTTAAATAAATGATCATATTTAGTAAATATGCATAGTGACTGTGCGACATAATTGAAGGCTGAGCGCATTCTTTTGTTTTGTCATCCTGACCTTCCATTCTGTTGGAAGAGAATAAAGTGTGTGTGTGTGTGTTTGTGTGTGTGTTTTCACGTGTTTTATAGTGCAGGTGGTGATGCCGTTTTGTCCCTGCATTTATTTATGCACATACATACGTATATATGTATATAAACACACACGCACATGCTCACACGCGCGCATATGCACGCACACGCACACACCCACGCACAAACGCACACGTGCACGCTCACACGCACGCGTGCGCGCACGTACACACACACATACACACACGCACAGATGCAAAGAGACAGACACACGCACAGACACACACAGACACGCACACAGACACAGAGACAGAGACAGAGACAGAGACAGAGACGTACACTCACGCGCACACACACGCACACGCGCACATGCATGCATATACATTTGTTTTCATACACGTGCATGGTGTAATATACTATATGTATATACACACAACATGATATGCACGCGTAAGAACATATATAAGCACAAACAGACAGACAGACTGACAGACTGATTCATACACATGACATTTGAATACCACAGCAAGCATGATGACAAGGCCGAGAAATACGACTCTTCTCGGTAGGTTGTCTAATAAGTGTCGTGTCGTCCCGTGCTGTTGGACACAAGCACGCACAAACATTGAAATCACAAAGCCTGATGGATCAACGTAAGTACATGTAAGACTGGAGTAAATCTGTATCAATGTGTATAACTTTTGATGAAACCTTTAGTCTCCACCCCTCCTTTCTTCGTTTACGCAATCGACTGCCTCGCAAAGGGGCATCTAGAGATGCATGCACAGATGAGGAGACTGCTGACTCCACTGATGATCTGCTTTCCACACACATGTATCATATCATATACAATATGTGTATACACACATGTTGTTGTATGTGTACGTACATGTATGTGCAAATCAGTGAGCCACACTGCATTGTCTTTTTGCCACCAAATGTGCTCTTCGAATGAGCAAGCAGAAGAATGAGCGATGCAATCAATCACCTCGTATCTTGCGATGACCATGTGGAGTTCGAGCTGACAGACTGAATCGCACCTTGCAGCAGCAGCAAAAAAAGTGAGTCAAGCGAATTGCCAAACAAACGGAAAAGAAAATGGAGAAGACACCTTTCCGGATTCTGCGCGGTGGGGTGAAGGCACCTTCCCTCTTTCCATCCATGCTCAAAGCCAAATCAAAATTGATTTTGATTTTATGTAAAATTAAAAAAAAAATACCCTAGTTTTATGTAAAATTAAAAAAAAAATACCCTAGAAACAAAACAAAGGCAACAGAAGGCTTCGTTTCCCAGGCTCACCTTCGGGTTTATAAAACAAAGCTACACACGCACACAGCGTGATACCAGGTAGTGCTGGCAAGGAATCTGGCTCTATTGGGAGCGATGGGAATAGCGGGGGGGTATTGGCTGCTAGACCCAGTGCAGTCGAAGCTAAGTCAAATATTGAAGAGGTCGTGTTAAGCTCTTTGCAATATGAAGAAGAGAATGCTGATAGAAGTCTGCTTTTTATCCCGGATGGTTTTTATGATCGGCCATTGCCGGGAAACGGTAACGATCTCAAATTGTGTCTCGAGTGCTGGACGTACAAGAAGAAGAAAGCCTTTTCTCAGAATGAGCATCAGATGTTCAACGGTCTGTGCAAGCTTTGCAAGACTGCTGTGATCGAAGACATCGAAACAGAAGAGCAAGTGGCCCTAGCAAGGAGGCGATTTCAGCAATTTGCCGAAGAGGGAGTCATTGAGGAAAATCTCAGATCGTACAACAAGGATCTCAATGAGAAGTTGGCCAAGTGCATTGATGTCGCAGAGCTTTGTCTTTTGCTGTGCGAAACAGATCCGTCGATTATCAATTCTTTCAACGTCTCTACAGCATACCGCTGTCTTCTCATGCACCCTGAACTCGAGCTGCAAGATCCAAAAGTGACAAACACTTTCTATTGGCTGCAAGATGCAGCTTTACGAACTATGATCAACTTCGGTCCCAAAGAACTCGTCCTGACTGTGCATGCGTTTGCAGCAATGCAGCATAGGCCATGTGACGAGCTCTTGAAAGTAATGGATCACAGGACTGCAGTGATAGCTGGACAAATGAACCAAAAAGAAATAGTGATGATATCACGTGCATTTGCGATGATCGGGTGGGAGCATTGCGTTGATTCAATTTGGCTCAATTTGAGCCAAGAAGCCTCTGACCAACTCGAGAAGCAGATGAAGGCATTTGCGGATGATTTCACGTCAAAACAAATTGCACACTTTCTGTGGGTACTCGCAAGCTTACATTCGTCACGTTTGATTGTGCTCTTTGATCTGCTAGAACCACGCCTCATTGAAGGATGTGGGTCCAAACGCGAAGAAATATGCTTCAGCGCGCAAGAGGTAGCTATCATATTGTGTGCGCTGGCGCAAGCGAGCAAAATGCGCAAGGGGGGGGGGGGATCAAACGAACGGTTGTTATCATTTCTGGAGCAGAGGTTAGAGAAAGTTTCAGCAGATCTGACATGCCAAGAGATCGCATATGCTCTGATGGCGTTGTCAGCGATTATTGGACCCACAACGAAAGAATCTGTTCCCAGTACGCGGATGATGGGTTTGGTGAATCGGGCAGACTTTTTGGCTAGCGATGTTGGATTCAGCTCCCATATTATGGCCATAATGAGGGTTGCTTGCCAAACGCTTCGTCTGACTATACATTCTATCCATCTTCCGAGCATTGCTACTGAACCCCACGACAGCCCTTTGCTGCCAATTGAAGCAAAGAATAGCCTTTTGCTGTCAAGCAAGCTGTCAGATTATCGCGATGACAATTCTGTGTCTGCAGCGTCAACAAAAAAGGCATCGTCATCTATCACCAGTTCGGAGCGAGACGATCATGCGAAGCTAGATCCAGCCATCTCGAGACACCCAGCAAGCGGGTCTCCAGCTACTATCCCAGATAGATACAAGACAACGTTGTGTCTACATCTTCAGACAAACGAAACATGTGAACATGGGATTGCCTGCCATTGTGCTCATGGTCGTAATGATTTGCGGCATCATGCAAAGGCCACAAAGGGTAACATGCATTCGAACGCTGTTTTAAAAGAGACACGTGCAAGTTCTATCAGATTGGAAGCATTATCAGAAACAGGTCCGGATGTAACTGGCCAAAACTCTGATGACGACTTGACTGATTCTGCACCTTCTGAGGAGTGGTTTACAGAACCTTGGGCTTGTTTGCAAGAAATGCGTCAAGTACGCGCTATATTGCAGAGCAGCAGTGAATCCTCTATGCATGCATTCCAATCTCTGTTGCAGGAAGAAAATATTATAATTCGTGACAATGATGTGAAGAGACTAGTAGTGACGTGGATGTCAGGATTCATTGCACGTAGGATCATGATTCCACCTCGAAAGGCTTTTCCCACTCAAAACTCACAAGAATCTATGAGCCCAGGTGAAGCTGAAGTTTTTTCTCGAGAATCCAATGGTGCAAAACTATGGCTTTGCAAGCAATTTAATAATGCTTTAGCGGAGTACTGGGCAAAGTTGGAATCAATACGTCGGGATGCTCGTTACAAGCTGATGGAAGCAACGATTGCTATGTCAACACACCAAAAGACGTCGAAGTCACAGGGGTTGATCTTGGATTATGTAGCAAGCAAATATTCAGATTCAAGCGCGGACCTTGACTCTGGTGCTGAAATTGTTGACTTTTCTTGGTTGAATCCAGAAGAACATGTTCAGTCAGATTCGGCAAGGGTCGAGGGAACTGCAGGGGAGCACTTGCTGGAATATAATGGGAAACTCTCCATCAGTCAATATGACTATTTCGAGGCTGGTAGGAAGTCAAAGGCAGACATCAGGAGTCTGAAGGTGGGAGATAAATGTGCGGTTCTGCACCAGAGCCACTGGAAAAGTGCAACAATACAACATCCACTACCCAGGTGCTCCTGCCCTTCCAAGAATCGTGCACGAGATCACTGTCACAAATGCAGAAGCACAAAGCTTGTGTTGTTTAATAATGGAGTAACGGAGGAGATCCCATTTGAAGATTGGCGCAATAAAGTCCGTGCGTGCATGCCAAATTTACGGCTCTATGGACCCAAAATCGACTTTCCGCTCTTTGACACCGACGAGAACATCACGAAGTTCAAGGAGGCTCTTGCAGAGGCAGCAAATGTCCAGCTGGGTGATGTCGATGTCCACAATGTGCACACAGGATCAGTAGATCTTGAGTCACACGCACTTGTGTCTTCGGATGATGTCAAAATCAGTAGTCTTGAGGAGGGGTATCAAACGGTGGATTCTCGCGAGAAGTCTGTGGTTGTTGTATCCACTATCAGGACGGTTGAAATTGCTGATTTAAAAAAAGTGATGCAACATCTCACAGCAACTACTTTGACTCGTTCATTGTCTAAACATCACCTCATTCCGCAATCTAGTTTTGAAGTAAGCATCGGGGAATTCTTTGTTACAGTACATGTGGAAATGCCCATCCATTTGTGCGTTGAAATGAGAAGCTTTGGTTTTGTTGGAGATGTTTTACATGCGCTCGAGAGCATTCTGCTTCACAAAAATGCAGAAACCCACAGCGTTTCTCATTCGATTGCTATTCCAAAGACAAGGCAATCTCTCACTGAGGCTGGAATGTTCAGGAATTTGCATGAGAATTGCTTGTCCTTGAGACTCACTGTGAAAAGGGATTTCCAAGATATTTCAAAATCGTTGACATCTTTGGAAGACTTCCGTATGGAATGCAAATTGTCACTGGCAGGCGAGCTGCGAATTTCTGCTGATCGTGTGAAAATTGCAAGAGTTTCAGGCGCCGAGATTACTTCTTCAACAGTTGTAAACCTCCACCTGCAATGTCGCAAACGTCGTTTGGACACATTGAGAGGAGTCGATGCTTTGAGAGAGGCAGTTCAAAATCGCTCAGACCTACAAGAGCAAGTGTTTGACGGCAACGACTCTAGCCTGAATCAGGATCAATTGGGGGCAATAATCGATTGAATACGATATCGCAGGAATTCAAGGCCCCCCTGGGACTGGGAAGAGCTTTATGATTGCTCAGATTCTCACTGATTATATTCCGCAGAACCGGACGCTCGTCACATGCGTGCAAAATAAGGCAATTAATGCGCTTGCGTTGAAGCTGATTGAAACTGGAGTAGATTTTCTTGTTCTTGGAGCCAGAAACGAATTTGAACAGCAGGACTTCAAGCGCGAAACAAAACTGTCCGCTGAAACGCTCCACTACACGGCCTGGGCGACGACTCGGCGTGATAAGATGGTACGTGATTATGGAACATCGAAAGCTCTTGCCCTGTTACACCATGTGTACTGGGATATCAAATACAGGACTGGCTTGCGGAGAAAGGCAAAAGCAGCGCAACCTGGATCACTTGTAAAAGCAGTCTCAATACCAGCTAATCGATATGAAGTACTCATGGTTGAAGAAGAGGTGTTTCCAGAAGTGGAGGCGGAGATCGAATCAGAAAAGGAGATGGACGAGGAGCCCGCGGTGCAAGACGACTACGCCTGGTTGAATTCTGATCATGACATCACCAACGAGACGCAAGCAGTCACCCTGCGTTGGTCAATTGTGTTATCAAAATTCCTAGACAGCAAGATAGCAGGCTGGCTGCTGCATGACAAGTGGGCTCTACTATCGCATTCTCTTGTTTTTCAGTGCATAGCTGCTTGGAGGCTGGGTCTGATTGAACGAAGGACACGCATCATTTTGTCGACAGTCGACGCGTCAGAAAAAGCTATGAGAATGATTGAGCAGTTCAAGAGCGACACCTGCAAAACTGATCTTCAGCTATTGGACACAATTATTCTTGATGAGGCAGGCTGTGTCCCTGAATGGAAGATGCCTTTGTTGACTAGATTTGACCCTCGTTTGCTCATCATGGTTGGTGATCAGAAACAGTTGCCTCCCTTCACAGAAGTCCGCGGTGACAAATATCCCGCTATCAGTGTCCTCGAGGTTTTAATTCATTTCAAATCTTTCCCGTGTGCAATGTTGGAAATCTGAATCTCTTTGTGGACTGCATTTTCTTGCCTATTAATCTTTCGTTTTATCTTTTCATCTAATCTGACTTTTTGACCCCTTGCCATTCCTCTCCCATTTCCTTTCCTGCTCTCAGCGAATCGCTAGTACCTTGCCTGGCGAAGTTCCGATGTTGAGGACGCAATTTCGTATGCACCCTATCATCTGCAATTTCATTTCGGAGAATTTCTACGATAGGCAAGTTCTGACGGCACCACACGTCAGAGTACAGCGAGAGAGTGAAGTGCCCAATGACAAAGTCATTTCGTGGTATGACCACGATGGCGATGAGCAGTTAGATGGGCACTCGTACTACAACGAAACTGAAGTCAAAATGATTGGAAACTTATTTTTCCACGACCAAGATTTGAATAACGCCTTGTCCTCAAAGAAATCAGTTCTGGTCATCACCTTCTACAATGCACAGAGAAATCGGCTGGAAGTTAAGCTGAAAGAAGAAGGTGTCGACAAAGATTTGGTAACCGTAATGTCCACCGACGGTGCTCAAGGAAGTGAAGCTGATGTGGTATGACCCCCCTCATTTGTGTTTTTGCCCACTCAATATGGTCTGTGTTTACTCTATAGTATTTTTCTGTTTTGAGTACAATGTATTTTGTACTGAGCATCCAAATGCTGCAAAAAAACAGCAGGTCATCATCTCGTGCGTGCGAGCTAACCAGGACCTGAATATTGGTCACCTGCGAGACATGCGCCGCATGAACGTGGCACTTTCTAGAGCCAAGGAGAGAATCATTGTGGTGGGGAGCATAGCTAATTTTGGCAAGCAAGCAAGGATGCACAAACGCTGGAGCTCTCTGGCAAGGCGCTGGCAAAAGGATCCACCATCTGAGATTCAAGATGCGCTTGCAAATGCAGCTAGTGTCTGTCACTGTTTTTTCTCGTGGTATTTGTGCAAAGGGGGACCAATGTCGCTATAGTCATGGTTCGCAGGGAACGTCTCGTACGGTGCCTTATAAGAAGGAGCATTGTGGACCCTGGATCATGGGTACATGTCCGCATGGATCGAGTTGCACTTTCATTCACGAACCGCGGATACAAGGAGCACTTCAACATGCAGTCGACGGATCTGATTGCATGTTTTGGCTCAGGGGATATTGTGTGAAGGGGAAGCAGTGCTCCCTGAAGCACGATGCCCACAAAATGGGCTTGATGAAAGAGTTTTTAGCCAGCGATATCTTGAGTTTGGATGAATCATCGACAGATTTGCCACAAACAAATACACAGCGTGCTAATGCTTTACTTGACCCGAATGTTCTAGCAACCACATCTTCATCATATAAGATAGAGCACTGCGGCTATTGGCTCTTGGGAACTTGTTCGCGTGGAACGAGTTGCACCTTTTTTCACGAACCTGAGAAAAAGGGAGCTCTTGCACATGTAGCCGACGAATCTGATTGCATATTTTGGCTCCAAGGAAAATGTTACAAAGGAGAGGAGTGTGACTTGAAGCACGATGTAGCGAAGAAGGGCGTGATTGCAAAATTCCGTCAAGAGCACATTACATTCTCGAAAGAAGCATCAAGCGATTTGTTTCAAACACAGCGTGCTAACTATTTGTGTGACGAGAATGCTCTTTTGGCGTCATCTTCTTTGTATGATACCTCATCTTCGACATGTTGGCCAGAGCACTGCGGCTATTGGCTCATGGGGACCTGTTCGCGTGGAACGAGTTGCACTTTCATTCACGAGCCCGAGAAAAAGGGAGCGCTTGCACACGTGGCCGACGAATCTGATTGCATATTTTGGCTCCAAGGAAAATGCTTCAAGGGAGAGGAGTGTGACTTGAAGCACGATGTAGCGAAGCAAGGAGTGATTGCAAGGTTCCGTCAAGAGCACAAGTGTAAATCAAATATGGACTGTGTATATTGGCTTGGGGGTAAGTGCATACGAGGAAAATTGTGTCTTTTCCGCCACGAACCAGTGCTTCGCGGTTCGGCACCACAATCAAAATCAAAAATTTACGGATCTAAGGACCGTTCTTGCGCGGATTTCGGCCTTGCCTTGCTACTCAGCCAGAAAGACGATCCCGAGGTATTTGACACGCTTCTGCAAGAACAGAATCTTGTTCAGAAAAACGTTGACACGGGTCTCTGGGAATTTGATCACGAAGCTCTCTTGTGGAAAGACAGAACCATTCTGATGTTAGCAGCTCGTTTTGGCTGCTATCGAATCGTTGATAGGATTCTCGCGGCATACAAGTGTAGTATAGACCATCAGGATGAAGACGACAGCACTGCACTCATGCACGCCGCGTGGTTCTCACATACTGATACTGTTACCTCGCTTGTACGTCACGGGGCTAAATCGGATCTGACAAACAAAAATCAACACACTGCCCTTGATTGTGCTCAAAATGCACAAACAAGTTGGCAGAAATCGCCCGTCTACAGTCTGAAGCGCAACAGTTCAATCTTTGCACACGAGATCCTGGCAGGAGCACGATATCAGACTATTGACTTTAGGAGTCGCGTCGATTCTCTATGGGAAGCTGACTGGTCAAAGATCATAGCCTTGCTCTACCAGCCCAACACAGATCAATCTAGGGGTGTGTATTGGAAAATGATGTCATGCGACAGCATTGAAGAAGTGTGTCGAGTCGTCAACTACCATTTTGATGCCTTCAGCAACGAGAACTTTGTCGTCGCTTGGCAGTGCTTACTCGAATGGACCAGGACGAATATCAGGACGAATACTAAGACTGTGCTCTGCAGATCTTTTCAGAATTCAGGCGAATGTGCGCGTGGCAAAGACTGTACCTTTGCGCATGGCCTTGGCGAGCTTCAAGCACAGGAAGGTGAGGTTGCTGTCTCCTCGGAAAATCATGAAACAGGCGAAGACCAGTTTGAAAATGTTCTGTTGCAGCAGACGTTGATTGCTCTGGAAGACGCTACTGTGAACAACATTGGAAACTTTGATTCCAAGCACGTGGCACGCATAGCAAACACCTTCGCGAAATGGAAATACCGACCAACGCCCGGAGATGATCTCTTTCAGGCCCTAACGTCAAGGACTGACAATCTGATGCAGTCGGCCACTCGCACAACCATTACACAAATTTTGTGGGCATTTGCTCAATCTGGGAAAGATCTCAGAAGTGATTTATTCGAGAAGATAGTCAGGCGCATGGAAGAAATTTTGCTATGTGATCAATTTGGCATCGAGCAAGTTATCAACATTCTAGAATCATGTGCAAAACTCAAACGATCGCCTGGGGACAAGGTATTAAATATGTTCGAGGAAGAATTAGAGAAAATCAAAAAGGTGTCATTAGATCCATGGGCTGTCACGGCTGTATTGTGGGCATTTGCCTCGCTGCAACGGCATCCACGAATGTCGATAGTCGATATGCTGTTAGCTCGTGCAGATTCAATTTCCATCGATTTCAGCAAGAAGCAAATCGAAGATATAGGTTGGGCTTGTCAAGAACTAGGACTGAGGATTCCCGAGAAGCTATGCCTCATCGCGTCGCAGCAAGAGACTCAAGTTCTTCATTGAAAGATTTTGCGTACTTCTCGAAATATCAAGTTTTGTTAAGAAGCTTGCAGAATGCGTCGGACTCAGTCGGCTACTCAAGAGATACAAAGAGATGCCCATGTCTCAAGTTTTTTTTCAATTCAACCACCTTATACTAATTGTGATTCAATCTTTTAAATAAGTAAAGCTCAAATACGATATGTCCGTTATTCAGTTGTATTTGCAGCACTAGTAGAATTTTGGCATGTCAGTAATGCCTGTCATGTGCGTGTGTGTGTGAGTCTTTGTGGGTGTGTGAGTCTATGTGATTGTGTGTATCTGTGTTTGTGTGTGAGAGAGAGAGAATGAGTGAGTGAGTACGTGAGAGAGAGAGAAGGAGAGAGAGAGAGATCTGAAGTGTGTGTTTTTTTGGTGTTTGTGTGTGTGTGTGTGTGTGTGTGTGTGTGTGTGTTTGTGTGTGTGAGAGAGAGAGAGAGAGAAAGAGGGAGATTAGATCCCTCTCTCTCTTTACTTTTTCCTCGCATTCTCTCTCTGTTCCTCTCTCTCTCTTTCACCCTCTCTCTTTCACCCTCTCGTGCTCTGTTGCGTTCTCTTGCACACACACACATACACACGCCAACGTTTCATCTATAATGGTCACAAGAGACAAGACGTAGAGACAAAGACATAAATCGACAGACACTT
>Ga0105052_10007594_pt1 | contig 10530 bp, 4 predicted proteins | sample FRY03_FD_78094 | JGI IMG/M metagenome (GOLD analysis project Ga0105052, IMG submission 78094) | Freshwater microbial communities from Lake Fryxell liftoff mats and glacier meltwater in Antarctica - FRY-03 | ecosystem: Environmental > Aquatic > Freshwater > Ice > Glacier meltwater ... | reverse complement strand
TATTAACCGTATTTAATTTTATATCAAAATTATCAATTGTATTATTATCATAATTATTTCCTTTTAAAACTTCATCAGAATAAAATAGATACTTATCTGTATTTTTAAACTCAAAATAATTTACATTTTCAAATTCTAAAGTTTCTTTATTAATAGCTGGAACTGGACAATTAGTTTGATAACTAAATCTTCCTCCTCCAAAACTAAATTTATTGGTGAAGCCACACGATTTGCATTTTGTTGCTATTATGTTTCCCATTAAAATGTTTACTTGAATTAATTAAAAATTAATTTAATAATAAATATACTATTATTGTTTTATTACCTTCCTAAAAGTTATTGATACTCTCCGTTGTCTTTTGATTACATTATCATTGAATTTATCTGATTTTCTTGCTGGTATTCCATGAAACCAATCATATCTACTTTCTTTTTTCATAATTACTAAACATCGAGGTTCAAGCAATATTGACTTTTTGTCAAGGCTGTTGACTTCTCTAGTGAAATTCATGACGCAAGTAGAACCTAATGACAATGAAATAATAGTTTCACCAAAACAAGGCTCACAATCAATATGAGATGAGATTCCCTGACCAGGTTCGTATTCGTTTATTATAGCTTGGTCAGGAATAAAATCAATTAATTTTTTATTATATATTTTTTGTGCTAGTTCATTTAACCATTTTGGTAATTCTCCTAAATAAAATGAATTGTCAATTTTTCTAGCTCTATAATCGTATTTATAACCATAATGTTGAACTCTTCTTGATAAATCATTAAGCCATATACTCGCATCTAAATTTTCTATTATTTGCCTTTCATCTTCTATTGATATAAAATCGAAATATAATTCCAATCCATTGATAGTTGATGACAAATCAATTGACACGTCTTTATTTATTTTTTTTGAATTATTGAATAAATCTGTTTGCATTAATTTGTAATTATTTCATAAGTGAATGTTTCTGAACTATCGTACCAATTACTCTCATTGTTTTTGTAACTAACTGTTTCCGATTTTCTTACAATAATTTTATTAATATTGTTCAAAGCATTTTTAAACTTTGTAAAGTTATGATGTTTATTAACAGGGTTTTGATACAAAATTATGTATTTATTTAATGGATAATTTTCAACTAATTTATTAATATTATTTGCTAATTCTAAGGTTTGCTCCAAATTAAGGTTTGCAAATAAGTAAGAGAAATTTAAAATCACAACATTAGATAATCTAAAGATCTCATCATAAATAGCTTTTTCTATTTCTGCAAAATTACAATGAAAATTGAAAGTTGAATTGGAATTAAAAAATGCTTTTTTACTAAATTCCTTAGCCATATTCAGCATTCCTTTTGAAACATCTATACCAAAATAATTCATGTGAAAATTCATGTCTGTTTTTTTTGCATATTGATTGAATGCTATTCCTGCTGTAAGAGGGCCACAACCGAAATCAAAGAAAGTAACTCTATTAGAAACCTGTTTTAATTCGATATTAAAAAATTCATTATAAGATTCAAAGACCGCTTTATTTGAAAAATAATGTTTTCTCATATTATAGTAACAATATAACATTACCTTATCTAGAACACTGAATTCTTGGGTGAATAAATTTATTTGATATTCAAATATTTTGTCAAAGTTTGTTCTACCATATTCGATGATATTATTTCTTATAAAATCATTTGTTTGTCCCAAAATTAATCGTGGATATTCAGTTGTTCGACTATCTGCTTTTAAAGAATTTATTATTAATTCATCGAAAGCAATTTTAAATTCATCATCTGGAGTGAATGTTTGTCCTTCAATAGTTTCAATATCATCAAAATAATTAAAACGCAAGTTTCCAGCTATTACATCTTCAATTTTATCCCAGACATAACCGCCTTGCGATTTAATAAACTCGATTAATTTGTAATAAATTAAATTAGAAGATAGAATATCATCATTACCAATAATTATTAGTTGTTCTCTCGCTCTAGTTAATGCAACATTTAGTTTTCTATCTACAGTTCCTTCATCATTTAGATTTACAATTCCATTTAGTTGATAATGGTTATTAACCGCGAATGAAACAATTATAATATCTCTTTGGCTGCCTTGGAATCGTTCTACCGTATCAACTGTAATTTCTTCATAATTTGGGACATTAGCTTCTTCTAATTTTTGTTTGATTATTGCAATCTGATTTCTATAAGTAGCAATTACACCTATTGTCTTTTTATTTGAGAATTCTTTATTGTTGCTCTTATAAATATCAGTTACCTGTTCTATAATTTTTAATACAAGATTGGCTTCATATTCATTAGACTTTGCAAAATGGTTTTTCACTTCCGTTCTACTTGGAAAGAACATTATTCTTTTCTTTGTTAAAAGACCTTCTAATGTGTTTTTCGTCTTTGAATTCATTTGCAAATTAACAATCTGTCTTTCTAAGCTTCTTTTAGTTTCTAAGGTTAAATTTGGTATGTCGTAAGCTTGCTTTAATATTGAATTGTAAAAACTATGATTCGGAAATAATGCAATTTCTTTGTGCATTCTTCCTTGGTATGTTAGCATGTCAAAGGCATGATTTAGATTATTCTTTTCACAATATTTATATAAACGTTCAAATAATGAATTCTTACGATTTATTAGTCCGATTTGTTCTAATTGTTCGTCTTTGGTTAAAGAACTCTCTGAATCTTGTAATACTATTGCAGGTAATTGCTTATGGTCACCTATCATTATAAACCTTTTCCCTTTTGGTAAAATACCTATAATCTGCGGTTCTAAAATTTGCGATGCTTCGTCAATTATTATTGTATCAAAATTGACTAACTTAAATAAATCTGTTTTACTAGATATTGAAGCAACAGTAGAGATGTATATTCGTCTGCTTGATAGTACTTCTTTTAATTCATTTCTTCTCTCAATAGTTTTACATGCGTTCGTCAATAAATTATCTTTATACTTTTCATTACATGATAACTCGCTACCAATTCTAATAAACTTTAGAATTTCTAAGTTTACAATTATAATTTCAGCATTACTAACTAATTCATTAATAGCCTCTGTAACAGCTTCACATAATTCATCAACTGCTCTATTTGTATATGCTAGCAACAGTAATTTAGATTCTGAATTAGTTATAATTTCTTTTACTAACTCTTTTATAATTATTGAAGTTTTACCTGTTCCTGGTGGACCATTTAGTAAATAATAATCATCTGCTGATAAAGCATTTTTGATAATTCTATTTTGCTCCTCTGATAAATGAGGTTTATTAAAGTTATATTCTAATTTGATTTTTGGGACATCAACACCTAATAATAAATTTCTCTTTTGTTGGTTGGCTGTTAAGAAACTATACAGATTTTTGTACATGGAGTTAAACGTGGCATCCATGAAGTCTCTTTCAATTGCCCAATTGGTATATCGTTTAAAAAAAAGTGTATTATTTTGTTTATATTTAATGCCAACCACAACTTTATTGGACGTAATCCTTTTAATATTACATTTAAAAATTTGATTGTCTGTTGCTATATTACTCTCATTATCCCTTGGGTATAAAACACAAATATCTCCTTTCCTGAAGTTTACAAATTTGTTTTCTGAATTAGTTCTTTTGAAAGTTATTTCTAACTCTTCCTTATCTGCTTTATTATCTTCAATTACTAAATCATAAATTATTTCGAATTTTTCTACTTTCTCACTAAACTGATTTAACCATAAATTAGCTAATCCATTACTTGTATCATACTGACCATTACCCAACTTTGATAAATATTGTTCTTTGGCGATAAAACTCGTAAACGAATAAAAATACTTTTTTTCTAAATTATTTACTGCTTGAAGTCTGTTATTTAATTGAAGTATTTGTGGTTCTAATAATGTTCTAAATCTAGGATTTATGTGGTTTTTAATTATATTTTCTGGAACTATGCTATCAATTAATTCTTTAGTTGTGACTAAATTGTCTGTTGCCAAACGAAATTCGTTATTGACAATTTCATTTCTTAAATTTAATATCTCTTGAACTTTCCTTAAATAAATCTCATCATTTCGTAAATTGTTTGCATTTACTTTTGAATACAAAATATAACCTTTAGTTTTTTTTGAAACCTCATTAAACCTTAAATCGTTTATAACCCCAATCAATTGATAATATAAGTATAACTGAGCTTGATGATTTGGCTTTATACTAGTACCATCATCAGGAAAAGGTGTGCCTCCAGATTTCAATTCAATGATTTTTGAAACTCCTTCGTCTTTGGATTTGTTTTGCAATATATCTAAACGTCCCTGAATTCCATATCTTTTATTTAAAAAAGTAGGCTCTAAAGTTGCTGTTTTTACATCAATATTTACATCTTCTGAAGTAAATTGATTTTCCACAACATTTAGAATATTGTTGAACTGAATTTGAGCATTGTTCTTATATTGATTGAAATCATCAGGTGCATTTAAATCCTCACAAGCTGCATACTCAATTGGATATTGTTTGAAATCTTCTTTTAGTACATTAACAAACTCTATAATTTCGTTGTTTTCCTTTGAGAATAATTTATCCATTACTAGATTCGCAAAATTACCTAAACGGATATATTTAGTGTTAGGAATTTCCTCAAATTTTGATTTGATATAATTTATTTCAGATGTGCCATGTTCTTGAAAACATTCTGCAATTGCTGAAACATCAACTAAATAATCTGGTTCAAGAATAATAAAGTATGGATAGTAAATATTGTCATCATCAATTTCAATATTTATCAAATTTAGCTGTGCATGTTTCCAAAAAGAATTAACGCTATTAAACTGATTATTGTATTTAACGCTATTAATAGCAACTTTAATAAAATTATCTTCTTGATTACCGTCACAATCGCAAATTAAAAAGTCATTATGAATGTCAACAACTTCAACTCTTAATTCTTCAATATTTTTTTTAGTTTCTCTTTTATATGCACTTGGAAATTCTTCTTTTGGAAATACGGCACTTAACTTCTCCGGAATATTGCACTTATAAATTTTAGTAATAAAAAGCACAAAAAACATTAAGTGTGTTTTGTACTCATTATCCGTTACAATCCTTTTATTGAATTTTACTTCATTTGCAGTAACTCTAAATCTATGTATATTCCGACCTGTCTTATATTTATCAATAATAAAGGTTATACTCGTAAATAAATTAGAAAAACTAACTACTTCATTTTTAGTTAATTCTTTGGCTATTTTTTCTAGCAAATCTCGTAATCTGCCATATTTTGAGTCAATAGATAATGCTTCATCAAAGTTTATCTCTGATAATTCGTCTAAATAATATATTCCTAGATTGTTGCTTTCCATCTTGAATTATTGGCCTTTAGAAAGTGGTCAATAGCTTTTTATGTAACCTCTATAAATGATTCTTTGGAATTGAAATGTTTCTCAATAACCCATTTCGCCGTATTATTAAAAGATTTGGTATTTAAAAAATAGTCATTGTTTTCTGGAAATAATTCATCAATTACAATGCAGTCTAATTGAACATTAGCTATACAATTTAAAATTTCAGCCGTAATCATTTTTTCAATGGCAGTTGGTAAAATATAAACAACCGCATATTGATTATTTATTAAATCAAATTGAATTATTTTTTTGGTTTTAATTAAAATAATTTTATCTAATTTTTCTTTAAATAATAGATAATCGAATGCTTTAGTGTTTTTTAAATTTATTATAAAAGTGATGTGTTTGATTTGAAGTATCATTTAGTAAATATTTTTATTTTATAATCAAGATTTAAGTATTAACCAACATCTTACTAATAACCTTTGCGATATAAGTATCTTTATCCTCGTGCTGGAAGAAGACATTGTTATGATGGAATTCGCTAATATCTCTATCCTCTTTCCAAGGCAGTTCGTAATATTTTGTATTTGAAATAATGAACGAACTCAATACAATATTATCATGGTTTACTTGTGGTTGAATACGTTCTTTTATTAGTTTATGAAATTGAATTTTGGAATCGTTAAGACCGTTTGAGTGTCGAATTCCTTTTGGATCTACAAATGCAATAAATTGTTTGTCATCTATTAAAATCCAAAGAATGAAATCAGGATAGAAGTTATTGGCATCGGTAAAGAAACCAACACCTTTTTTACTTTGATTTCTTAATAAAAAGACTTTTCTATCTTGAAAGCTAATTTTGTTTGATTTATAATACTTGACAAAATCATCCATGAACTCTTTTTCAGACGCATCTAAAGGCACTGGTGAGATTTGCAAAGTATCTTTATATTTATTAGCTTCTAAATATAATAACGGCTTATATAGATGTTTTTCGTTATCGAACGCTATAAAATTGGGACCCAAAGTTACTTCACCTTGGAATGTATTTAATTTGATAGATTCTAATAATTGATTTACACGTTCCTGAATTGTTTGTGTAGATCCTTCGACATTAAATTTCACTTCATATTCATAAATGTAATTGTCTTCGTTCTGATTTAGAATACGTGTTTCAATATGTTCAGAACTAAATTTATTTTTATGGAAATTATAGAATTTTTCAATGTATTTTTTTAATAATGAAATGGCTAAATTTTCCCAAGTATTGACTTGAGAAAAACTATTCATATCTAATTCTGATTTTGGAATGAATAATGTGTACCAATCTTTTGAATTGATTATCGTCTTTAAAGCCTCTACGGAAATGGAAAGATTGAACCAATTTTTATCGAATTTGTATTTCTCAATTTCTAAGAATATATTCTTCCAATCGATAAATGCCAAGTTAAACTCTGTTAAATATCCTTGATTTTTAGAAGATATAACGGTGCTTCTTTGATTGTCTAACACTTGAATTTTTGGATACCAATCCAATTCAATTCTAAAGTTACTATATATTGTTTTATCTAATTCTAATTCTAGTTTTACTTTCTTCTTAAAATCTTCTTTTTCTTTAACTTGAACCATTTTCAAGTTGTTTTCTAAAAGTTCTTTATTTATTGTAGTTGGTATTTTTATAGTATGCCATTTTGAATCGTTGGATGGTAGTCCTTCTTGTTCCAAGAACTCTTTGAATTTTTCCATGTAATCAGCTTTTACACCGAAAATATTTAGTGTTTCTAATGGTGCAAGGTATTTTCTTAACTCTTTTAGATTATTTGGTTTTTGGTATTGATCTAAACCATTACTGCGTTTTAAACTAAAGTTATATCCTTTTAAACGTACTCCACGACCAAACAATTGAATGATTTGCGAACCTTCACTTTTTCCAATATTCATTAAACCCATGGAGCTTACGCGCCAACTTGACCATCCTTCTGTGAATTTCTTGGAACCGATTAATAAGTTGATTTTAGAATCTTTTTCGTTAATGTTATGGAATAATGAAGTAGAGAAATCTTTATCAGTTCCCAATACTTTGTTTTCCATTGCTAGACTATGCAATTTAGCTTCATCACCGACGTTAACTACGCCAAAATAGTCGGCATCACCAATACGCAAACCTAATTCACCATTTGCGCCTTTTAGATTGTCTAAATATAAATTTGCACCCAAAACATCAGAATTGAATACTCGTTTTATAATGTCTTTATAAATCTGTTCTGGAGTGTATTGTGTTTCTACTAAATAGGTAAAACTGTTGTAGAATATCGAATTTCCTTTATCGTCAATCAAACCTGCGTCATCAAACAAAACTTGCTTGATATCATTGATGGCTGTTTCTGGCTCTCTGATGAATTTTGTTAGGAAATAAATAATTTCTAATACATCAGAAGTGTCAACACCATTTTCTTTTCGAACTGCATTTACTTTACCACCTACAAAAATCCATAAAGGTTTTTCTATTAAAAATGTTTTGGCTAGGTTTTCTTTATTATCGAAAATTAAGTGTTGTTGGTAAAATGATATTAAATTTGCCGTTAAATATTTTCTAACAAAACTGGCATTTTCATCATCGTTTAGATTTAAGATTTTATAATCTTTACCATAACCATCATTATAAAAATACTTGTATGAATAATCGAAAATGATGGATTTTACGTATTCCTGTTCTAAATCTTTTTTGTTTTTTCCAGAAGCTGCATTAATGGCTTGACCGAAAGTTGCCGAATACTCAAAAGCAAAACCATTTTCGCTTAATGTATCGCGCCACACTTTCCATTTTTCGCCACCAGTTCCACGATGTCCTTCGTCAATAAGTACTAAATTATTAGTTTCAAAGCTATCTACAGCAATTGTTTTATCGCCGCTTGTGTCTGATAATTTTGTTATTTCTATGATTTCAACTAACTCGTTGGCAAACATAGAACCTGACGATTTTGAAAATATAGCGGCATTGATTTCAGATAATTGAAACTCCTCTAAATGTTGATTTGATAAACCCTCATTTGGAGTAATTAAGATAACCTTGTTATTGTCTTTGTAATGGTATTTTTTGGCAAAGTATAAATATTGCTTAATGTTTATGTGCATCAAAAGCGTTTTGCCTGAACCAGTTGCGTTCCAAAATGCAATTTTGTTTAAGTCTTTGACGGTAAACGGTTCAACTACTATTTTTGTTGGGTTAAGTACTTTGAAATCTACATCAAAAGGGTCGTTGTATTTTTCTACAAACTGATTGAGTTCTGCCAAAAGTTTTACCCTATTGCTGAAATATTTTTCCATATAGACTTCAACAAACAACAAGGATAAGTATTGAAAATACTTCCATTTGATTACTTCAGTTCTGTTTTTGGAAATTTCGTGGGTAAAACGTACAATGTTTTCATCATACTCTTGAAGCATTTCTCGGGTTAGCTTTTCGCTATCAAATAAGCGATTGACTAAACTGTTCAAATATTTTGTATTACCTTCTTCGTTATATCCTTCTAGGTGCGAACTTTTTAAGTCTTGAGCTAATGCCTCAAAACCTAAAACTCCAAACTGCGAAAGCAAGTATTTGTTTAATACTAATTTATTATGAAATGTAGCCATTTTTTAAATATCTTTTACATCAAACATTCTGTTGAAAAACTCTTCTTCAATAAGACGTACTTTCCAGCTCTCTTCTTCTTTTTTGAAATTACTTAAGTTGTTATCGCCATTAACGTAAATGATATCGTATTCACCATCAAATACTTTAATGTCTAATTTTTCTACAAATTTGTCTAGGTCATCGTTTGTGGTTTTTTCTAAGTTACGCCAGATGATTAGGATTTTATCACCTTTAAGATTTTCACCCGAAACAATTTTGAATTCTCTAATTCGTTCTACTTTCTTGACCTTTAAGCCAATTAAATAATTAAACGTTTCTACCAAATCTACCGTTGTTGGAATTAGTTCGTTGTTCTCCGTAACTTTTAATTGATAATTGAATGGATTTTTAAAACTTTCTAAGTTGAATAAATGCTCTCTGCTTTCCATATCCAACATATACTGTAACAAATATTCCTCATTCATTTTATCGCTTAATTGCAAAGCCGCTTGTTGCGTTGTTGTTTGTTGTAAGGATAAATTATTTAAGGTATCTTCATAACTTTCTAAAGCCATATATTTGAACATTTGGCTAATACCTTTTTTATCTTGTGGTTTACCCTTTTTCCAGTTATCAGAATAAATTACTTTTTGAATACGTGGTTTTGTTATAGTGTTAAAATATAAACCCATTTCTACAAGGATATATTTTAATTTACAATTTAATTCAGTTTCTCGGTTAATAGATATTACTGCATGACTAGTAGTTCCTGAGCCACCAAAATAATCAATTATTATTGCATCTTCATATGCAATAGAATGTGACTTAATTGCTTGTATAACATTATGAATAGATTTTGGAAATGTAAAATTTCCTTCAGGTAATATATTTGTTAATATCTGTTTACCATAAACCGAAGCATCAAATAATTTTTCATTCCAAATCGATTTTATCCTAGATGATGTTTTAGGCACTTCAATTTTGTAGTTTCCGTTTTGTTCTTTTCCAACTCTAATTAAATTTTTATCTTTTTTTAGTCTTTTAATCGAATATCTCCATTTCCTTTCAACACCATTTGAATCTATTGGATATATTTTAATTATATTTTTACCAATAATTTCATTTGCATTAGGATGATAATTTTCCAATTCAGGATCACCAATATCAATAACACTTCCAGTTTTTATATCAACTGTTATGTAATAAAATAGTGTTTTACCATATGCTCTTTCTGATTCTCCACCCCAATTTCTAAGATTACTGTATTCCCATTCGTTTTGTGGAATTTCTATTTCTAATAATCTATTTTGATCCTCATCATATACATAATAAATATATTCATGTAGATAGGAGATATTTTTACCTTGAATGCCTCGAGGATTATGTACAACAGGTAAACAGTTAACCTCTTTACCGTATTTAGAATATTTATCTTTTAATAAAACACCTAATTCTTTTTGTTCTGCACTATCTATTGCAATATTTAAAACTCCATCATTTATCAACAATTCGTCTGAAAGTGATAATCGATCATTCATTAACGACAACCATGATGAGTGTTTAAAACCATTTTTATATATAATTTCATTAGAATCAGTATT
>Ga0105052_10007585_pt1 | contig 10535 bp, 12 predicted proteins | sample FRY03_FD_78094 | JGI IMG/M metagenome (GOLD analysis project Ga0105052, IMG submission 78094) | Freshwater microbial communities from Lake Fryxell liftoff mats and glacier meltwater in Antarctica - FRY-03 | ecosystem: Environmental > Aquatic > Freshwater > Ice > Glacier meltwater ... | reverse complement strand
CTGGAAAACGTTTTCAGGACGAACACCGCATCCGCATACGGAGCCGGTCGGCTTCGACAAATCCTTGACCCCGCAGTGCGCGCCGCTCGCCCCTTCGTCGAGTACCGGACGGCCAGGGATTCCAGGGTCCGCCCGAGCCACGCCGCTCTCGAAGGCGTGGTCTTCAGGCAGGACGATCCGAGCTGGCGGAGGTACGCGCCGCCGCTCGGTTACCAGTGCCGGTGCACCGTGGTCACGAGGCGCGCGGCCGCGGTTGACTTGCGTCGCGTCGTGGACGCTGCCACTCTGACCGTCGAGCCGACCGACGGGTTCGGCAACCCAAGACTTTGACCAACCTCGATGCGTTCTCGCTCAAGGCAACAGGCACCACCAAGGCACTCGCACTTCGCTCGGTCGTCGGCCTCACGTCCCCGACCTCGCACGTCTCGCGCTTCGTCGGCCTCACCGGCAAGAGCCCAGAGACGCGCACGACGTGGATCCACGTCGGATACGAGGGCGAGTGGGAAGGCCATCCGAGCGGCCCCTTCGAGCTGACGGGGCGGACGTTCTCGCAGTGCGTCGAGGCGTTCCGCGCGCTCGCGACGCCGCCCCAGGTGGACTACGGGCACGGCTCTCTGTACGAGACCGACGGCCAGCCGAAGCCGGCAGCTGGCTACGTCGTGGATCTTGAAGTGCGCGACGACGGCCTATGGGCCTGTGTCGAATTCACGGAGCGCGCAGCGGGCATGGTCAGAGGCGGCGAGTACCGCTTTTGCTCTGGCGTTTTCATGTGGGACCAGCCCGACCGAGTGACGGGCGAGACCATTCCATGTCAGCTCGATTCCATCGGGCTGACCAACCGACCTTTCGTTGACGGGCAGAACGCGATCCGCCTTCACAGGGTCGCACTAGGAGCGAGTATGGAGATCACGAAGAAGGATTTGATGGCTAAGGTCGACGCCCTGGTCGATGGCGACACCATCACGGGCGCTCAGCTGAAGGCGCTTGTCGCCTTCATCGAAGGGACGACCGTCGAGGAAGAAGCGGACGAGGATGCTGCGGCCGAGTCGATGATGATGGACGCGAGCGCCAAGCCCGCACTCAAGGCCAAGGCGCTCGCGGATGTCCCACCCGTGGACGCTCCGATGGCGGATGGCGAGATGGCGGCCGAGGCCGCTGCCGATGGCGACACCGCAGCGATGGTGCTTACCAAGCTCGCGGAGCTGACGGGGCTCGACAACGCTTCGCTCATCGCGAGTCTCGACGCGAACGCGGACCAGATCACCGCCGCGTTTCTCGGCGGCGATGGCGGTGCGATCCCGTACTCCGCGCTTGCTGCGAAGTCCGACGTGCAGAGCGCCACAATTGCGAAGCTCTCCACGGAGCTGGAATCCTTCCGCACCGCCGATGCCAAGCGCGCCGACGATGCGCTTGTATCCGAGGTCGAGAGCCTCGTGGCATGTGGCAAGGTTCTGCCGGCGCACAAGGGCAAATGGCTCGCGCTTGGGCGCAAGGCTCCGCAGGAATTCCGCGCCATGAGCTCGACGCTCTCTCCAGTCGTCCCGATGGGGCGCGAGGCGCCGAAGGACGCGCCGGCCACTCTGTCGAGCGGCACCGACGCGGAGCCGGACAAGAGCCATCCGCGCTACGCGGTGTTGTCCACCCACTACGCTAATCCGAAGGGGCCGTGGTCGCAGCATCTGCCCAGCCCCGGCCCGGCGCGAGACGAGCGGATCCACTCACTGGTTATAAATCATATTCGACGAGAGCAGCCCGTCTCGGGCTGAGTAGGAGAACACACCATGGCACTATCAGCAGACGCTATCCGCAAAGAGCGGGGCCTCAACAACAAGCGCGTTGCGACCTTCGCGATCAAGACCAGCGCGACGCTTTACATCGGATCGCTCGCGGCCTTCACGGCCTTGAACCGTCTACAGGCGGCCGCTGCCGCAGCATCGCTCCGGCCCGCTGGAGTGATCACCGAGATCTTCAACGAAAGCGGCGCGAACATCACTGCCGCCACCGGCAACGCTGGCGGCACGGTCAAGGCGAAGGTCGCCTGGGGACACGAGGTCTTTGTGGCCCTGAGGACCGCAGCGCGGACCTTCGTGAACTTGGGAAAAAACGTTTTCATCAGCGACGACGACAACGTCACCGACACGACCGCCGCAGGAACCGCAGCATTGCGGGTCAAGATCGGCTCCATCACAGAAATCAACTCCGGCAAGACCAACGGTTGGTTGGCGCTTCGCGTGTACGGCGACGCCGACGCGGTCTGATCTGAAGGAAGGAACAAGAAAATGCCTGCAATCACGAATCAACTTGGTCAAGTCGGAGCGAACACCGAATTCTCGAACATCGCGAACGACATTTTTTCTCGCCGTCCCGACGGTGGGTGGACGATGTTTGCGCGAGTCGTCCCGGTCTCGGGGCAGTACCTCGAACTCGACGCGATCGGCCCGTCGCCTGCCGTGCAAAAGATGCTCGGCTCTCGGCCGTTCAGCTCGCTCCGCGCCTACGCGAAGCCCACCCCGGTCGTGGAGTACACGGCCGAAGGGCTGGAGCTCCCGCGTACCGTGGTCGAGCTCGACAAGAGCGGACTCGTCACCGCTCGCCTGAGCGACTATCTCGCGTCGGTCGCGAGCTTCTTCGAGAAGCCGGTCATCGACACGCTGCTTTCTAATCCGACCGGGATCGATGGCGTGTCCCTCCTCAACGCGACGCACCCCTACGGCAACGCCGGGGCGACGTGGGACAACAAGCCGACGGCGTCGCTCTCCCAGACCGCGCTTGAGGCCGGCGTTGTGGCGATGCGCTCGCTGCTCTTCGAAAACGGCGAGCCCGCCGGGTTCGTGCCGACCACGCTCGTGGTCGGTCCTGCGAACGAGCGTGAGGCGCTGGACCTCATCGGCGACTCTCGCCTCGTGGCCTACAACACGTCGGGAGCGCCCGACGCGGTCTCTTCGGTGGTCGCAGTCGGCTCGCTGCGCAACTGGATCGGCGGCCGCCTCCAGGTCGTCGTGGTCGATCGCTTCGCGAACGGAACCAACGACGCGGACTGGTACCTGATGGATCTGTCCAAGCCTAACGTTAAGCCGCTTGCGGTCGGCGAGGGGATCGCGCCTCGCGGCGTGGTCAACGACTCGCCGACGAGCGAGTCGATGGTGAACCGTGGCGCGTACCAGTACTATGTCGACGCTGCTGCGGCGATCACTGGCTATGCCCCGCAGTGCATCTACGGCAAAAACGGCTGACCGTCCCGGTGCGGCGGAGGAGCCGAACCCCCCTCCGCCGCACTTGTTTTCACCTCGTGGGGTTTACGTTCGGAGACACGATGGCGAATTTGGGTTCACTTTACGCGCGCATTACCGACAGCTCGGTGCAGGCAAAAAACGGCAGGGTCTACTCGCACAAGGTCCAAGCGCGAGACGAGGGCCGCAAGCTGATCAAGGTCGAGGTCTACTCCGCAAACGGCGTGGCGCTCGGCGGCCAGCACGTCCGCCAGGGCACCGGCGAGGTGGTCGTCTTCGACAGCGAGATGCCCGAGGTCTTGGCGCAGGTCGCGTCGGAGGAGCATAAGCGCGACTGGAAAGAGGCCGAGCGTGTCTATATGTCGACGCTCGCACGCTACCTGGACAACGCCGTGGGCAAGCCGCCGAGCCACGATCGTGCGCAGTGGCCACAGGACTACACCGCGAAGCGTGAGCGCGCCGAGAAAATGTTCGGCGCGACCACGCCGAGCCTCGAGTTTTGCCGGCGCCATCCACACGGCCGCCCGCCGCTCGCTTCGTGCGAAGTGCTCGAGGACCTCCCCGCTCCCATCACCGACGCGAACCGCGACGCGACGCGGCTTGAGGGTTTGATCTCGCGGCTCGTCGAAGGGCTCGGCGCTCGCGTAGCGCAGGGCGCAAGGGCGCGGTGATGCGATGGCGTGGGTGACATCCGCGTACCTGGACAACGCGATCACGACTGCTGCGCGCACTGCGCTCGGCCTGTCGGGAGGCGTGTTGACCCAGTACGAGGCGAGCGCCCGCGCCACCGTGATCGCGACGATGCAGTTCGCGGGATACACGGCGCCCGTGTCGGTTGACACGACCACGGACACGGGCGCATTCCTCGCCAAGCTTGTCTCCGCGCTGATCGTGCGCGACGCCTATCAGTACCGCAAGGGCGTGCGCCTTCCCTTCGATCCATCGGGGACCATCTCCGAGGGCCTTTTCTTGCTCGACGCGGTGCATACGAAGCGGCTGCCGATCCCCGGCATGGAGCCGAGCTCTCTCGACGGGTTTGGAGGCAACGCGGGCTCGCCCTCAGTGGGCACCAATGCGCGCCCGAGCTTCTTCGGGCCGGGCAAGCTCGGGGGTTTCTGACGTGCAGATCCGCATCAGCGGACTGACGGGCGCTGTCGACCTGCTGACGGCTGCGCAGCGGCGCCTCGGTGACCTGAGCCCCGTCCTCGCGGTCATCGCGGCAGACACGCGCACGCTGATCGACGATGCGTTCTCGGGCAGTCACACGCCAGAGGGCACGCCGTGGGCTCCGCTGAAGCCGTCTACTATCGCGAGTCGGAGGGGCGGGTCTTCGATGCCGCTGATCGACACGTCGACCCTGCGGTCGTCGATCTCGACGACCGTCGATCGAAGCCGCCTACGCTTCGGCACGAACGTCCGCTATGCAGCGGCGCAGCAGCTCGGCTTTGCCAAGAGCGGGACCCTTAAGAGGCGCTCACGCGGACGCAAAGTCGGGGCTGAGTACACCGTCACCGTCGAGGCTAGGCCGTTCCTTCCAGTGCGTCGCGCTGGCGGAAGCTTCCGCTTGATGACCGTCGGCCTGGCGGGCCAGCACTGGCGCGCATCGGTCGAGATGATCAAGCGGTACATCGCCACGGGTGAGGTCACCTGATGGCCTACCTGGCGGCAAGCGCGATTCAGACGCGGCTTCGCGAGGTGCTGGAAGATGCGCGTGGCACGCTCCGCACCATCGCGGTGGGGACGTTCCTTGGCTCTGCGCCCGAAGGCGAGAGCGACATGGACCGTGCACGCGCCGCCGTCGAAGGCGCTACCGCCGAGGCGCTGATCACATCGGTCAAGCGCAACGCTTCAAGCCCGCCGATGCTTTCTAACGTGGCCTTCTACGACCTGACGGTGCGTGTGCGCGTTACTCGGATCGTCACGCGCACTGCGCAGATTGACGACTCCGCGCGCGACGCGATCAAGGCAATGGCCTTCCGCGATGCGGACGTGCTGCGCCAAGCGCTAGGCTTCCCCGGCAACCTCACGGCTACGCATGCGGGCACGGCGACGGGGATCGTCTCGGGCCTGTTGTCCTACTCCGACTCCGCCGCCGCCGTGCGCGGGCTGGTCATCGACGGTTCGTCGATAATCGAAACCGACCACCGATTTACCTGCATTGCGCAGTCCACTCCAGCAACGAGCTAAGCCATGAGCGTCGAAGTCCAAGCAGTCCAAGCCGTCCGCGCATTCGTCGAGTCAGCGTTCGGAGCGGACTCGTCCGCTTCGATCGGGAGCTTCACCTACCTCCCGATCATCGAAGGCTCGGTGAACGTCACGCTCACGCGAGATGAGCTGGACCCCTCCGAGCTGGTGCAGCACATCGACGACGGGCGGAAGCGCGTGCTTGGCAAGCGTGCGGCGGCGGTCTCGTTCCAGCTCAACCTGTCGCCCACCGGTACCGCAGCGGCCAACGGCATCACGTCGATCACGTCGGGCCTCGGGATGATCTTGAAGGCCATCATGGGCGGCGAGCAGCTCGGCGAGGGCTCCATCGCGGCGGCTGCTTCGACGGCCATCGTGATCAACGTCTCGACCGGCGACGGCGCGCAGTGGGCGCTAGCTGGGCAGATCATGGGCTGGACCAACGCGTCCGGCGTTGTCGAGTGGCGCGAGGTCGAGTCCCGATCGACCGATGCCATCACGCTGAAGCGCGGCTTCTCCGGCATACCTGCTACCTCCAATCCGCTCTACAACGCCGCGACGTACTACATGACGGCGAGCCCCGCGACCTCGCTCGCGTTCCTCATCGAAGGCCTCGAGAGCGATGACCGCTGGCTGCTCACCGGAGGGCAAGGCGTGGGCGGCGTCACCATCGCCGTCGACCTCACGGGCGGAGCGATACCGAAGGTCACCGTCAACATGACCTTTGCGCGCTGGTACGCATCGAACGAAACGGGGTCGAGCATCACGGGCACGCTGAGCGCCGCGACCTACGCCGCCTACTCGCCCATCGTGGGCGAGGCCGGCAATTTCGAGGTGTGGACCGTGGGTGCGCCGACCTTCTCCACCACGCAGTCGATCCATGTATCGACGCTCGCGTTCGAGCCACACATCGCCTTCGTGGCCTACACAAGCCCCAGCGGCGTCAACACCGTCAAGCGGTGGATCAAGAGCCGCAACACCGACTCGCCGGTGAGCGGGCAGTTCGTCGTGCCCTACGAGACCACCGCGTGGTTCGCGGCGCGCAACAGCAGATCCGATCTTGCCGCGACCTACGTCGCCGGAGTGGCGGCGGGCTCCGCCGTGGTCCTCTCGTCACCGACGATCCAGGTGCTCAACCCGCAGCGCGCTGCCGACGCCTCGGGCCTCGCCGCGCAGGTCGTGATGTGGAAGGGCCGACGCGACACAGACGTGGGCGCCTCGACCAGCGACATCGCGAAGAGTCCCTTCCGCATCCACCTCGGCTGATAGGAGAGTTCATGTCCTCTGGGTTCAAGATCATCTGCCGGTTCGACGAGGCCCTCGACGCGGAAGCGATGGGGCCGGAAGCCGTGAGAACGTTCCGCGAGACCGGCGACTTCGGCTCGGCGAAGATCCGCGAAGGGCACGAACCAGTGGTTTTTCACTGCCGCCGACTCAAGGTCTCCGAAATGCAGTCTGTCACCTCGCACACGACGGAAGTCGAGGCCCGCACCGCAGCGTTCGCTCGCGGCCTCATGTCGGTCGATGGCCGCTACGCCGACGGCGGAGGCCGGCAGAGCTGGACGCGGCCCGATCCGTCGAGGCCCATCACCTCGAACGAACTCGACGCTTGCTTCGACTTCGCCGAGGTGCAGGAAGTTGGTGCGGCGATCTACGGGAGATCCCTCCTGGGAAAAGGGAGGCCGGTAGCCTGGCCGCTGCCGGATACCTCGCGGGACGCGGTCGGGGCCCTCGTGTCCCGCCTTGTGGGGCAGACGCTCGCGAAGGCTGCGATGTCACCCCCGAGCAAACCAGAAGCCGATCCTCCGGCACAACCCGAGCACGACTGAGGGAATGGCGCGAGATGTACGGATGCGACTGCGACGGCGTGAAGCGCGAACCGCTCGACCGAGGTCGAGACGGCGAAGCCTTGCGCGGCACGCTCGTGGCCGTCGAGCGCGTGACGGGCTCCCGTCCTGCCACCTGCCCATGGCGGTCTTTCTACGAGCCGATCGTAAAGGATGTTCTCTCGGTCGCGTGGGCCATCGACCCCGCGAACCTCGCGGTTGCTCTCGGCCCAGACCCCGACGCTAAGACGGTGCAGGCGATCGGGATCTACCGACTGGCCAAGCTCGCGACGACGCGGGACGAGGAGACGCTGCGAGCGGAGGAGCGCGAGCAAGAGCGGCGGGCAAAGGCTGCGCTGTCGAAGTCGCGAGGCTCCCGTGGCTGAGACTGGCGAGATCGATATCAGCGTCGTCTTCCAGGGCGCACAGCAGGCATCGCAGCAGATCGGTAGCGTCACGGGGCAGCTCGGTGGTCTTGGCACTGCGGCCCAGCAGAGCTCGGCCGCGAGCGCCCAAGCCGGCGTCAGCCTCCAGGGCTTTGCCCAGGCTGCCCAGACCTCGTCTCAGCGCATCCAGGGCGTCGCGTCGGCCGTCCAAACGCTCGCGGCCACACTCGGGTCCAGGGACCGCACGGGCAGCCTTGTGGCTGGCGTAGCTGGCAGCGTCGCGCAGTTCGCCGCAATGGGCTCGATGCTGGGTCCAGGTGGCACGGTGGTCGGCGGAGTGGTGGGCCTGGCCGCTGGCGTGGTGGGCCTGGCCGGGGCGTCGCGTGATGCTGCAGAGGCGGCGCAGACGCAGCTTGAGGCGGAGCGTCGTCTCGGCGAGATCTCCCGCGAGACGGCCGACGGCGTGCGCGGGCTGGCCGCTGCTATCCGTGACCGCGCAGCAGCTTCGAGCCTGCTCGCCGGCGTCGCTTCGGAGCTGGAATACGCAGAGGCGATCGATGCCACGCGAGAGCGCATCGACGCGCTGAACGTCGATTACAGCGCCCTCCAAGACGAGATGCGCGAGCACAGTGGCGATACGGAGCTGCTTGCATCGATGGCCGACCAGCGCGCGTCCATCTCAGAAACGATCGTGTCGCTGGAGTCGCTGATCGGTAGCTACCGGAGCCTGTCCCGCGCCGCCTCCGCCGAGTCCTCCGAGATCATGGCCGAGGACTTGGCGGGCGGCGCGCCCGCGCCTAGCGGCGGCGGCGGCGGCGGAGAGGCGCCCACCACGACCATCGTCGACATGAACGAGCGCTATCGGGAAGAGAGCGCTCGCATCATGGGCGAGAGACTGGAGGGCACTCGCGAGGCCAACGCCGAGATGCTGACGTGGGAGCTAGAGCGGATCGCCGCTCAAGAAGAGGCGGAGCGAGAGCACGCCCGACGCGTGGCCGAGATCCAGTTCGACCTACAAGCCGAGATGAACCAGGCGGCAGCGGACGCCGAGCAGCAACGCGCCGAGCGTGCGGCGGAGGGCCTGCTTGCGATGAAGGAGGCGCAGGAGTCGGCCGACTCCTCGGCCCTCGATGGTCGGCGGTCGATGGCAGCGGAGATGACGGGTCTATTTGGCAGCGTCACCATGAGCTTCGGCAAGACACTCGCGGCGATTGCTACCGGCGAGAAAACGGCGAGCGAGGCTTTCGAGGGGCTCGCGAAAGCCTTCTTGGAGATGATCTCGCAGTACACCACGCTGAAGGCCGCGACCGAGTTCGCGGAGGCCGGAGCTGCTGCGGCCTCGTACAACTGGGGCGGGTTCGCGGCTCACATCGCGGCAGGTGTTGCCTTCACCGCGGTTGCCATCGCGACCGGCGTTGGAGCGGCTGCCATAAACTCACCGCCTCAAGCTCCCGCTCGACCCGAGGCGGGCGGCGAGCGGAACGAAGGCGGAGGTGGTGACGTGGTGATCAATTGGAACGGGCCCATCGTTACCGCTGGGACGCGCGCGGAGCTTGGGCGCGAAGTGCGAAATCTCGTCGGAGAGGCTGCGAGTATCTGATGGCCGGACTGCTCTACACCTCGGGTTTTCAGGTCGGCGGCACCAACGCGATGAAGTGCACGGCTGCCGGTACGGCGCTGAGCATCACGAGCGGCTTCTACCTCCACGGCGACTACAACACGTCGGCACTCGTCTACAACTATCCGATGGTCCAGTCGTGGACGGGGCAGGGCTACTCGGCCTTCGCGGCGGAGCTCGCAACCAAGCTCACCGCTGCGGTCGGAGCTCCAGTTGCCGCGACCTTCGACATCACCACGGGCCTCTACACGCTATCCTCCGCCGCGACGTTTTCGATCTCGTTCGGCGGCGGGTCGACGGCGATCAACCTCAGGAACGCCCTTGGGTTCTCCGGCAACAAGGCCGGCGCCATCTCGTACCTGTCCGACTTCGTGCCCTACTACTCGATCTTCTCCGCCATCGGTGGGCGAACTGGAGTCCACGGTCGCATGGAGCCTGCCGACATGGCGGAGGAGACGGTCAGCGATGGTGGCGTCGACTATGTGATCACGCGGAAGACCACCGAGAAGCTGATGGCTTGGTCGCAGAACATGGAGCCTTTCACTGCGATCGATCCATTCGCCAAGGCGGCAGCGCCCGAGAGTGGCTGGACGTGGCAAGACTTCTGGGCACACACGCGAGGAACGCATCCGTTCATCTGCGTCGATGTGCTGGAGGGCGAGGACTACGGATCGATCTACAGGCTCACCGCGAAGGGCGCCAGCTTCCGGCCCGTGCGCGTCACCGCCGACTTCAACGATCACTGGTCGGTCCCGTTTGAGACACGCTGGCTTGGGATGATCGTCTTTTGACCTGGGCTGCCCTCACGACGACGGGACGAGGCGAGGTCAGCTACAGGCTGGAGATCGAGCGCCTGCCGACCGAGTTCGTCACGCACGCCTCCATGGAGACCGCGACGCGCAAGCCGTGGCTCCGCATCTCTGGGAAGCTAAAGTGCATGAGCAACCCCGTCTCCGGCGAGGTCGAGGTGAGCGGCCTCCAAGCGACGATCGTCGACAAAGACGGCGGAGCCACCGCCATCTTCGCGAAGGCCCCGGACGCTACGACGTGGCTTACCGCTGCGTTCTCTGCCGCTGCCACGTCCGCCTCGGTGCGGAGCACGAGCGGATTCGCTGCGGTGGGTTGGTTCTGGATGGACTCGGAGGCGGTCAAGTACGCTGCGGTCACCGCGACGGGCTTCACGGGATGCGTGCGCGGCGCTTACGGTTCGTTGACGCAGGCACACTACATCGAGACGCTCGGCGCTTCGCGATGGCCCGAGGTGACATCCTCGCTCACGTCGATCGCAGGG
>Ga0105052_10007577_pt1 | contig 10543 bp, 6 predicted proteins | sample FRY03_FD_78094 | JGI IMG/M metagenome (GOLD analysis project Ga0105052, IMG submission 78094) | Freshwater microbial communities from Lake Fryxell liftoff mats and glacier meltwater in Antarctica - FRY-03 | ecosystem: Environmental > Aquatic > Freshwater > Ice > Glacier meltwater ... | reverse complement strand
GGTCAGCGTTCTCCCCATGGAGTCTGCTGCGAATCTTCTTCAATGGCAGATTTGCGAACTGGCGAACCGGGCCGCCGGCCAAGGTACAGCTTTCCACCATCGGGTTGGTGCTGCTCTTGCAGCGGATGACGAAATGGCCGCCGGCGTCGTCGACACGCGCGAAGTAGTCCCGGTCTTCGTAACCTCGATCTGCCAAAATCAGCTTGCGGAACAACAAAGCCGGTTCGGGCAAGAAAGACACGCTCGCCCTGCGAGTCCGGCGCGAGCGAAATGCGCACCATGCGGTCCTGAAAAAGACTCATGGTCGCGTGCAGTTCAATCGCCGCCGGGCTTGTCTTCGTGAACCGCCCCGGATACCGCGCGGCCAGCGAGTCGACGATGGCGAAGGAGCTGCCGTCCTGAAGCTCAATGTCATCAAATAGTTCCAGCGGAGAACCCGGCACGGGCTCGAGAACCTGAATGACCAACTGGCCGAGCAGGTGACACAGCACCTCCCGCATGAACTCGGCGAATGCGGGCTTGCTGAGCTGGTTGTGAAACGGCTTGCACGATATCGAACACCCTGTCATCGCAACGAATTTGCGTTCGAGGTCGGCGAGCGTTTCCACGGTCTGCGTCGCCAGGGCGCCGATGAGCGACAGCGCCACGCGGCAGGGCGTCATGACCCGCAGCCGTTCCGTGAAGCCGGTGCTGAAGCCCAGTTCGGTGATCGTTTCTTCGTTCAACGCGCTCTTGAGCTTGTCCTCAACCCTGCTACTCTCTTGCTTGTTCACCGGGGACTCCTTGGTTGTTTGTTTTGCAACCAAAAACTTACCACGGAGCTCGGTGGACGTCTATATTCGTGAGTGATTACATTGTGTTTTGCTGTGTCGGCTTAAGATCCTACCTATGACCGCCCTCTAGCTAACAAATCCGGGATTTTCGTCCCATCTTACAAATCCCCATCCGTCACAGCGCCCTCAGACGCACATCCGACGAGCTTGACATATTTGCCGAGGACCCCCCGCGTGTACTTCGGGGGCCTTGGTAGCCAAGCCGCCTGCCTCGCCGAGAGGATCGCGGCATCCACCTTGAGCTCCAAGGTCTTCGTGTGCGCATCCACCCGCACGATATCGCCGTCCTCCACCAGCGCGATAGGCCCGCCGACAGCCGCCTCGGGCGCGACGTGACCGACGACCATGCCGTGGGTGGCGCCTGAAAAACGCCCGTCGGTGATCAGCGCGACGGAACCGCCGAGGCCCTGGCCAACGAGGGCCGAGGTCGGGCCTAGCATCTCGCGCATGCCGGGGCCGCCGCGGGGCCCCTCGTAGCGGATTACGAGGATGTCGCCGGCCTTGATGCTACGGGCGTTGATGGCGGCCATGGTCTCTTCTTCGCTCTCGAAGACGCGCGCGGGGCCCTCCATGACGGGGACCTTGACGCCGGAGATCTTCGCGACCGCGCCCTTGGGCGCCAGATTGCCGCGGAGCACCACGAGGTGCCCCTTCGCGTAAATCGGCGCGTCGAAGGGCACGATGACGCCGGGGTGAGCCGGGTCCGGGCCGTAGGGTACGTCCGCGAGGTTCTCGGCGACGGTCTTGCCGGTGACCGTCATGCAGTCGCCATGGATAAGACCATGCTGTAGCAACATCTTCATGACGCGGGGGACACCGCCGGCGGCATCCAGCTCGGTCGCGAGGTAGCGGCCCGCGGGCTTCATGTCGGCTAGGTGCGGGGTCCTCTCGCGGATGGCCTCAATGTCGGCGAGATCCAGCGGCACGCCGATGGCCCGCGCGATCGCGAGGAAGTGCAACAACATATTGGTTGAACCACCAATGGCGTAGCCCACAGCGAGGCCGTTTTCGAGGGCTTCGCGGGTCAGGATCTTCTTTGGCGTGAGGTCCTCGCGGACCAGCTCGACCATCCGCGCCCCGGCCGCCTCGGCCTTGGCGAGGATCGGCGCATCGACGGCCGCGAGGCACGCGGTGCCGGGAAGAGCCATGCCCATGGCCTCAATGACGCTGGACATCGTGTTGGCCGTGTACATGCCCCCGCACGAGCCCGCGCCCGGGCAGGACTTCCGCTCGACCGCCTCGAAGCGGGCCCGGTCGATGAGGCCGGCCTTCAGCTGCCCGACGGCCTCGAAGGCGCTGGCTATGTTGAGGTCTTCGTTGCCGAGGCGCCCGGGCTTGATGGTGCCGCCGTAGATAAAGATCGCCGGGACGTTCAGGCGCGCCATCGCGATAAGCGCCCCCGGCATGTTCTTGTCGCAGCCGCCGACCGCCAAGAGGCCATCCATTGATTGGCCCCGGACGACCGTCTCGATCGAGTCGGCGATGACCTCGCGCGAGACCAGCGAGAGCTTCATACCCTCGGTGCCCATCGAAATTCCGTCAGAGATCGTAATGGTTCCGAACATCTGCGGCATCGCGCCGGCGGCCTTGGCGGCGGCTTCTGCGGCCTGCGCGAGGCGGTTGAGCCCAGCGTTGCACGGCGTGATGGTCGAAAAAGAGTTGGCAATTCCAATGACCGGCTTCGTGAAGTCCCCGTCGCCAAAGCCAACGGCCCGCAGCATCGCGCGGTTTGGGGCTCGGTCGTCGCCCTGGGTGATCGCGTGGCTCTTGGGATTGTTCGGGTTCGACATCGGTGGTTCTCCTACAAAATATCCGCGCGGGTGGACGACGCTCAATCAGACGTCTTGCGATAACGCGCCCGGTCGTGGCAGACAACATGAACCATGCATGACGACCTTGAAATCACCGTGCCCGAGGGCCGGACCTTTACCATCCCCGGCGACGCCCTCAGCTATTCGGCCAGCACCGCCTCGGGCCCCGGCGGCCAGAACGTCAATAAGGTCTCGACCAAGGTCGAGCTGCGCTTCGATCTCGAGGCCTCACCGATCTTTTCAGATGAACAGAAAGAGCGCATCCGGGCCGCGCTGAAGAACCGCATCGCCCAGACTGGCGAGATCATCATCACCTCGCAGCGCTCGCGCGTCCGCCTTCGCAACGTCGACGATGTCCGCGCCAAGCTGGCCGACCTCATCGGGCGTGCCCTCAAGGTCGAAAAGCCCCGCCGCCCGACAAAGCCATCGCGGCGCCAGAAGGCCAAACGCCTCGACGCGAAGAAGAAGGACAGCCAAAAGAAGGCCTCGCGCGGGTCCGTGTCGCGTAACCACGAGTGAGCTCGTCTTGCTCGAATGAAAGAGCCCCGTCCAGATGACGGGGCTCTCTCATTTCACGAACCCGGCTATCTACTCAACCGTCACTGATTTCGCGAGGTTACGAGGCTGATCGATGTCGGTGCCCTTGTAGTCCGCCGTGTAATACGCGAGGAGCTGCAATGGGATCGTCGTCACCAGCGCCAGCAGATGGTTCGGGCAACCAGACGGGATGCGCAGCACGAGGTCCGCCGCGTCGGCCGCCTCCTCGTCGTCCAGCTCGGCGACGACGATGACCGGACCCGAGCGCGCCCGGATCTCGGCGAGGCTGCTGCGGACCTTCGCGAAGTGCGCGTCGCGAGGGTTTAAGATGACGGTCGGCACATGTTCGTCGATCAGCGCGATGGGCCCATGTTTCATCTCGCCCGCGGCGTAGCCCTCGGCGTGGATGTAGCTGATCTCTTTGAGCTTCAGCGCACCCTCAAGGGCGATTGGGAAGAGCGCCCCGCGCCCCAGAAAGAGCATACTGCGCGCGTCGCGCCACCGCCGGGAGGCCTCGTGAAAGGGCTGGACGAGCCCGATGGTCTCTTCGATGAGGCTTGGCGCGTGCAGGAGGTTTTCGAGCTCGCGTCGCAGCGTGTCGCGGTCGAGGAAGCCAAGGAGGTCTCCCATCTGCAGGGCCAAGAGGTGAAGGGCGACCAGCTGCGTCGTGAAGGCCTTCGTCGAGGCGACGCCAATCTCAGGGCCGGCGTGGGTGTAGAGCGTGCCGTGGGCCTCGCGCGGGATTGACGAGCCAATCACATTGCAGATCGCGAGGATATGCGCGCCCTTTTTCTTCGCGTCGCGGAGGGCGCCGAGGGTGTCGGCGGTCTCGCCGCTTTGGCTGATCGCCAAGATCAGCGTCTCGTCGTCGATGGGGGCGTTGCGATAGCGGAACTCGCTGGCCAGCTCGACGTGGGGGCAGAGCCCCGCGAGGTCCTCTAAGAGATAGCGCCCGACGAGGCCCGCGTGCCAGCTGGTGCCGCACGCGAGGATATAGAAGCGCTTGAACTTTTTGATGTTATCCTTGGTCAGCCCCAGCTCAGGTAGCTGGACTTCCAAGGACTCAAGCGAGATGCGTCCACGCAGCGTGTCCGCGATGGCCCGCGGCTGCTCGTGGATCTCTTTGAGCATAAAGTGTTTGTAGCCGCCCTTCTCCGCCATGGCCGGCGTCCACGAGACCGTCGTCGAGTGCAGAGGCAGCGCCTCATTCGTGTGGACGTCAAAGAGCTCCACACCATCACGGCGCACGACGGCCAGCTCGCCCTCTTCCAAGAAGACCACGCGGCGCGTGTGGCTGAGTATGGCCGAGACGTCGGACGCGAGGAAGTTCTCGTCCGTGCCGGGCTCGCCAAGACCCACGATGAGAGGGCTGGCGAGGCGCACACCCACAAGCACATCCGGCTCGGCGGCGTCCATGACGACGATGGCGTAGGCCCCCTCAAGTCGCGCGGTCGCGCGGCGGACGCTCTCGACGAGGTCGAGGCCCTCGCGGGTGCGGAAGTGGTTCAGAAGATGCGCGACCACCTCGGTGTCCGTCTCCGAGGTGAAGACGTCGCCGAGGGCCTGCAGCTCTCGTTTCAGCACCAGGTAATTCTCGATAATACCGTTGTGGACCACGGCGACCGTCCCCGCGCGGTGCGGGTGGGCGTTCGCCTCGGTCGGCGGCCCGTGGGTCGCCCAGCGTGTGTGGCCGATGCCCGTCGTGCCGGCGATGGGCTCAATCACGAGGCGCTTCACAAGGTTATCCAGCTTGCCCTCGGCGCGCAGCGTCGCGAGCTTGCCGTCCACCGCGATCGCGACGCCCGCCGAATCGTAGCCCCGGTATTCGAGGCGACGCAGGCCATTGACCAAGACCTCCGTCGCGTTCTGCGACCCAAGATATCCGACGATTCCACACATAGTCTCTATACCTCGTTCTTGGGCGCCGCTGGCGCTGGCGAAGGGTCATCACCGCTATCGGCCGCCACGGGCTCGGTGCGCATCGCGAAGGGTGACGGGGCCGAACCGACCGGAACAGCCTCGACCGTGGGCGTATTTCCGGCGGCCTTAGCGAGCTTGCGTGGGAGCACGCGCCGTTCGTAGTAGCCGCCGATCTCTTTGTGCGGCGCGCGAGTGACGACTAAGGACCCCGCGGGGACGTCGCGCGTGACCGTCGTGCCGGCCCCGACGACCGCGTTGGCGCCGACCCGTACGGGCGCGACCAGCTGCGTGTCGCTGCCGATAAAGACGCCATCTTCAATGATGGTCTCGAATTTGTTCACGCCATCATAGTTGCAGGTAATCGTACCCGCGCCGATATTGACGTTCCGTCCGATAGTTGCATCACCAATATAACTCAGGTGCGAGGCCTTGGAGCCCGCGCCAAAACGCGACTTTTTGATCTCCACAAAGTTGCCGATCTTGGTCTTCTCGCCAAGCTCGGTCCCCGGCCGTAGATGCGTGAAGGGCCCGACCGCGGCCTGGGTCGCGATGCGCGCGCTCTCGGCGACGGTGTAGGGCAAGATGCGCACCCCATCACCGATCTCGCAATTGATGAGGACGGCCCCGACGTCGATGCGACACCCTTGGCCGATGCGCGTGCGCCCAAGGAGCTGCGCGCCCGGGCCGATGGTCGTGTCTCGCCCGATCTCGACGGCGGCCTCGATGCGGATCGTGTGCGGCGATTGCAGCGACACCCCGCGCTCCATCCAGGCGAGGCGGACCTCGGCGAGGGCGACCTCCTCCAATTCGGCTAGCTGCGCCAGCGTATTGACTCCGCGCACCTCGTCCGCGTTCGGCAACATGGCCGTGTCGACCTTGTCGCCTCGCTCTGCGATCCACGCGACGGCGTCCGTCAGGTAGAGCTCGCCTTGGGCGTTGTGGGGTTTTAGCGCTTGTAGGGCGGCCCGCAGCGCGCCGGTAGAGGTCACGTAGATGCCGGCGTTGACCTCGGCGATGGCCAGCTCTTCGGGCGAGGCGTCGCGGTGCTCGACGATGGCCCGCACTTGGCCGTCGGAATCGCGCGCGATGCGCCCGTAGCCGGTCGGGTCAGGTGCGGTGAAGCTGGCGACAGTTAAGGCGTTCTTACCCTTGCGGTGGCGGTCCAGCAATCCAGCCAGGAGGCGCGCCGACACCAGCGGGGTGTCGCCGCACAGGATCAGCAGCTCCTCGGCGTCACCCACGAAGGGCAGGGCGCATTGGACCGCGTGGCCCGTACCGCGCTGCTCGGTCTGCTCGACGAAGCGGATAGGCCAGCCGGGGAAGCTCTTCTCGACCGTGCGTTTCACCGCGTCGGCTTGGTGCCCGACGACGACGACGACCTCTGATGAACCGGCGCGGATGGCGGCGTCGAGGGGCCCAAAGAGCATCGGGCGCCCGAGAAAGGGGTGCAAGACCTTCGTCCGGGAAGAGCGCATCCGTGTGCCCTTGCCGGCGGCGAGGATGATGGCGGTGGTCTTGCCCATGTGTTCTCCCAGCGCGTTCGGGTTCGGTCTCGGTCCCCCCACGGGCCGCGCTTGTGTCGCGCGCCACCGGGCGGCGACGGCGCAAGATAAGCGCGGCCTCGACACACCGCCAGTGTTTAACCTCATTTTGTCGCCGGGCCCTAGGGCAGGCGCTCCCGAGGCCCCGACTCTGCGGTCGCGTCAACCCTCGGAGGTCCATCTGCGTCCCGGGCGCTCGTCACAGATGAACTCCGTCGCAGTTTCTGTCACTATGCGCGCGGCCGAGGGGTCCCGCAGCGGAGACCGTCGGTCACTGATGGCCAGTGATGGTCCCGAGTGGACGAGGAGCGCATGAGCCAGACTGAGAACTCGCAGGCCCCAAAGGCCGAGGCAGACGAGCGCGCAAGCCGCCTCGCCGGCAAGAGCGCCGTCGTGGCTGCGTTCTTGGCGCGCAACCCGCGCGCCCTCTCCGCGCTTGGGTCGCCGCCGCCTGTCTTCACCGTCGCGGGGTGGAAGGCTTGGCTCTTGCGCGCTCTCCTGCCACATGAGGTCGCGGCAGATGCCACGACGTCGCACCTCGAGGGGGCCTTCACCGCCCGGGTCGCCGCACCAAACCTGCGCCTTGACCTCGCCTCAAGCCTCCACGCGGCGCGCCAGATGGCGATTCTCATCGCGATCGAGCGCGCCTTCGCCGCCCCAGACGAGGTCGGTCGGACCCTCGCGGCCCTCTGCGATGCCTACCTCGAGGTCGCGCTGCTCGCAGCCAAGGCTGAGCTCGCCGCAACCTACGGGCGACCCCTCATGCACGACGCGCACCCCTGCCGCGCCCTCATCATGGCCCTCGGCGGCCTAGGCGGCGCCGAGCTCTCTTTCGGGGCGCCGGTCGAGCTCCTCTACGTCTACGAGACGGACTCGGGACGCATCGACGGGCCAACGTCATCAACAGACGGCGTCGACCTCCACGCGTATTTCTCGCGCCTCTTTGAGCGCGTGACCGCCCTCGTGGCCGATCCGGCTGCAGGGCCCTTCGGGTTCGCGGTCAACCTAGGGCGCCGGCCAGAGGGCGAGCGTGGCTCCATCTGCAACAGCGTCGAGGCCCTCGCTAGCTACTACGAGTCCTTCGGGCACGCGTGGGAGCGCCTCGCGTGGGTCAAGGCCCGGCCCGCTGCGGGTGATCTGGAGCTCGGGCTGGCGCTGAACGCGTCCTTGCGCCCCTTCGTCTTTCGGCGCCACCTCGACGCCAGCCTACGCAGCGAGATCGTCGCGATGAGGCGCCGAAACGACGCCGCGATCGCCGGTGGCGCGGATGACGAGATATTTGACCTCTATAGTTCTACCGGCGCCCTGCGCCAGATTGAATTTGCAGTTCAAATGATACAGCTTATCTGGGGAGGGCAGCGCCAATCCTTGCGCGTGACGTCGACCCTTGACGCCCTCGCGGCGGCTTCGTCCGAGGCGCTCATTGAACCCGACGACGCCCGGGCGCTGCGAGAGGCTTGCATCTTTTACCGCGAGGCTCTCAACGGGGCCGCGCTTCGTGGGCTCGCCCCACAGGTGTCCCTGGTCTTCGGCGGCGCCCCAGTCATCCATATGCTCGATGGCCGCGCGATCGACCTTGAGGCGCTCTTGGCCCACCGAGCCCACGTCGCGACGCAATATGCGGCGACGTCTGAGGGCTTGAGCCCCGCCTCTCCCGTCAGCGAGACCGAGGCGCGTCTTATCGTCTTTCTTGAGACAGATGCCGCGGCACCCGCCCGCATCGAGGCTGCGCGCGCGCTCGGGTTCCAGCGCCCCGAGATGACGCTGCGGGCCGTCGATAGCCTCGCGCGGCGCCCGCAGAGCCCCTTTCACTGGCGGGCCAGGACCGAGGGCAGCCCCGTGGCGTCTCTCGCCGGCCGCGTCGTCGAGGCGGCCCTCGCCTCCATCAACCCAGACGACGCCTTCCGGCACTTCGAAGCCTTCTTGCGTGTCGTCGAGCGCCGCGGGCACGCGCTCGTGCAGCTCGCCGACGATCCCGAACGCCTGAGGGTCCTCGCGACCCTCTTTGGCGCCAGCCACAAGCTCTCGGGCGTCCTCATCCGCTCACCCGGGCTTATCGATCGATTGGTCTTGGCCGGTCACGAGCCCGCCCTGCGCGACCGCGCCGCGATGGGCGCCCTCTTCGCTGAGGAGTCTTCGCTTCATCCGGAAGGGTGGGAAGGCGCCCTCGCTGCTGTTCGTCGCGCCCACGCCGCCGAGACGCTGCGCATCGGGTTCTTCGATCTCGCCGGACGTCTCGACGCCCGGGAGGTCGCAGCCCAGCTGGCCTTCGTCGCCGAGGCGGCCATCGAGATTGTCGTCGGTGCCGCCGTGGCGGCCATCTCGGGTCGCTTTGATATCGATATGACTGCCGCCGACTTCGGTGTGCTCGCCTGCGGTCGTCTCGCGGGCCGCGAGCTTGGCTACGATAGCCCCCTCGAGCTCGTCTTTGTCCACAGCCCCGCCCTCGAGACCGCCGTCGCGGCGCGTCTCGCGCGGGCTGTCGTGACCGGGCTGACCTGCGCGACGCCGGAGGGCGCCCCCTACGAGATCGGCGGGCCAGGGGGCCCCAGCCGCGGAGGTCCGCTGTGTGTGACACGCGCCCGCTTCTTGCAGTACCACCGCGAGGAGGCCGGCCTCTCGGCTCGCGCGGCGGCCCTGCGGCTGCGTATGCTGACGGGGGATCGGGAGCTCGCTGCTTTGGTGGATGAGGTCCGGGCGTTGGCATTTGGAGCCTTTGCGCTCGCGAAGGCTGAGGCGGCCGAGGGCGTCTTTTCCCACGATGGCGCGACGGGGCCGGCCAGTCCGACGGCGTTCAACGCGATTGAGACGATCGTGCTATTTCACCAGCTGACCCTCGGTGCCGAGGCCACAGCGCTTGTTCGCGACGGCCATGCGGCGGGTTCTGCAAATGTTTCCGTGGCGTTACTAGGGCTCGGCGAGCTCGGCGTCTTCGAGGACGGGCAGGGCGCGTCGGCCACCGACCACGCCCGGGCCCTCGCAGACGCCTGGGTCTTTATGCGGCGGCTTGAAAATCGCCTCGCGGTTGTGCAAGAACGGCTGGGGGAAAGCGTGCGACTCCTCAACGAGGCGCCGCGATCGGCGGGCTCCCCGGTCTCCGAGGGGGCGCGCCGCCTTGGCCTCCGCTTGGGCCTTGACCAACGAGACCCTAGCCAGCCCACTGACACGATTGAGGCGCTCGTCGCCGACTACCAGCGCTACAATACGATCATCGAAAGCGCGACGTTCAATATTTTGAGGAGAAACCATCATGGCCATTGAAAAGAGCAAATCCATCTGGTTCGACGGCGCCTTTGTGCCGTGGGACGACGCCCAGGTCCACGTCCTCGCGCATGGCCTGCACTACGGTCTCGGGGTCTTCGAGGGCATCCGGGCCTACCAGCGCGCGGACGGACGTTCGGCCATCTTCCGTCTCGACGAGCACGTCGATCGCTTCATGGCCTCGGCGCGCATGATGACTCTGCCCATCCCCTTTAGCCGCGACCAGATCAAAGAGGCCATCCTCGCGACCTGTGCGCAAAATGGTTTGAAGTCCTGCTATATTCGCCCCATCGCCTTCTCGGGTTACGGCATGCTCGGCGTTGGCACCACCTCGAACCCCACCGTCGTAGCCATCGCCGCGTGGCCGTGGGGCGCCTATCTCGGCGAGGAGGGCCTCAAGAACGGCGTGCGCCTAAAGACCAGCACCTTCTGTCGCCCGCACGTGAACTCGCAGCTCCACAAGGGCAAGGTCTGTGGACACTATGTCAACTCGATCCTCGCCAAGCGCGAGGCCAACGCGGACGGCTATGACGAGGCGCTGCTGCTCGACACCCAAGGCTACGTCAGCGAGGCCTCGGGCGAGAACATCTTCGCGGTCGTCGGCGGCGCGATCTACACGCCCTTGCTCGGCGGCGCGATC
>Ga0105052_10007565_pt1 | contig 10561 bp, 6 predicted proteins | sample FRY03_FD_78094 | JGI IMG/M metagenome (GOLD analysis project Ga0105052, IMG submission 78094) | Freshwater microbial communities from Lake Fryxell liftoff mats and glacier meltwater in Antarctica - FRY-03 | ecosystem: Environmental > Aquatic > Freshwater > Ice > Glacier meltwater ... | reverse complement strand
CTGCGGATAACCCTTCTTGTTCTGTGTTGAATAATCCTTTTATGCGGTAGCCATCTTCCCCAAAGGCAACAAACGCATCGCGCACACCGATTGGCAGCGTCAGCACGACCTCGCGGTAGTTCTTGCCACCGGGAATCTGATACTTTTCGTATTGGGTCCGGGATTCGGTGCCCCCGTCGTCTTCTTCGATGTGCTCGTTTGCAATGTCTAAATACTGCGGGCCGTACATTTCCCATACCATATCAAATCTCTCTTCCTCTGTTAGCGCGGCGAAATCTTCTATTCCTTCGGGATCAATCGAGCTCTCCCAGAAGCGTTTATCATTAGCATCTAATGCAGCCAACCGTCTCGCACTTGCCTCATACTCTAAATTTGTCCGCTTCTTCGCACCTGTCACCACCTCCTCAAACTTCACTTGCCCTTCGTCGGCCAAGTAGGCCCGAAGCTCTTCCATCGGCACCTTGCCGTTGTTCTCCAAGGCCAGCCGATCAATCACCCCTAGCACCCCCGACCACTTGATTTCCTCCGCCTTTACCCCGCTACCCTTCGCCGGATCAATCACCGCCTTCAACTGTTCAGCCGTGGCCGTCTTTCCCTTGAACTTCGCGTCAATCACCTCACCCAGCTTGGAATAGAAAGCAGGCACCGCCACCGGTGCTAGGCTGAACGTGATGTTGGGGTTTGTGGCGTCAAACGTGCCTCGGTTCCTCGTTGCTGATTTGATTTGGGTAGGATTGAAAACGATAATCTCATACCCTCCATCCACGATGATTCCATCGTGCCCTGCGGCCTTGAACTTCGCCACATCCGCCTTGGCCGTGCGCTCTTTCGCCGCCCAATCGTTATTCTTAAAACCATCATACCGATCGTAAAATTCATGCAGTTCAAAACGCTTTGGGTTTTCGATCTTCAGAAAAGCCGCTACGGTGCGAGCCTTCCCGCCCCGCAGCCCTGCCGATCCCTTTGCGTAACTGTTTGCCACGCCCTCTCTGTTTGTGAAAAACGAACCCATAACCCTCGAAGGATGATTATGCGGCCGCTGCCCCTCAGATCTCATCGTATCAAACGCACTAAAATCCGCGCCCGTCCCATGATACATGACCAGCGGCTTACCCTGATCGTCCACCACTTTGCTATCACCAAACCACGCCTTGAACGCTGGCGTCTCCGTCTGCGCTAAGCTGAACGTAGGTTGCCGAATCGAATAATCGTGCTGAACAAATCCAATCTCTTTTGCGATAGACCTAGGAAAACGACCGCCATCGTTAAACGTCTCAATAGCATCCAAGACCTCACTCGCAAACGTAGTGTTGGGAATCCCGGTTACCGCAAAGGCCCGTTGAACCTTCGCTTGGTCATTTTCTGTTAAATCGCCCTTCCCCGTCAGAATCAGCAAATACCGATTTATTGCGTCAACAGCACGATCCCGGTCTTGAACTCCCCGCCCCATGACGGCGTGTATTTCTTCCAACGACCGTTGCGGAGCACTTGCGCGCTCTTGGTTCCGCTTGCGTAGCTCACTAATCGACATTTCCCGGCGAGATAAACGCTCTGAATTCGTTTCATACTTGAACAAAACCTTAGCCCGAGCCTCTAACTTTTCAAGCTCATTCACTTGGGGAAGCTTTACGTCTGCCAGTGAGAAGGTTGCCTTAGCATCGCCTCTCGATTCGCCATAAACGCTTTCCCCGCGCATGAACGCACGTTCCGCCAAGTCCAAGACCTCGTTTGGGCCAGCCACCCACCCAAACCCATAGTCAACCCGCAGCCGCTCCGCTACCTGATCCAAGGACAGCTTGCCCTTGAACAGTGCCATGCGTTGCCCGAAGTTCAGCGAGTCCCAAAGTGTGTTCAGTTCACCCGAAGCCGTGCTTGGCTTTGGCAGGCCGATTTCATGAAAGGCTTCCTTCGCCTCATATTGCTGCGCCTCCGGTGCCGCCGCCCGTTCCCGTTCCTTCGCCCGCCCGCGCGACGCCAGCCAATTATCATCCAACCCCGTCGCCCGCGCCAAGTGCTTCTTGAACCCATCCGGGAGCTTCCCGGCCTTGTCGAGTTCAGCGTAACGCGCAGCCAGCTCCATCACTTTGCCCAAGTAAGCTTTCAGCTTCAACAGGAACGCCCGAAAGCTGGCAGGAATCGAAGACCGATCAGCATGGCCGACCATGTAGGCTTGTGACCACTTACTAAACCACTCCGTCAGCGCACGGGTCGAATTGTCTGCTTGCTTCCCGTCCACGCTCTCACGCCATGCCACCACTTCCGACAAATCCAACGTGCCATCATCCACCCGGCGCTTAAAATACCCCTCCGCCTTTTCCTCCACCAACACCAAGGGGTCGGCACCTTCGTAAATCCGGCTCACGTCTTCAAAGATTTTCGTCTTGGCGTTAAACGCCGCCATGTTCTCCCCCTGGGCCGCCGTGTTATCAACCGTCGCACCCGCCTCAACCTGGCCGAACTGAATCGCCAGCCTAATCGCGTGCTCTGCCGCTTCTTGAGACATCTCCCCCCTGGCAATTAGCTCCGCCAGCATGGGCCGCTGGCCGAGCAGTTCAATCGTGCTGCCCTCTTCTGCCCGCAGCTCAAAGTAATTCACCAGATCGTCCACCGCCGTTTCCACGTTCAGGTCAGCCGCTTCATCAACTTGCTTGACGAGCTCCATCGCCGACTCCGCCGTGGTCGCAATGTCCACCGTGTTGCCCTGTTCATCCCGGACCTCATACGATCCATCTTCGAGCATGACGGCCGTGGCCCCGACCGGATTGACAGTCGCCTGATAGCTTTCCTGCATCTCTGCATCCAACTCTTCAAACGCCGCCAGACTCGCCTCTTCATTGGCCGCATCCATCGTCGCAATCTCCGCCGCAACCTCAGCGTTCAAAGCCTCCAACCGGGCCCGTGGCCGCTTCGCCGGATCGCTGAACCCTTCCTTTACTAGAGCCTGCGCCCCGACCACATCGCCCGCCGACGCCTTCGCCACAATCTCCGTGGCCGCTTCCAACGTGAACCCGCCCGCTTGGATCACCTTGATATTCTGCAAATACCGCCGCCCATAGCTCGCATCCTTGAAGGTTGCCGACGTTGCGCCGATCAGTGACAGCGGAACCATCGCCCAAAAGGTAGGAGCAATCCCGTCTTTCCACTGACCAAACTCATCGGCCCACTTCACATCAGGATAAGCATCCGACAACCAGCTTGCCACCTCTTGCACCAGCGCCGGCGTAATGTTTTGAATCGCCTCTTCCGCGTTCTGTTGGCCCATTTCAATCCCCGCCGTGGCCGCAAACTTGATCGCCAGCCCCATCTTCGTCGTCACCACCTTGGAAAGCCACTTCTCAGCCAGTGGCAAACGGCCAATCAGCATTTTGCTCTGAAGCATTTCAACGCCCGCTTGTGGCACCGCCGACCAGATTGACAGGAATTCCGCATCCCTCGGCGCCACGCCCCGGTCCAAATACTGACTGCGCGAATCCTCCGCAATCGCCACCAGAGTCAACGGCAGGCCCGCCAGCGTCATCGCGCTCAGCCCGTAGCCCAGCGAATCCACCGCATCCAATAGCCCGTTCGCCAGCCGATTCTTCGCCTTGGCCGGGTCCACCGCATCCACCAAGCCTTGCTCAATCTTCTTCTCCAAATCAATCCGGCGCTTGGCCAACCCCACATCCCCCGCTGACGCCCCGCCCGAGCGTTCGACGTTGGATAGTGCCACTTGGCCCACAAAACGCCCCACCGACCGAGGAAACTCCCCAATTTGCCGTTCGAGGCGCACGGCGAGCTTCTCAATATACCCAGCTTTGCCCCCTTCATCCATCGTCTTCGGGGCAAGGTCCACCGCCCCAGCAATTGCCAGTGACAAAGCCTGTTCCTGTTCCGCAGGTCCCAGCCGTTCCAATTCTCCAATAAATGCTTCTCTTGCCGCCCCTTCATCCCCGCCCGTCGTCGCCAACTTGTAATACTCGCGCCCCATCATAATTGCAGGCCGCAGAGCCGAAGTCTGATCAGACGCCGCCGCGTGCGCTTGGCGAGCAGCCTCACGATACTTGTCATGGTTGAAAGCGTTCCACCCGGAATTGCCGCGCATCACCTTGGAAGCCTTTGTCCATGATTCGAGGAAGTTCCCCCCCTTGGCCGCTTCGAGCTGAATCGTCGCCAGAATATCCCCCAGCATCACCAGCTCAGCAGACTCTTGCTTCACCTTGCCACCAATCAGCCCGTAGAGCTTCTGATCACTGACCTCCCCCTCCACCCCAAAAGTCTGATAGGCATAGCTCTGCTTCACCCCTTCCCAATTGCTTTCGAATAGCTTCGCCGAATCCGGCATTGCTTCGGCCACATACGCTTGGTTGGCGACCCGCGCTTTCATCGCCTCGGGATCCGCCGACATGGCAACAGTCTGATTATACACTTCCCGATCCCCTTCCGGCAACGTGTCAGCAATCTTGTCCAACCCAGCCCCGAAGGTGAGTTCATTACGTTGGCGTGACTTGCGCCGATCATCCGGCGATGAACCAAACGCCGGCAGTCCCTCCGCCTTTCGCCGTTCCTGATAATCAGACAGCATTTGCAGCATGTCCGACTTCTTCTCCGTGTCCTTCTCAGTTTCAACGATGTCGAGTAGAAGCCGTGCGTCGTCTTGGCCCAGGGTAATCATTTCTTGTTTAAATTGGTTTCAACTCGGTTCTTGCGGAATTCTTCAAGAATTATGTCGAGCCGAGCAATGTTCTCCGACCACGTGCGCCAAGACCGAAGACTCTTCGAGAGCTTCCCATCTAAATACTTCTGATTTAGCCCCTGAACAAACTTCACAACCTCAACCCGATCAGCTTTGGGATTCTCCAACATGAACGCATCGAATCGCTCCAACTGTTCAGCCAGCACCACCGTCGCAGCATTATACTTCTTCGGGTCGATCACATCCCCGCCGCCCGCACGAGGTGATTTGAAGTCCCCATAGATACCTTGATCAAAAGCCGTCCTCAGTTCTGATTGGCCGAAACTGCCAGCAGGCGTGTTGACCGCACTCTTAGGATCACGCCGCTGGTTAAGTGCTTCCACCGCCTTGTTAGCCAAGACCGGCATCAGATTCGACACCGCAATCATTCCCACCAGGCGCTCATACTCATACCCCTTTGGGTCCGCCGCCAAGGTGTAATGCGTCACCTCTTCAAGCACTCGTGGAAACGTGCCGAGAGGCGCATACTTACCAATGGCTTGCCCGTTCAAATAGTTTTGCGCCTGTGTCGCGGTCAAACGGCCATCGTCTACCATGCCCATAATCTCATCCTTCTTGGCCGGCTGACCCTTGAGATTCCGCTGAATCAAATCCTGATAGTTCGCAGTTCTCACTTTGCTCGCAGCCACTCCCGCCGAGTTAATGGCCGTCGCTCTCTCGTTATCATCTAGATTCGTGAAGTTGCGAAAACGGCCCCCGTCCGTCTTGTCCGTCAGCGCCCGATGCGCTGAAATCGGGTCGTGAGCCATCAGCCGCGCAATATCATACTTGTCTACCTTCCCCGGAGCTTCCCGCGTCAGCTTCGCCGCCTCCGCTTCGCTGAACAAGCCCAGCTTGGCCCCATCCGCAATCTTCTGAATGGCCATATCTACATCGCCTTCTTTCAAAGATTGCTCATAGGCCAACGTCACCTGACCAGTTGAACGCTTGATGGCCGCACCCGTCGCCGCTGACCGGACCGCAAGGGAAGTCTGCATCTTCCAATCATCAGCCATCGACTTCATCTTCGGCTTGATCGCTTCCGGCACCCGTTTGCTCCCAAGCTCCTTCTCAATCTTCACCGCTTGCTTCTGCCAGCCGTCTTCCCAAGTCGTTTCGTCAGGATTGGTCTTCAATTCATCCTGATAAAGTAGCCAGCCCTCTTTCATCTTCCGGTCTGCATCTTGCAGCGTCGAATAGTTCACCGCCTCCATCTTTTTGACGGCAAAATCTGCCATCGTGTTCCCCACGCCCGCCAGAGCAGACCCCAGCCGTTCCCCAGCCGCTCCCACCCCCGCATACATGTTCGGATTCGCCCGCACCTGATTCGGTTGGCTCGCTTGTGGCGTGTGCTGATAAAGTGGAATCTTTGGCATGATCTTACTTGTTGAGGGAAACTTTATATCCAGTGGAAGCAGCATCACCCGCACCGCTCAGAATCGTTGCGCCAGCATTGAGAGTGCCAGCCTGACGTGCCGCCTTGCCAGCCATCCGGTCGAGCACCGCTTGAGACTTCAATCGACCTGCTTCCGCGTTCGCCGTCCGCTGAACCTCCAAGGCCCCCATTTCCAACTCACCGGCCTGTTCAGCCAACACTAGCAACGGCGAACCCGTGCCACCCACCACCCCGCCCTTGGCAAAGAGCGCACGTTGACGCGCCTGAATCTTCGCGTTCGCCGCCCGTTGAGAATTGGCAAGAATCCGCCCATCACGGGAAGCATCCGCCGCCTCTTGATCGGCCAACTGCGCGTTGTATTCATTGATTCTCTGCGTCGCCTTACCGGTCTGATAAGAGCTGTAGGCAGACACGCCCGCCCCAACAGCAGTTGCCGCCATGGCCGCGATAAGAAGTGCGGTTGATGTTATTGCCATAGTTACCCCCGAGTTAGAGCGATCATGTTTGTCATTCCTGTGTCCGACTTAACGAACCCGCACCGTTCAAAAAGGCGAATAAGCGAAGGTTGTTTTACCGACGTGAAAATCACTCCGTAATCTAAAGCATCAGCTACCACCTTCACGGCTCCCACCAACTCACGAATAGCCTGAACGCTTTCTTTTGGCTTGTTAGAAGGATTCGTAACGGCCCATTCCATCTTCCCGATACCGCACCCGCTATTGTCCATGAACAGCCAGCCCGCAGCCTTCATCACACCACCGGATTCAACCATCACCCCGCACCTTGGAATAAATTCCATAGGAACAGCAGGCCAGCCGTGAGCGACCCACCATTCAGCGAAGACCGGATACAAGGCCCCATCAGCTCCTCTAATATCTATTACCTTGGAAGTCATCAGTTGAAAATCTCATATTCCGCCGCAATCCCAATCACCGTGAACGGTAGCGGGTTATCCTGAACAATGAAAATAGAAGCATCCTTGGTATTCCCACCACCAAAGGAAACTTTCTTCTCTCCCGTGAACACGTCAGGTCCCACATCCGTCACCGCATCCGTGGCCCGGAAGCTCAGTTCTTCGAGATTGTTCAAGGTTGGCCCGAACTTACATCCCACCGTGTCCTTGAACCGGATCGACAGGCTAGACACCTTCCGCGTCTTGCCCTGACTTGGCCCTTCCTTGAGCAGCACATCCAACTTCATCGGACTGATCGTGGCCCGATACGGCAAGCCCACGCAGTAGGCCCCCAGCGTTGGCACATCGGCCACCGGCACCGTGATTGCCCCTGACGCCACCGTGTAGTCCCCAATGACCGCCCCGGCCACCACCAGACGCACCGACTTGGCTTCGAGGTGAGTCAGCCCGCTGATCGTTCCCGAGAAGGTTCCAGACAGCGTGCCCGTAATATGCCCGTCCAAATAGGTCGCCCCTTCCTTCACATCCGTCTCAGCCGTGAAATACTCCACCGACCGAACTTCCAGGCCGTTGATCGTGCGAAGCACAATGACCCACACTTGATCACTGGCGCCCCCATAGATGCCCGCCACGCTTTCAATCACCCCATCCGTGACGTAGCGCGCCCACGCCGTCACGTTCTGTTCCCGGTTGTAGCTCAATACGGCCAGCTCCCCACTTCCGCACGCTGCAAAGATTGTCGTGTCGGGATTCTTGGAGAGTGCCAACTGAACCACACCGCCCACCGTGATATGTTCCGCCAGCAACGTCAGGTCCGGTGCCACGTAGCCATCCCGAGTCAAATCAAATGACATTTCCCGAATCTTCCGCGCTCCGCGTTGTAGGAACACCACCACATCGTTCACTACCAATGGCTGATAAAGCTCCGATCCGTAGCCCGATTGACCCCGCACCGAAATGTTGCTTGGCGTCAAAGGTTCCTCCGCCGACCCAGCCGACACCGAAAACTCTCCCCCTTGGGATCCCATAATGATCTTTTGCAGCGCCTCAATCCAGTTCACCGGATTGCTTTCCGTGCTCGCAATGTCAAACGCCACCGCCGCGTCATCGTCATCCGAATAAAGGAAGTTTTCAAATTCTCCCGTCACGGATCCCCAAAACCGAATAGGCCGTTCCGTATTGCCAGCGAAGAACAGCCGTTGCTCATAGATACCCAAGCACCGAGGAAACCCCCGGTAAGCCGACCAAGCCCCCTCAGACCATACATCCGTGGCCGTAGTCGAGAGCAGTGTGTCAATCACGTCAACCGTCACCGACGTGGCCGACGCATACGCCGTCACCTTGACCAGCCCGGTCACATAGGCTTCTTCACTTTCGAGCTTGGCCGTCGCTCGAACAAACGCCGTTGGCGCAGTCCCAGCCCACACCGTGGCCCCGTAGGGATCACCCGTTGGCGTATATTGCAGACGCAGCAACGCATCAGACAATTGCGACCCCGATGCCGACACATTCCGATCAGCCGAACCCTTGAACTTGCGGATTGTCTTCCACGTCACCCCGGCATCTTCCGAACGCTGAACCTCTAGAACCCCATACCACCGCTCCGTTGTTACAACTGACCAGTTGCCCTTGATCGCTAGACTGGACGTTACCACCGCACCGCCGCCTGTGCCGTTAATCGAAAGCTCTAACGCATCAGCTTCCCGTAGGTGCCGAATCTCAAAATACCCTCCCACCATCCCGGAGACGAAATAACTAGCCGAAGCCGTCATCGTCAGCCCCGTGCCCGTAGTTGCCGAAACCGTCATCGTCGTGGCGCCCACATTCTCTTCTCGCATAGGCGGATAAGTCCACGCCACCGCCGCCAAGGTCCAATTCGTGTCGGCTATTCTCGATAGCTTGTAGGGCTCATACGATGGATGCACCAGATAGATAATGTCGTTGATTTGCTTGAACTGCATCGCAAACACGTCCGTGGAAGCCCACGGCGTCGCAATCTCGTAAGCTACGCCAGGCGAGGTTTCCACCCGGACATTGTTACTGTAAAACCTCATGGTCAGGTGACCAATCTCAATCAGGAACCGCGTGCCCGTGCTGAAATTGAACGGAATCAGGCGAGTGTTATTCGCGCTATTCGACACCGTTGCCACTCGCTTGAGCCCCCCTCTGATCTTCGCCCCACCATAAGGCAAAGGCCGCACGTTCTGCATGACTGCGCAGGCCGAATTGTAGCGTTCAAGATCGGTCCGCCCGTCCAAATACGGTGACCACTCCCCCGCCGTGAAATTGTTAAACCATTTGGAAGCCATTATCCGTTCGTTGAATTCACCCGACCGCTGACCCAACGGCTCTGTGAAGCCATGTTCATCAGTGGACGGAATTCTTCTTGTGCATCAGCCGCGCGCGCTTTCTTCATCGCCGCCACCGACAACTCTTCCAGACCTGCTTTCAAGGTCCGATTTTGCTGCATCGCCCAAGCCAGCTTTGACGCCAAGCTCAAGTAGACCGCTTTGACCAGCAAGGGAGGCATCGAATTCACATCGCCGTCCCCCACCGTCAGATCAGACACGTAGATGATGCTCGCAGCCGTCTCATCCGTCACCAAGCGACGCTTGCGCACCTCAAACAACTCCGCCGTCACGTTGTCCGGGTCGATGTCGTTGAAGCTCACCATCCGAATGAAATTCACCGGCAGGTTGTAGGCGTATTCCCACCCAAACAAGGGAGCAGTCGCGTCTTGCACCAAGACCGCCTCTTCCCGGGCGCATTTCCACTTCGCCTCCCCGAGCGCCTCCCGAATCGCTTGAAAGATAAACCTCTTCGCCTCACGCGCCGGAGTCGTCGCATCATCCAACGTGTTGATGGTCTGTTCCGCTACCTCTCCCAGCGCGAAGTTCGCAATGTCAACGAGTGATGCCATGATAAAAATTGGGGTAAAAAAAAGCCGGTAGCAGCTACCCCTAACCGCTACCGGCACATGGTTAATGAACCCCTGAATTGGGCCTGTTACAGCCCAAGTGTTTACTCATCCACATAGGCGATGAGGAACAGCAGCTTGGCCGCTGCCGTCAACGAGGTGGCGACGGTGACCGTTGCATAGATCACTTCGTCTCCCGCCGCAATGTCCACCGGCACGTATTGAGCAGCGACCGCCGTGACGGAAGCCGCTCCCGTGAAGGAAACATCGTGAGCCGTGGTCAGCGCAGCACCGTCGCAGAGCGCGTCGGGATTGCTGGCAAAGCCCACGTCAAGCGAAAGCGCCGTGCCGGGATCTTCGCAGACAATCCGGCACAGTGATGGAATCACCCGTGCCCCAGCTTTGAGCTTGACCAGATTGATGGTGTCAGCCGCCGCCTCCGTTGCGGCAAGCGCGTATTCGATAAGGGCATAACGGACCTTGCCCGTGATTACCTTGGCGATCGGATAAGTTGAAGCAGGAGAAGCCCCCGCCGAACCAATCTGATTGCCGTATTTGACTGAATTAAATGTAGCCATTGTTTTCTACCTTTTTTGATTGTTCGAGTTGAAGACTGAATTCGCG
>Ga0105052_10007564_pt1 | contig 10563 bp, 6 predicted proteins | sample FRY03_FD_78094 | JGI IMG/M metagenome (GOLD analysis project Ga0105052, IMG submission 78094) | Freshwater microbial communities from Lake Fryxell liftoff mats and glacier meltwater in Antarctica - FRY-03 | ecosystem: Environmental > Aquatic > Freshwater > Ice > Glacier meltwater ... | reverse complement strand
TCTTACCGACGAAGCTGCATTGGCGTCACGAATCGTAAAACGCATGTAATTGGCGCCAATCATAAAACTAAATTCGACATCGCACACGGTTTCATCGTGCATACCATATTCTGCGAATGGGATTTCAAGTAACCAACGCAAGTTTCCAACAAGACTTGAGGACTGACGGGTTTACTTATCGTTGCGCTAAATAGGTTCACTTTGGAACGCGCATCCAAAGAATGACTTCCATTAAAGATGCCAACAATCGGAAGAAAATCAAAACTCTTCAGTAAGCCACTGCCAAACTCTTCCACGGTGCCGGTCCGCAACTGACAAACTGGAAGAAGATCGACGCAGTCGGTTGGCAACTGATCGCGTTACCAACGTACGAACAAAGCTGACTCGTGCCCCGGCCTTTTTAAGAATTTGTTCCACCACAAATCGATTTTCCCCCAACGGATCGACCCAAAGAATGTGGGCGGCCGAACGTGGAAACGCAGCGATACGTATTTTTCTACCCGACCCCCCGTCATCAAGGCATAGCGATTGTGCGAATTAGTCTGGCAAGAGCCCATGTTTGTGGACGTCGATTTGCGTCAAATATCTGGAATGGGCTTCGGGCGATTCCGAAGGAATTGGGTTTGTCGAGCATCCCCTGACGCCAACGGGCTAGAAACCGGCGCTGACAATGGAACACAACATCACGCTGAAAATCACCCAAATTTAAATTTCCACAGCCCAAACGACTCGATCTTCCTTCAGCCTGCCTGCTAGAAAACAGTAACTGGGCGAGCGTCTGCCCAACTGCCCCTTGCCAATCTTCCTTAAATCCAAACCCTGAAAATTGCGAGCCAAATTCCGCATTTTTGCCTCAATCGTCGCACAAACCAATCGGTAGTTGGGGAATGTCCGAACCAAAATAACCGTTGCCGCCGATGGCAAATCTGGCTTCCATTGATTAAACTTTGACTACAAAAGACGACGCAGTGGGGACAGTGGATGCTGAGTAAAAACCCGGTTTCACAAACGACGCCAATCCGTTCGCTAGACGCTAATTGGCCCACTGGCAAACCGCCAGCCCAAGGGATCGCCAGATTTACCGTCGCTTGCCTGATGCTTGCAAGTCGCACAACATAATTTGCGAAGACAACCTTCGCAATCAAGAACAATAAGGTGAAAAATTAAGAAGGGCCAGTAGCTCAGTTGGTTAGAGCAGGGGACTCATAATCCCTTGGTCGCGGGTTCGAGTCCTGCCTGGCCTATTTCAACCGTTTCGGGTGACTTTCAAAGCGTTTCAATTGAAACGCTTTTTTTTTTATTGAAACTGTTTCTAGTAGCGATTTTCGGTATGAAACCGTTACTTTCTGGGTGAATTGAACATCCTGCAGCTTGTTTCGCCGGTGGAAAGTATTTGCCTGAAACGGTTCGCCGTGCAACGAATGTGCAACTCGCGGTATTCGCCGTGCAACTTGATGGCCCACCGTTCACACAAAACGTGCCTTGAACCGGGGCACCGCCTACCAAACCGTCCATATTGGGTCTAAATCGAGCCAGATCATTTGCGGCGCAATCTGCAACGCCTGAAAGGCCTAGACTGTCCCCAGGCGTGGTTTTTTGGTTTGGGATCATTTCGCTCAACGGTTTCACCTTCAATTACAAAGAACACTGCACCCACCCCTTTCTAATTTTGTGCAGTCCATGGCTTCTTGAATTTCACTTGAGGATGTGGCTGCTGAGATTTCAACATGATCTGGTCAATTCGCTTAACGACATCAGGATGATCCGTTGCAACTTTTTTGGTTTCTCCGAAATCTTGACCCAGTTGATACCGTTTAATCGGGCCATCTGGATCCTTACCCACCATCCAGCGAACCCGTTTCCAGTCACCCAACCGTACCGCCTGTTTTCCGCCCTGTTCGTAAAATTCCCAATACAAAAATCCATGCTTGGCTTGATCTGGCTTCCCTACCACTTGGGTGCCAACGATACACCATCATGATCGTTTGGAATCACCGCCCCAGCCAATTGGCCGGCGGTAACAGGAGAAACCCAAAATGCCGCGACGTGCTGCGTAGCTCCGGGTTTGATCGTCTTGGGCCACCATGCAACGGTGGGCACTCGGATTCCGCCTTCCTATAGGTCGCGTTTCTTTCCACGCAGCGGACCCTTAGCATTGAAAAATTTGGGATCGTGACAGCCATCGGCTTTCCACTTGCAGCAAGCGTACTGATGGTAGTGGTCCTAGGTGGTAAGAACTGGCCGAAGGTAAGACCGTGTCATTCTATATCTATCCCGCCCGGAACAAGCGACTTGATGTCAACGACTCCTTCGACACAGCGGCAACCGGCCGTCCATTTGGATCTGTTCGCGAAGTTCAAGCAAAGCCCTGATGCAAAAAAGCGAGCAACCCGGAATCATCCCAGAAGCTCGCTTGGTAGTCTTTCTTTGAATGTCTTGCTAGGTTCTACCAAGAAGATCTAATGATCGCCTGTCATTTCTTTTCGAACACTGGCCAGACCGCATCGACACTGCGTTGATAAACCATCGCACCATTAACAAACGCGGTCTCAACATAGGTTCGATAATCCATCGGCTTGCCGTCCAAAATCAGCAGGTCAGCATCCTTCCCAGCTTCGATGCTTCCTAGGCGATCTTCCAAACCTAACAACCGGGCAGGCACGATCGTCAGCGCTTCAAGTGCTTTAGCCTCACTGCATCCGCCTCGAACCGCGAATGCTGCTTCCAACGGTAAACTGGTCAGGTCTCGACCAGCCAACCCATTCAAGCTGATCGAACTGCTGAGGGCGCTAACGCCGAAAGCAATTCCTTTCTCTTCAAAAACGCGAGGCATCTCGACCCAACTTCCCGATTTACCTTCTTCACCACGCTGGGCATCGCGGCGATTTCGCGGAGTAATCACAACCGACACATTGGCCGAAGACAATTCTTCAGTAGTCAACCAGCCTTCAGTCACGCCATCCAAACAGAGTTTGTAGCCTAACTCCTGAGACAAAGCCACCATCGACCGAATCTCGGCAGCAGAATTCGCCCCTGTGCGCAAATAAATCTCACCCTTGACTAATCCTAACAGCGAATCACTTGCCGTCTTTCGCGGGGCCTTGGGTTTTTCGCCTTCTTTGGCCGCCTTCAATGCCGTTTCATAGTCCGCCACATCTTTCAAATACCTCTTGGCCGCCTTGATTTGTTGTCGCCAATTATGCTGATTGAAAGCGCCTGCAAGTGAACCTGGGACGACGTCGTAGAAAACCTCTTTCTTGACTAACATGCCATCCAGTCGACCGAAACTCATCTTCACCACGGCATGATTACGGGCAGTAATGGTCGCCGGCGGCGTAGGTTCGATTGGTTCAAAAGACAGAATTGGCAATCCGCAACACGGGCACAACGCAGTGGCTTCACCATAGTCAAATTCCGCGTCATCCATCTCTTGGGCGACCATCACATCATCAGGTTCCAACCCAATGAAGCGATCTTCAGCACGTCGGCGCCGTCCACCTTGCCCGGCAGGAGATATTTGAGTGCAACCCGTTGTGATCCCCACACCCAAGGCAATTCGAATATTATTATCAAATGGGTCTAACGAATCGTCATACTTGGCACCCGAATCAGCCGCCGATGCACCCAGGCCAATCCCGGTCATATTTAGCGAGATAAAACCGGGTGTAATCACTTTCCCTGTGGTATCAATCACTTTGGCACCCTGAGGGATTTCGATGTTCTGCCCAACTTTCAGAATCTTGCCGTTTTCAATCAATACGGTTCCCCGCCGAATGGTGCCCTGTGTCACGGTCAGAATATCACCGCCGACCAAGGCTACAACATCCTTCGATTCGCTTTCCTGAGGCGCCTTTTCCTCGGGCGTCTTTTCCTCGGGCTTGTCTTCAGGTGGCGTGGTCGGCTTTGGGGTAGTTTCCTGCCGCTCAACGCTGGATCTGTCGCGTTGTTGTGCGTCCACCGTGCCGTTCAAAAATGACAAGGCAAAAGTCAAAGCCAGAATCGCAATTCGCACAGCAAAATTCCTATTACTACTGGTTTTCATATACTGGCCTTCCATCGACATAAACTTGCTGGACACGGCCCACTGATTCCAATGGGTCGGTGTCGAAAATCACCAGATTCGCTTGCTTGTCAACCTCGATCGACCCGATCGTTTTTTCCATTCCCAGCAATTTCGCTGGATTGATCGTCAACGATTCCAAGGCTGCGGTTCGTGACAATCCGGTATGAACCAACGCGGACACCGGGAACAGCGGAGTATCCTGAGACTGACTGTAGTCCGCCTGGTTAAGTGAAAGTGAAAACGAAAAGTTGGTCTTTTGGTTTTGCAGTTCTTTTGCCATGTTCAACCGAGTTGCACTGTTTGGCACCGTTTCCAAGCGCGGTCGCAACACGACCATCACTGAAGAATTTTTGATAGCTTCTCTTGCTTGAAAGAGGTCAGCACCATCGGCAATTAGGACAACTTTAGCCTTCTTCGCCTGGTCCACAATTTTCAGAACATGAACGATCGCGGCGGCGCTGTTGGCGTTGACAAACAATGTCTTCTTGCCTGCCTTAACGTCGTTCCATAGCTGCTGGGACAGCGACAACTTCTTTTCCGATTGGCCATCGCTGGAAGCAGGCGATGCTGCACCTGAAGTCGTAGTATCTGAGCCACCGCGACCGCCACCACTACGGCCACGCATCGCGGCCAATCTTGCCCGTGCGTCTCCGCCAGAAGCATTTCCGGACGAAGACTTTTCTTCTAAACCGCTGCGAAGCAGATTCATACTATCGGTCCGAGTGCTGGCCGCAACAAAAAGCGTGCCATCCAATTGGTCCAAAATCAATTCCTCGTGATCGGGGATCGTCTTCGCAATAATCGACTGCCCGAAACCTGACGTCACTAAATGAGGCGTCGTGATGCCACTGCGAATCGCAATACTCCAAGGTCCCGTTCGCACATCAAAACCATCCGCCAATCGCAAAAAGGCGGTGGATTCAGGTGCCGCTCCACCGCCAATCGTAAATGTCCTGCCGCCGAAGGTAACAGTCCGTGACTCCGGAGCAACCGTTGAACGTGCCGCAGTTACTACGAAATACGGATCAACAATGCCCGGTAGAATCGTCTTCCCTGTGACGTCAATTACCCATGCATTTACGGGAATTTCAATGTCACTCCCTACCGCCTGAATCTTGCTGCCGCGAATAAGAATCGTACCGTTCTTAATCTGGCCCGCCTTCCCAACGGTCTCAATGGTGGCTCCGACCATCGCGGTTAGGCGATTGGAAAATGCGTCACCGTCGCTGTCACCCTTAGTTTCAGTCGATGGTTTTGCCTCAGAGCCCTCTTGTGCACCAGCGCGACTAATCCAAAAACCACTGACGATCACTCCCAAAAGAAGAAATGCCAACAGCCAAGGAATCGAAATCAATGAGCGAGAGTTCATCGTTGCTTCGTCTTCTTGAAAATACTAACGGCCAAGTAGTTACGGGCCGACTATCTAGTTAATGATTTCACCAATCACGGTAAGTCAAGTCAAACTTGACTTACCATTTACCAGTTCAGTGTCGATTCGAAACAAGTAGCACAAGCTAATGTAATGCTTCCAAATGTCATGCGACTTGGCTTAACCAACCTTGTCCTGTTCTCCACCGTCGTTCTACGCTGGTCGCTCGATGAACCAAAGCTACCAGGCCAGGCCTTGGCTTACCGTGAATTCATCTGCTGCAACGGTGTCCACTATTGGATTGTCCGTAAACATTCGCGTGGCAGACAATGCAACACAGCCCACTGTCTACTGGGACTTCAACACAACCTAAAATCTACGGCGATCTATTGCTGTATCGTAAACACTCTTGCCGTCGATAAAGACTTGCTTAACATAATTGCGAGGATCAATAATCGATCCAGTGGTAACCACAATATCCGCGTCCTTACCCACTTCCAAAGACCCCACACGATCGGCAATCATCAACGCCTTTGCAGGTTCGATGGTGATTCCACGAATCGCTCGTTCTTCAGTCCAGCCGAACCGAACCGCCATCGCAGCTTGGAAGAACAGCTCCTCTTGAGGAATCACAGGCGCGTCCGTGTTCACGCCCAAAGACGTAATGCCGCGCTTCTCGAATTCGGCAACAATGCCCTTGATCTGTCCATCTTCAGGTTCGTAACGAAATCCACGGGGGCCCGCCATTACGGGGATGTCTCGCTTGATGATCTCTTGCGAGATTTTGTAACTGTCAAATGTCCCGTGGTCGATCACAACCTTCAGGTTCATTTCATCATGCAGAATTCGCAAAGTTGATTGAACGACTTGGTACGCCTGAGTATGAACGACTACCGGAATCTCGCGGTGGAACAGAGGCTTGAAATATTCCAATCGCAGATTAACTTCTGGCTTTTTGGTCAGTTTACCCGCTTCGAAATCGTCCCACTGCTGGACGTACAATCGACCTTCCATTAACTGTTGTCGAATCACATGGTTCATACCCATACGGCCAGAACCGACTTCGCCGCCTTGGCGTTCTGGATTTCCCGACTGAGCAATCTTCAAAACGCCGGGTGCTCGAATGATCACATCCTCGGGTTCGCCGGGACCTGTTTTCATCAACACGCCCCAACCACCCATGTTCGTTCCACTTCCAGGAATTAGACAAATCGTGGTCACGCCGCCCGCAATGGCAACTTGCAACCTAGGATTGTGTGGGATGATCTGGTCCCAATTTCTCAATTCGGGATTGGTTTGGTAAACCATTTCATTCAAGTCGCCCGAACCACCCACGTGACTGTGCGCTTCAATCAAACCCGGCATGGCAAACATTTCACGATGGTCGATCTCCTGATATCCCTCAGGAACTGCAACCGACGAACTAGGTCCTATCGCCTCGATTTTGCCTTTGGAAACCAATACGGTTCCGTTGACAATCGGATCGCCAGCACACGTGATGATCTTGCCAAAGTGAATGGCTAGTTTCGGAAATTCTTTCTTCACTTCCTGCCGCGATGTTGCAGCGCCTGCTGAAACTGCCACGCTGGATTTGGCCGCAGAATTTTCTACAACTGCTTCAGTCTCAGCTTTCGTCCCAGAGGCCTGATCGGCTTGTCCGTAAGCATTTACTGTTTGGCCAATCAACGCCATCGCTAGGCAAACTTGCAGTCCAAGTGTGAAACACTGCTGCAATCGCTTTGCGGCCAACGCCACCATTGAATACTTAATCATTGATCGATCTCCTTCTTATAGACCCACTGTCCGTCGATCATGACAGCCAGAACCTGAGTTGACGGTTCAAATGGTTTTCCGCTCAATACGACCAAGTCCGCATCGCCACCCAACTTCAACTGACCAACACCGGGCAGCTTCAATAAGGCCGCAGCACCCGAAGTGAATCCGCGCAATGCATCGGTACCTCCCAACCCTTGGTGCACCGCGTAAGCGACCGCCAACGGCAATTGGGCCGACCCTGTGGTTGCTTTGGATTGAAAGGCGAAAGGAATTTGATTGCTGGACAATCGCTGGGCGTAATTCACCTCTTCACCGTCAACCGTTCCCACAAATGTCGGGCCCACCACAAACGAAGCACCCGCCGCAGCAATCGCTGCCGCCGTAACTTCCAATCCATCATCACCAGAAATTACCGTGGGCACACCGAATTCATCCCGAAAAATCTTCAACGCCAATCCAATGGACAACGCGTCGCTGGTTTCAACGATTGCAACCAATTCTTGCTTGAACAATCGACGATAAGGTTCCAACTCGGCTTGAAGTTTCGGCTTGGTTGGTTCTTTTGGAGCAACCGGCGCGTTGGGGTCAACCGCAGTCTTCGCCGAGCCTTCTGAACCGGCAGCAACTGGCTTCGCTTGAACTGGCGTCGCGGATGCTGGCGATTGCGCCGCCTTCTCAGAATCCGCCTTCTCCGAATCCGGTTTCCCAGAATCCGGTTTCCCAGAATCCGGTTTCCCAGAATCTTCCTTGCTGGATTCTTCCGTGCCTGGTTCTTTTTTGGTTGCTTCGATGCTGGCCGAATCCTTCTGAGCGGAAGCGGCCTTGGCTTTTGCCGCAGCTTCAGCAGCTTTCTTCGCTTCTTCGGCTTTTAGTCCCGCTTCATACTTAGCTTTGGCCTTTTCGTAATCCATGACCTGCTGGCGATACTCCACCATCTGGGCATCATACTTTTCCCAGGATTCATGGTAGGCCTTGGCAGACGCCAGCGACTTACGCAAATTTTCTTCCGCCGAAGTCAAGTTTCCAGTAATCGAAAATCGAATCGCAACCGGATCTTTTACGACTCGAGGTTGATCACCCAACTTAAACGCAACCACGGGACTCGGCAAAGAAGTTGAACTCAACAACGCTGTCGTGATCCCGCCTCTTCTAGCTGCCTGAATCGATTCGTCCTCGGCCATCAGGAAGTCACCCAACTTCACATCCAAGCCGATGCGATCGCCAATCGCTGCACCCAACCCTAGTCCCGTCGCCGAATCAATAAATCCTGGAACAATGACTGCATTGGGAAATTCATCTTGGGCGGACTGCTTGTCTGCCGACACCTGGACGCCAATACCACAGATCTTGCCGTCCATCACCGCCACGCTGCCGCCTGGGATCATGCCATCAGCGGTGTAAACTGCACCTGCCTTGACCACCCTTACCAAACCGGTTTGTGGCTGCTGAAATCGTTTTTGACCGTCAACATAAGTCGCCAACACTCGCGTTCCCGAAGCAAAGGGCTGACCGCTAAGCACAACAAAGTCAGCGTCCATCTCCGCGGCCAAGGTTCCCACACGATCGGCGACACCTAACATGTGCGCAGGGTTAGAAGTCACCATTTTCAAGACTTCCCCATCGGTCAAACCCGCTTGCTTGAACATCGCAGCTAAGAACATCAAATCATCTAAATCGCTATCCGATTCGACACAGATAGCGATCTTTTGGGTTGCTCCTTCGCGCAGCAAATGCTGGGCGATTTCCCAAGCCGTTTCGGGCGGATCTTTTGGATCCGTGCTGACCGATGACACAACCCCTGGCCGAAGCCCGGGGCTTAGAACTGTCCCTACGAACTTCGGCGAATTCCAGTCAATGCCCATCATCGCATCCGATACCGAAGGCTGAACCAACAGCACCTTCAAACCAAACTGTTCCGCCAACCGGCGAGCGGCTTGAATTTCCGCCCCAGATTTGGCAGTGATTCGAAACGTGTAGTCGTCTTTGATTGCTGCGGAAATCACAGCAGTCGCTTGCTCATCTAGCGAGGCCTTGCCGGCGTCATTCAAATCCAAAGCAGCTTGAAACAAAGCACGAAGTCCGGAAACCGCTCCGCCTAGGCTGCCTGCAAGCTGAGGATTGGTTGGCATCAGCGGGCGTTCTTCAGAAACCGCACCCACCGGTGGTTGGTAGATAGTCGGAGGATTGAAAGCCGCTGCCGTCAACAGAATCCGCAAACTCTCCTGGCGACGCAAGACTCGCGACGACACATCGTCACCAGCCAACTTAACAACCGAACCCTGTCCGGGCATCAAACGTCGACTGCCGGGCGAAATTTGAACCGTCGTCACGCCAGCGGCCAGCAACTTGTCTTGCTTGTCAAAAAAGTCAAAGCCGTCAGCGGCGGTAATTTGAGGTGTGATCGCCTGTTCATCATCCTGACCCGCCTCTGCCAAAGTGGTTTCGGCAACCACCAGGCCTGGAATCAGTGACGCCGATCCTAATCGATGAACTTCACAGCCAGCCGGAATTTCCCAGCCCTGGGCCGGACCCACAAACTGAATCTTACCACCTTCGACCAGCATCACACCGTTTTCAATCGGTTGACCCTGACCCGTCCAAACCTGTTTGGCAAAAAATGCCTGCGACTGGGCCACTGCGTCAGCGTTCACTGACACCCAAGCCAAACCAATGCAAGTCAACCACAGCCCGAAACTGGAACTGCGTTTTATCAATACTGAAATGTTCACTCGGGTGTCGCCTCCATAAGAAGCTTCAACTTGTCGTCTTTACTACGATCGTAAACCACTTCGCCTGCAATCATGGTCTTATCCACCCACGTCGCAACGTCCAATGGTTCGCCGGTCAAAATCACCAGATCAGCGTCTTTGCCAACTTCCAACGAACCCACAAATTCCTGGACACCCAACGCTGTCGCCGGAGCGATGGTTATCGCCTTGATCGCGTCTTCGGCAGAAAGCCCGTAACTGACCGCAGTTGCAGCCTGAAACCAAAAATAGCTACTACCCAGCGACTGGCGACTGGAACTGTCATCCGACTGGAACAAGTACGAAACGCCTTGATCGCCAAACACTTTAGGAAGCACGATTTTTTCTTCCTTTCGCGTCACTGGGTCTTTCTTCCAGTACACCAAAGTCGAATCCAAAATCACGGGTACCTTACGCTTTGCGATTTCACTTGCCGCTTGGTAGCAATCATTGCCCAAAATCAAAATCGCCTGAAACTTATAATCATCCATCAATCGGAACGCTTGCCCCACATCCATGGCAGTTTCACAGTAGATAAACGCTCTAGCTTTGCCACTGACTAAATCTTGAATTGCCGATTGCTGGACCTCGGGGGTCGTTGATTCACC
>Ga0105052_10007561_pt1 | contig 10570 bp, 8 predicted proteins | sample FRY03_FD_78094 | JGI IMG/M metagenome (GOLD analysis project Ga0105052, IMG submission 78094) | Freshwater microbial communities from Lake Fryxell liftoff mats and glacier meltwater in Antarctica - FRY-03 | ecosystem: Environmental > Aquatic > Freshwater > Ice > Glacier meltwater ... | reverse complement strand
GTTGCATCAGTTCTAGCAACCATAACATCTTTTTCAGTACCTAAAAATTCAGCTAGTTTTGTACTAATTTGAGAAGGTTTTGCAAAACCACTCAAAGTTAGTTTCTTTTGTTTCGTCTTTTTATTTTTTTTAGCATATTTAGCAATTTCTTTTCTTTCTTTTAAAACTTCCTTGTGAAGTATTCTTAAATTATTTGCTAATGTTTTTAATATAGATTGAGAATCATTAAATTGAGCCGTTAATTTATTAAATAAATCATCTACACATGATTCTACTTTTTCAACATATTCTACTTCTAATACTACTTCTTTTTGTTGTTCAACAGATTGACTCATTATTATTATTTTCCTTTTAAAAAAAATTTATAATTATTACGCATTTACAATATTTAAAATTATAAATTATAATTTATGAATTATAAATTATAAATTAAATAATAAATATTATATATTAATAGATAGATATGTTTGGAAATTTTTTCAAAACAGAATATGCCTATTTTATGAAATATTATTTATACTTTATAGTTTTATTTTGTATAACTACTTATGTAAATTTATATGTTTCTAAAGAAACAACAGATATAAAAATTTTTGAAATTAATAAAGTATGTTTTTATATGTTCTTCTTATTTTTATTAATTATTATTAATGATATTCTAGATACACCAATAATGTTTTTAAAAAAATTTTTATTTATTATATTATTTTCTTTATTATTTGTTTATATAGCAAATTATTTTATAATAAAATATTCAAAACAAACTTTTAATAAAACTTTATTATATGCAGTTGGTGCTTCTATCATAATATATATATTATTCATAATAGGAATATATTTTTTAATATCCTCTAAAGGAATTAAATATAGTGACCCATTATATTTACAATTTAATTATGGTATATATGTAAATATAAGTTTTTTTATTTTTACAGCATTATATTTCTTATTTTTAAGACATTCTGAAAAATTATTAGATTGGAATACATTTTTAGGAAATTTAATTGGTCCAATTATTTTTGGATTATTATTTTTATTTTATGTATTTTGTTTGATTATTTATTTTGCTATTAAAAGTAAATTTATTACAAAAATACAATCTTTAAATACAGTTATTGTATTAATATGTATTATTATATTTTTATCATTAATTCAAGGATATTTTTTTATGGAAGGATTAGCAAATGTTTGTAATAATAAATCATTAGTTGAAGAAAGAGATAAATCAAATTTAGTTGAATTATTAAACTGGTTATTATTTTTATCAATATTATTTATATTATGGGTAGATGATTCTCGTAAATGGAACCAACTAGAATATTTTTTATATGTAGTTGTATCCATATTTATTATAATGTGTTTGGGATATTATTCATCTATATATCCATCCATATCATTATTAAGTTTATGGGGATTTATAGAATGGACTATTTTAAGTTGGTTTAATACTCATGATACATGGAATTCATTTAATTTTATGTTAATGAATACAAAATATAATTTAATACAAAAATAAAAAATAAAATATAAAATATAAAAAATAAATACTTAGTCTATATTTTATTAAATATCTCAGATGATATTAATATATATTCATTTGATATAATTTCAATATTATATTTTAATATATTATTTGCATTATTCATTGAAATACTTGCTTCATTTTTAAAATATAAGTTATTACCAATATGATTTATTTTTATATTTTTATTTGATTTATTTATGAAAACTAAATTTAATTTTGATATCATTGTTTCGTCATTTATAATATATTTAATTTCAAATATAAATGAAAATAATTCATTATTTCCATCAGGAATAATAATATGAAAATTTGGATTATCTTTAATAAATATATTTAGTGTAATTTTTTTTTGTTCTAAACTTGGTGTACTACCCGGTTTAACTGGTTGTAGTGTATTATTTTTAATTTCTTCAATTTCTAACTCTCTGTATTCATTATTATTTGATAATAATACTAAACCATATTTATCACTAAAACCATAAAAATTTTCATTATCATAAATCATTAATCCAGAATTCATTTTTTCTTGCATTCCTATACAAAGTCCTTTATTAAATACTCCTCCACCATTACACGTAAATGAGGAATGTATATAATCTTCATCGTCTTCATTATATATTGTAGATACTTCCTTTGTATTTGTAATAATCAATTTATTAAAAGTTGCTTCTTTATTTTTATACATTCTTTCATTTATTTAATAATTAAATTTTAAATATTAAATATTTAATTATTAAATAATACATAATTACTATACTAAATTTGACTAATAATTAAATTACACATTTTCTAAATTTAAAAAAATGTAAAAAATGTAAAAAATTTTCTATTTTTTCATATATAATTACTGATAATTTATTTGATATATGTGCAATACTAATAGTACTTATAGAAATAAAGCCTATAAAATATAATAAAGTAATTATAATTATATATTAATTTAATAATTTAAATTTATTTAAAATAAATTTATAATTAATAATTATGACTGGTGGATTACTTGTTTTAGCTGCCTATGGGGCACAAGATATATATTTAACTGGAAACCCTCAGATTACTTTTTTTGTAGCTGTTTATAGGAGATATACTAATTTTTCAATACTACCAATAAACCAATATTTTACAGGTAATATTGATTTTGGACAAAAAGTATATTGTCAAATTGAACGCATTGGAGATTTAATGAGTAATACATTTTTAGTATTAAATTTACCTTCATTAGAAAATTATAATTACACTGATGAAAATGATAATTTAGTTGAATATTTTTGGGTAAATGCAGTGGGTCATTCTATTATAAAAATTATTGAAATTGAAATTGGAGGCAATGTAATTGACCGTCAATATGGTGTTTGGATGGAAGTATGGAGTGAACTAACAGTTCCATTAAATAAAAGAGATGGCTTTAATGAAATGATTGGGAAATCTGATAGCCCTATAAATTTAAATAATAATAAAAGTTTAGATTTATTTATTCCATTACAATTTTGGTTTTGTAAAAATATTGGTTTAGCACTGCCCTTAATATCTTTACAAACTCAAGAAGTAAGAATTAATATAACATTAAGAAATTATAGTGAATTAATTGTATCAAGTAGTGGAGCTTTAATAAAAGAAAGTCCTAATAAATCACCTATATCTATTACAAATGGTAATTTACAAGTAGATTATATCTTTTTAGAAGAAAATGAGAGAAAAATATTTACAAAAAATAATTTACAATATTTAATAGAACAATTACAAGTTTATGCAACATCTTTAACTTCTAATGGACTACGTCCAGACCCAACAAATCCTGGAAAATATATTCGTATTCCTGATTTATCTCAAACAATTAATTTTAATTTTAATCATCCTGTGAAAGAAATTATATGGGTATTACAAAATAGTGATGTATTAACTACTTATCCTTATGGTGGGAATGAATGGTTTAATTTTTCATCACAATCTTATAAAAATGGAAAAGTTAATGGAAGTGATACTGTAATTGAAGCTAAATTTATTTTAGAAGGGCAAGATTTGACTGATATTTTACCAAATATTTATTATAGAACAGTAGTACCTTTTCAAAGACATACAAATACACCAAATAATTTTATTTACTGCTTTAGTTTTAGTTTACATCCCGAAGATTATCAACCATCTGGATCTTGTAATTTTAGTAGAATAGATAATCAACAATTGTATCTAAAAATATCAGACCAGTTAATTGACCCAATTATTCAAATTTTTGCTGTAAATTATAATATATTAAATATAGCAAATGGCATGGCAGGAATTGAATATTCAAATTAAAAAATTGATTTATAATATCCCATAAAATATCATTTAATATTTAACATTTAATTTTCATAAAGTATTAAAAATGATATTAAGAAATTTTAAAAGATATAAATTGAACGACACATATGATGAATCAACTGATGAATTATCTGAGGAATCATCTGAGGAATCATCTGAGGAATCATCTGAGGACTCATTAGTATATTCAGAATCTTCCAATGAAGAAATAGATACAAATAATACAATTAATATAAATACACCACGTTATAGTTTTTTAAATAGAAAAGCTGAATTATTAAAAATTCGACAAAATCCTGATGAATCTCGTAATAGACAATGTCATAGAATTTTTACATATCCAACTTTTGATATAAAGTTAAATAATTCATCTAATAGAATTGATTCAAGTATTATTGATGATGTTCGTAAAAATTTTAAAATAGTAATGAATGATATTCAAAAAGGTGAACTAACTATATCAAAAAATGAGGATGAATTTCTAAATTTTGAAGATAATAGTCAAGACTATAATCAATATAATAATTCTAGAAAACGAGCATATAGCTTAGATATACAACACGTAGAAGAATGTATTCGTAATGGTACAATTTTATGTTAGAATAATTTATTTAAAATTTTATTACTTATTTTTTTAAATATATTTTTAGAATAATATATATCATTTATTTTTTCTATATTATAATCATTATTTTCTTGATTAGTTTTTATATTACATATTTCAATATTATAATCATTAATAATTAATAAATCATCAATTAATAAATCATTTGAATTTAGTATTTCTTTTCTTAAAGGAGCATAAATATAATTATAATTATTTTTTTGTATATCTAAAAAATATAGATTCATTCTGTCATTTATATTTTTTTTAATCCAATTTATCTTTATTAGTATTATTTGTTTATCATAAATAATATTTTTTAATAAGTTATCATATATTTCTGTTATTACTACAAAATAATCATCTTTATAAAATCCATAAAATTTATAAACTTTATCATTTTTTTCTAATTCATATAAATAATTTATGTGAGAATTATTTATATATTCTAATTCTTCATTTATTTTAAAATATAAAACATTAATATTTTTTATAATATTTTTCTTAAAATATATAGTAATATTATTATTATTATTATCCATAATAAAACATATTAAAAAAAATTTATATATAAATTAATATTATGAATAATATTTTTAATATATATTTTTTTTTTAAAAATAATATATCGTATTTATTATTATTATTTAATAATTATTTTTATTATAAAAATACATCTACTAAATTTAAAAATAATATTGACTTAATATTAGAAAATAATAATGATTCTTTTTTAATTGAAAATGAAGATAATAATAATAGCAATCATTTTTATAGTAATTGCTATATTTGTGATAAAAATTTAATAAATGAAAATGAAAATGAAAATCAAAATGAAAATGAAAATCAAAATCAAAATGAAAATCAATTTTTTGTAAATTATAGAATATATTTAGCATATGATAAAATATTTTGTAGTTTAGTATGTAGAAATTATTTTTTATCAAATATTTAAAAAATAAATAATGTATTGTTTAAAACAACATTTTTTTATTTATATTATTAATATATGGTTCATTTTCATAATTTAAAACCTAGAAAAAATAATATCATAACAAATAACTATTATATAGTAAATAATTTTCAAATTGATTTCCATATAGTTATATATTATTTATCTATCAATAAATGTAAAATTATTTTAAGAAGGTTAGATATAGAAGAAGGATGGGGCAATAATATACTTATTAATATTGACAATGAAATTATATCTATTGGTTCTAGTATTTACAATCACAAAATAATTAATTTATTTACCAAAACAGATTTATTTTTTAAAGATAATAATTATGAACAATTAATACCGAAAACAATTATACAAACATTTGGTAATAATAATATAACAAATTTACTTCATATTAATTCAATATTGACTTTTCAAGAATTAAATCCCGAATATGAATATATATTTTTTAACAATAATGATTGTCGAAAATTTATTAAAGAGTATTTTAGTGAAGATATTTTATATTATTATGACATAATTGTAGCTGGTGCTTTTAAAGCTGATTTTTTTAGGTACTGCTTTATGTATATTAAAGGTGGATGTTATTTTGATTGTAAACAAATATTAAAATATTCACTATCAACAATTATAAAAAAAGATTCTGAATTATTTTTATGTCAAGATATTCATAAAACAGGTTTATTTAATGCTGTTTTAATATCTTCGCCAAAAAATAATTTATTTTTAAAAGCAATTGAAACTATAAAATATAAAGTTGAAAATTTTACAAAAATATATAGTCCTTTATATAACAAAAAAGACTGGTCTATCAATAATACAATATTATCATTAACAGGTCCTAGTTTATTATATGATGTTGCAGTAAATTATATAGATTTAAATAAATATGTGACATTTAAACATATAAAATCATCTAATAATTATAATGATTTATATATTGAGCATAAGAATAGAAAAATAATAGTGAAAAATTTTCCTAATTCAAAAAGCTACGGAACTCATTATTCTGTTTTATGGAAAAATCATGAAATTTTATATAAAAATTATATTAAATTAAATGAATTTATAATTTATATTTATCCTAATTCTCAAAATGATATTTATGATTTTTTTTTATTACCTGATAAAAAAATACTTATTTTTAATAAAACAAATATTTCATGGAAATATAATTTTAAAATAAAAATAATAGATAATAATAATCATAATGAATATTTTATAAATATAAATAATTCTAAAAATAAATTTTTAATTGTTAATACAGATATAGATTTTAATATAAATAATTTATTAATTAATTATACAATCTTAAATAATAAAGATTTACAAAATTATAAAAAAATATTTAATATTTATATTATTAAAATAAATAATAAATTTTATATTTTCATATTTAAAAATATAGATAATTTAGATAATTTAGATAATTTAGATAATTTAGATAATTTAGATAATTTAGATAATTTAGATAATTTAGATAATTTAGATAATTTAGATAATTTAAAATTAAATTTAGAAATAAATAATTGTAAAAATATAATAAAAACTATAAATGGAAAAATAAATAACAATATAATAATTGAAGAAATCAAATTAGATTTAATTTAAAAAAAAAAATATAATTAATTAAATATGGTTAATAATATTGTTGAAAATATACTTCCAAGAACTGATATATTAATTAAAAATAATTATCAATTAATAAATGATAAAAATAATGATCAATATCATATTATATGCTATTTTTTGAATAATAAAAAAATACAAATAATTATACGAAGATTAGATTTCGAAAATGGATGGTCAAATGATCTTAAACTTAAATTATTTGATGATAATAATATAAATAGTCAAATAATATCAATTGGAAGTAGTAATGAAAATACTAAAATTATTGAATTATATACAACAATTAATTTAATAGCAGATACATCAAAAGATATTCTTATTCCAAAAATAATTATGCAAACTAATTATAAATTAATTACAAATTTAAAACATTACAATTCAATATGCACTATTTTAGAAAAAAATCCTGAATACGAATATATATTTTTTGACGATAAAAGATGTAGAGATTTTTTAGTAGAAAATTATCAGGTAAATATTTTATTAAATGACAAAGATAATAATCAAGATTCTGATGTAGTAAGAGCTTTTGATTATATTTTACCAGGTGCGATTAAAGCAGATTTTTTTAGGTATTGTTATTTATACATTAAAGGGGGTATTTATATTGATTCAAAAGTTATATGTAATATTTCATTTAATGAACTAATAAAAGAAAATGATGAACTAATATTATGTTTAGATGATGCTCCTAAATCAATTTATAATGGAATAATAATGACTACAAAAAATAATACAATATTATATGAAGTAATTAAAGAATGTATGAAAAATATATTTAATAATATTTATTTAAATGATATTCATGAACCAACTGGTAATAAATTATTATATAAATATTTTAATAGCCATCATAATAATTTAAAATTGAAAAAAAAAGATGAATTTATTCAATATAATAATAATGATAATAAATTATTATTTATATCACATTATAAAGATTATTATAAAGAAAATTATATAAATTTTAGAGATTTATGGGGAAATAAAAATTATTATTATAAAAAAATAATTAAATGCTTAAATTCTACTTTTTATATAAATTCAAATATGTTAGTTGATGATTTTAATATTATACAATTAAAAGAAAATATTTATATAATTAAAAGAATTGATTCAAATAAAGGATGGACACAAAATCTTATTATAGATGCATTCAATCAAACTACAAATATCAAAAAAAAAATTAATATAGGAAAATCAAATGATAATGAAAAAATATTTACAGTAGAATAAGTATAAATAAATATTTTTTTTTTTTATAAGGAGTATAATGAATATTGATTATATTCCTGATTTTATTAATAAAAATACAAATAATAAAATATTAATTAATAAATTTGAAACTATCAATAATAATAATGATAAATTTTCAGTACAAATATTATATTTAGAAAAAGATTTAATATATATTAAAGTTAAACGAATTGATTCTAATGGAGGATGGGAAAATGATTTGAAAATAAAATTATATTCTATTGATAAATCTATGTTTGAAATATTATCTGTTGGCAAATCATTATTTAATGAAAAGATAATTGAAATCTATTTAAATGATAAATTTGAAATATTTTTTTATGATAATATAAATCAAAATATTGATATACCCCAAAGAATTATTCAAGTGAGAGATGAAAAATTTAATTCTATAGATGATTATATTCAATTTCATCATTTTATTTATCAAAATAATTATTTTTCATATTTAAATATTAATTTATATAAAAGAAGACAATTTATATTAGATAATTATATTGATTACATTGATTTATATGATAAAATAAATGATAATAATTTTAAAAAAAATATTTTTATACTATTATATCTAAATTTATACGGAGGACTTTATATATCAGAAAATTTAATTGATATTTGTCTATTAGATATTAATATTATTAATAATTCTATTTATATTAAAGATGATAATTTTTATTTCATTTCCACTAATAAACATTTTTTTAATGAAAATAATTTATTTGAAGATATTAAAAATGAAAAAATTATTAAGTTTGAAAATTATTTTAAGGAATTTAGTTTATTAAATTTAGATAAACATTTAGATAAAAATATAGTTATTCAAAAAGATTTTTTTAATCAAATATTTATTTTTAAAAATTTTAAAATGTTATTAAAATTTGAAGGAAATAATGAATATGAAATTGAAAGTTTAGACATGGATTATTATATTTTAAAAGAAAAAAATAATAATATGGATGATAATATTATTTTTAAATTAATTAATTTAGAGAATCATGAAGAAAAAAATATAAAAATAGAAAATTTTAAATTATCCACAAATAATATTAAATTATTTAAATTAGAAGACTATCCATCTATTGATAATATACAAAAATTATTATATAATCATTATAATATAGAAAATAATAATATTTCTGAAAATATAGATAAAGAAAATTTTATTAAAATTATAGAAAAAGATAATATTATAGAAGAATTAATTGAAAAAGAAGATATTATTTTGGTAGAAAAAGTAGAAGAATTAATTGAAAAAGATGAAAATATTATTATAGAAAAAGTACATGAAAAAGTAGAAGAATTAGTAAAAAAAGATGAAAATATTATTATAGAAAAAGTACATGAAAAAGTAGAAGAATTAGTAAAAAAAGATGAAAATATTATTACAGAAAAAGTACTAGAAAAAATACTAGAAAAAGTAGAAGAAATAATTAATAAAAATGAAGACATTTCTAAAAAAAAAAAATTATTAATAACTGGTGGCAATGGATTAGTTGGTAGTGCATTACAAAAAGTAATAAATTATGATTTATATGAAACTAAATTTTTAAGTTCAAAAGAATGTAATTTATCTAGTTATGAAGATACATATAAATTATTTGAAATTTTTAAACCAAATTATGTTATTCATCTTGCAGCATCAGTTGGTGGATTATTTAAAAATATGAATTATAAAGTAAATATGTTAGAAGATAATTTATTAATAAATTTTAATGTACTTAAATGTAGTCATATTTTTAAGGTTGAAAAATTAATAAATTGTTTATCAACTTGTATTTTTCCTGATAAAACAACATACCCTATTAATGAAGATATGCTTCATGATGGACCACCTCATACTTCAAATGACGCATATGCGTATGCTAAACGTTTATTAGAAATCCATTCTAAAGCTTATCAAGAACAATATAATGATAATTTTATATGTGTTATTCCAACAAATATTTATGGCGACCATGATAATTATTCATTGGAAGATGGGCATGTTATTCCATCATTAATTCACAAATGTTATTTAAGTAAAGAAAAAGATGAAGATTTTGTTGTAAGAGGAACAGGAAACCCATTACGTCAATTTATCAATTCTTTAGACTTAGGTCGTTTAATTTTATGGACATTAGAAGAATACAAGGAAAGAAAATCTATTATATTATCTGTTGACCCAGAAGAAGAAATATCTATTCGAACAATTGGAAAATTAATAGCTAAAAATTTTGATTATGAAAAACGACTAAAATTTGATGATTCTTATAGTGATGGTCAATATAAAAAAACCGCATGTAATAGT
>Ga0105052_10007557_pt1 | contig 10574 bp, 7 predicted proteins | sample FRY03_FD_78094 | JGI IMG/M metagenome (GOLD analysis project Ga0105052, IMG submission 78094) | Freshwater microbial communities from Lake Fryxell liftoff mats and glacier meltwater in Antarctica - FRY-03 | ecosystem: Environmental > Aquatic > Freshwater > Ice > Glacier meltwater ... | reverse complement strand
CAGCCCAACGCCGAACGGCACCTCAAATCGCCTGACGAAATGGCCCGGCTGTTCGCGCGCTGGCCCCATGCGCTGGTCGCCGCGCGCGGGGTGGCCGACGCCTGCAACTTCAGCCTGTCCGAACTGCGCTATGAATACCCCGAGGAGATCTGCCCCGAAGGGCGCGATCCGCAGGCGCAGCTTGAACGGCTGACCTGGGAGGGGGCCGATGCGCGCTATCCCGCCAATGAAACGGGTGGGGGCGTGCCCGAGCCGGTGCGCGACACGCTGCGGCGCGAGCTGATGCTGATCGCCAAGCTCGACCTCGCGCGCTATTTCCTCACGATCAAGGACATCGTCGATTTCGCGCGGCGGTGCGAGCCGCCGATCCTGTGCCAGGGGCGCGGTTCGGCGGCCAATTCGGCGGTGTGTTATTGCCTCGAGATCACGGCGGTCGATCCGGCCAAGCATGCGCTGCTGTTCGACCGCTTCATCTCCGAGGAGCGCAAGGAACCGCCCGACATCGACGTCGATTTCGAGCACGAGCGGCGCGAGGAGGTGATCCAGTATATCTACCGCCGCTATGGCCGCCACCGCGCCGGGCTGTGCGCCACGGTGATCCACTATCGCCCGCGCATGGCGATCCGCGAGGTTGGCAAGGCGATGGGATTGAGCGAGGACATCACCAGCGCCCTCGCCCGCACCGTGTGGGGCGGGTGGGGGACCGAGATCGGCGATCGCCATGTGACCGAGACGGGCCTCGATCCGGGCGATCCGCATCTGCGCCGGGTGCTGAAGCTGACCGAACAGATGATCGGGATGCCGCGCCATCTGGGCCAGCACGTCGGCGGCTTCATCCTCACCCAGAATCCGCTGACCGAAACCGTGCCGGTGGGCAACGGAGCGATGCCCGAGCGCAGCTTCATCGAATGGGACAAGGACGACATCGACGCGCTCGGCATCCTCAAGGTCGATGTGCTGGCGCTCGGCATGCTGACCTGCATCGCCAAATGCCTGAACCTGCTGGAGGATCATCACGCGCGCCCGCTGACGCTGGCGAGCGTCCCGCGCGAGGACCCGGAAGTCTATGCGATGCTGCGCAAGGGCGATTCGCTCGGCGTGTTCCAGGTCGAGAGCCGGGCGCAGATGAACATGCTGCCGCGGCTGCGCCCGCGCGAATTCTACGATCTTGTCATCCAGGTTGCGATCGTGCGGCCGGGTCCGATCCAGGGCGACATGGTCCACCCCTATCTCAAGCGGCGGCGCGGCGAGGAGAAGGTCGAGATTCCGGCTCCTGGCCCAGCCCACGGGCCGCCCGACGAGCTCACCAGCATCCTCGGGCGCACGCTGGGAGTGCCGATCTTTCAGGAGCAGGCGATGAAGATCGCGCTGGACGCAGCGAAATTTTCAGGGGCTGAGGCCAACCGGCTGCGCAAAGCGATGGCGACCTTCCGCTCGCGCGGGATGGTCGACGAATTGCAGGACATGATGGTCGAGCGGATGGTTGCGCGCGGTTATGACCGGGATTTTGCGCAGCGCTGCTTCAACCAGATCCGCGGCTTCGGCGAATACGGCTTTCCCGAGAGCCACGCCGCCAGCTTTGCGCATCTGGTCTACGTCTCGAGCTGGCTCAAGTGCCACTATCCGGCGGCGTTTGCCTGCGGGCTGCTCAATTCGCAGCCGATGGGCTTCTACGCCCCCGCGCAGATCGTGCGGGATGCGGTGGACCACGGGGTGCCGGTGCTGCCGGTAGACGTGAATTTCTCAGGCTGGGACTGCGCGCTGGAGGATGTAGCTGCTGCGCCTCGCCGGGAATCTCATCCTTCTCTCGAAGCCCACCTCGCCCTGCGCCTCGGTCTGCGGCAGATCGACGGGCTGCCCGAGCATGTTGCCGCCGCACTGGTGAGCGCGCGCGGGGCGGGCGGGGCATTTGCCGATGTCGCCGCGCTGCACGACCGGGCGGGGCTGGGTCCGGCGCATATCGAGCGGCTCGCTGCGGCCGATGCGTTCGGCTCGCTTGGATTGCCACGGCGGCAGGCCCTGTGGGACGCGCGCAGCCTGATCGGTGGTGCGGGGTTGCCGTTGTTTGCTGCCGCCCGTCAAAATGGGGGAGGGGCCCGCGACCAGGGCGAGGAGCGCCGCCGCACCGCGCTCCCCGCAATGCCGCTGAGCGAGGAGGTCGTCGCCGATTACCAGACCCAGCGGTTGAGCCTGAAAGCGCACCCGCTGGCCTTTCTGCGCGCGGGGCTGGCCGAGCGCGGGTTCGTCCGCGCGGCCGATCTGCGCGCGCGCAAAGTTCGCAGCATGGTCCAGGTTGCCGGCGTGGTACTGATCCGCCAGCGTCCGGGCAGCGCCAAGGGCGTGGTGTTTATCACGCTGGAGGATGAGACCGGGGTCATCAATCTGGTCATCTGGCCCGATCTCAAGGAGCGCCAGCGCAAGGTGGTGATGGGTGCGCGGTTGATGGAAGTGCGCGGGCGGGTGGAGTACGACGACGAGGTGATCCACGTTATCGCCGCCCACCTGACCGACGCCACGGCGGCGCTGCACGCGCTGTCGGACGATCCTCTGCCCACCACGATCGCGCGCGCCGATCATTGCAACAATCCGCTGCCGAGCAAGTTTTCAGCACCGGCGATTGGGCTCCCCATTGCTCCAGTCGAGCCGTTTGAACCGCACCCACCGGGAAATCGCGACTGCGGGTTCCAGCAAGGCCACCCGCGCGACGTCCGGATCATCCCCCGGGTTCTGCCTCCATCGCGGGATTTTCATTGATCCGCCGCTTTCGCCTCGACCGCATTGCGCTGGTGCTGTTGCTGATCGCCAGCCTGTTTGTCGCGGCGCGAGTGTGGCTGGCCGAGCATCCCGAGCACGACCCGTGGGCTCCGCTCGCGATCGACGATCCGGTCGGCTGGGCAACGTCGCGCAAGCTGATGGCGCTGCGCAACGACCCGGCGCAATGCCGCGCGGTGCTGGACCGCGCCGGGATCGCATTCACCGTGCGCGAGCCGACAGGTCCGGAGGCTTGCCGCCGCGATGATCGCACCCTGCTGACAAACGACCCCGATCGCGGACTGGAGCTGCGCCCGGCTGACGCAGAGAGCACCTGCCCGGTCGCGGCGGGTCTGGCGCTGTGGCTGCGGCACTCGGTCCAGCCTGCCGCTCAAACCGGCTTAGGCGCGCGGGTGGTCGCGCTGGAACACTACGGCACCGCGAGCTGCCGCCGGGTCGGTGGTGGCGACACCGGCCGCTGGAGCGAGCATGCCACCGGCAATGCGATCGACATTGCCGGATTCGTTCTCACCGACGGCCGCAGGATCAGTGTGCTGCGCGACTGGGCCGGGCCAAATGCCGATGACGCCGATGACGACGTCAAGGCAACGTTCCTCAAAGCAGCCCGCGACGGGGCCTGCAAGGTATTCGGAACCACGCTTTCACCCGATTACAACGCCGCCCACGCCAACCACTTTCATCTCGACCAGGCGCAGCGCGGCATGGGCGGCTATTGCCGCTGATCGTGCCGGACGCGTGCGGTCAGACCGCCTCCAGCGCATAGCCGGCCGAGCGCACGGTGCGGACCGGGTCGGGCGCGCCGTCGAGTTCGATTGCCTTGCGGAGGCGGCGGATGTGGACATCGACCGTGCGAAGTTCGATCTCGCTGCCCGTGCCCCATACGGCGTCGAGCAGCTGGTCGCGTGAGAAAACGCGGCCGGGATGCTCCATGAAGTGGCGCAGCAGGCGAAACTCGGTCGGGCCGATCGCCAGCGTGCGGTTGCGCCGCAAGACCTTGTGCGCGGTCGGGTCGAGCGCGAGGTCGCCCACGGTGAGCGTCTCGCCGGCCAGCGCGGGACGGACCCGGCGCAGCACTGCCGCAACCCGGGCGATCAGCTCGCGCGGGGAAAACGGCTTGGTGACATAGTCGTCGGCCCCGGTTTCGAGCCCGCGGATGCGGTCGTCCTCGGCCCCGCGTGCGGTCAGCATGATGATCGGGACATGCGCGGTGGCCTTTTCGCGGCGCAGGCGACGGCACACCTCGATCCCGCTGGTCCCGCCGATCATCCAGTCGAGCAGGACCAGATCCGGCGCGTCTTCAGCCGCCAGCAGCAGTGCCTCGTCGCCGTCGCCGGTCAGCCGGACGTCATAGCCCTCGCCCTTGAAACGGTATTCGATCAGTTCGGCGAGCGCGGGATCGTCCTCGACCAGTAGTAGTTTGGGGGCAGGCATCGCTAAATCACCTTCGGGGCCAGCTATTTTTGGGGATAGCGATTTTCAGGGAGGGGCAGGATCAGACGGGCGGAAGCACGCCCTCGCGTTCGGGCAGATAGATGCCGGTCACGGTGTAATGGACCTGCTCGGCGATATTGGTGGCGTGATCGCCGATCCGCTCCAGATTGCGCGCCACGAACAGGAGCTGCGCGGCGGTGCTGATCGTGGCCGGGTTCTCGACCATGTAGGACACCAGATTGCGGAAGATGCTGTCATAGAATGCATCGACCTTAATATCGCGCGAGATGATTTCTTCCGCCGCCACCGCGTCGCGCGCGGCATAAGCGGTCAGCACGTCGTGAACCATTTCGGATGCGATCTCGGCCATTGCCGGGAGCAGGGTCAGCGGCTCGAAGCGCTTGCGGCCTTCGATGTGGCCGACCCGTTTGGCGATGTTCTTGGCATAGTCGCCGATCCGCTCGATCACCCCCGCAATCTTGAGGCTGGCAATCACTTCGCGCAAATCGTCCGCCATCGGCGCGCGCAGCGCCAGGATGCGGATCGCGAGCCGATCGACCGCCATTTCCAGCGCGTCGATCCGTTTGTCGCGCTCGATCACCTGGCGCGCGATATCGACGTTGCCCTTGACCAGCGCGTCCATTGCCTCTTCGATCGACACTTCGGCGAGGCCGCCCATTTCGGCGATCAGTCCGCGCAGCCGGGTGATATCCTCGTCGAACGCCTTGACGGTATGCTCGATCATCAGCCGTGAATCCTTTATCAAACGGCCTAGCCGTATCGGCCCGTAATATAATCCTTGGTCCGCTCTTCGCGGGGATTGGTGAAGATGTCGCTGGTCTTGCCGTATTCGACGATCTTGCCGAGATGGAAGAACGCGGTGCGCTGCGAAACGCGCGCCGCCTGCTGCATCGAATGGGTCACGATGACGATCGCGTAGCGACCTTTCAGTTCGTGGATCAATTCCTCGATCCGCGCGGTGGCGATCGGGTCGAGCGCCGAACATGGCTCGTCCATCAGGATCACTTCGGGATCGACAGCGATGGCGCGGGCGATGCAAAGCCGCTGCTGTTGTCCGCCCGAGAGCGCGGTGCCGCTGTCGGTCAGCCGGTCCTTGACCTCGTCCCACAGGCCGGCGCGACGCAGCGACTTTTCGACGATGGTTTCCAGATCGGGCTTGGTCGTGGCGAGGCCGTGAATGCGCGGTCCGTAAGCGACGTTTTCGTAGATCGTCTTGGGAAACGGGTTGGGTTTCTGGAACACCATCCCGACCCGCGCGCGCAACTGCACCACGTCCATTCCGGAGCGGTAAATGTCCTCGCCGTCGAGGGCGATCTCGCCCTCGAACCGGGCCGACGGAATCGTGTCGTTCATCCTGTTGAAGGCGCGCAGGAAGGTCGATTTGCCGCAGCCAGAGGGGCCGATGAATGCTGTTACATAGCGCTGCGGGATGGCAATCGAGACATCCTCGATCGCTTTCTTGTCACCGTAGTAGATCGTGACATTGCTTGCGCGCATCTTGGCGTCGCTGTCATCGAGAGGCGCTGTTGAAGGCGCGGTTTGTAAAGCCATATCCATCCTACTAGCGCCTTTCGAAGCGATTGCGAAGATAGATGGCGAGACCATTCATCGCGAGAAGAAACAATAGCAGCACGATGATCGCGGCGCTCGTCCGCTCGACGAAACCGCGGTCGATCTCGTCCGACCACAGGAAGATCTGCACCGGCAGCACGCTTGACGGCGAGGTGAGCCCCTCTGGCGGGGAGGCGACGAAGGCGCGCATTCCGATCATCAGAAGCGGCGCGGTTTCGCCCAGCGCACGGGCCATGCCGATGATCGTGCCGGTCAGGATGCCGGGCAGGGCAAGCGGCAGGATGTGGCGGAAAACCACCTGCACCCGGCTCGCGCCGATCGCCAGCGCGCCATCGCGGATCGAGGGCGGGACCGCCTTGATCGCGTTGCGGGCGGAGATGACGATGACCGGCATGGTCATCAGCGCCAGCGTCATTCCGCCGATAATCGGGGCCGAGCGATAGTTGGGGAACACCGCGAGGAACACTGCCAGCCCGAGTAGCCCGAAAATGATCGAGGGAACCGCAGCAAGGTTGTTGATCGAGATTTCGATCCATTCGGTCCAGCGGTTCCGCGGAGCATATTCCTCGAGGTAAACCGCCGAGAGCACGCCGATCGGGAAGGCCAGGATCAGCGTCACCGCCATGGTCAGGATCGAACCCTTGAGCGCGCCCCAGATACCCACCGCCTGCGCTTCGGTGGCGTCGGAGCGAGTCAGGAAACCGGGGTCCCAGGCGCGGCGCAGCTTGCCTTCGCCGACCAGCCGCTGCGCCAGCGCCTTGTTTTGCGCCGAATCGCCGCCGCGCATTGCGCTGGCAAGGTCGGCGCTGGCGGGCAGCGATACTTCGAAGCGCGATTGCAGCAGCACAGGGTCGGCGATTAGCTGCTCAGCCGCCTCGCGCCACGCTACATCGGACAATTCGGCAGCGCCGTCCGCGCCGAGCGAGCGTTCGGCGGCGCGGGTTACCGCTTCGCGCAGCCCGGCCAGTTCGAGCCCGGCCTGCGGATCGGGCTGGGCGAGGCGGCGGGCGTCGATCTGAAGCGGGGCGGCGCGGAAATCGATCGGAAAAACCAGCTCGGTACGCTTGAACCCACCCGCGCCACTCGAAGTCATCGTGATCAGCAGGAACGCCAGGACCAGCGCGGATAGCAGCACCGCGCCCAGGCCCAGCGCGCGAAAGCGCTTCTCGGCGGCGTTGCGCTGGCGCAGCCTCGCGGCAACGCGTTCGGCAGTTCTGGCGGCCGTTCTGGCGGCGGCTGTCGCAGCAGTTGTAGACCCGTCAGTCATAGGCTTCGCGATACCGCTTGACCACGCGCAGCGCGATGAAGTTGAGCGCCAGCGTCACGATGAACAGGACCATGCCCAGGGCAAACGCGCTGAGCGTGGCGGGGTGATCGAAACTGCCCTCGCCGGTCAGCATCGCGACGATCTGGAACGTGACCGTGGTCATCGATTCGAACGGGTTGGCGGTGAGCCGCGCGGCGGCCCCGGCGGCCATGACCACGATCATCGTCTCGCCGATCGCGCGGCTTACGGCGAGCATTACCCCGGCGACGATGCCCGGCAGGGCGGCGGGGATCAGGACCTTGCGGATCGTCTCGGAGGTCGTCGCGCCCATCGCCAGGCTGCCATCGCGCATGGCCTGAGGCACTGCGGCGATGCTGTCGTCGGCCATCGACGAGACGAACGGAATGATCATTACCCCCATCACCAGTCCCGCCGCCAGCGCGCTTTCCGAACTGGCCGAGGAAATCCCGATCGCCTGACCAAAATCGCGGATCACCGGGGCGACGGTCAGCGCAGCGAAATAACCGTAGACCACCGTTGGGACGCCGGCGAGAATTTCCAGCAGCGGCTTCATCCAGCGCCGCACCGTGGGCGAGGCATATTGGGTCAGGTAGATCGCGCTCATCAGGCCAAGCGGGATCGCGACCAGCATGGCGATGATCGCACCGATCACAATCGTTCCCCAGAACAGCGGGATCGCGCCGAAGCGATGGCCCTGGTCGGCTGTCTCCGCGCTCATCGGATCGGGCGCCCAGTGCGTGCCGAACAGGAAATCGAACGGCGAGACCATGCCGAAGAAGCGCACCGTCTCGAACACCAACGAGCCGACAATGCCCATCGTGGTCAGGATCGCGACCAGCGAAGCGCCGAGCAGCAAGCCCATCACCGCGCGTTCGACCCGGGTCCGGGCGGTGAACTGCGGGCCGAGCCGCAGGAACGCCCAAGCCCCGCCGACGAAACCAAGCAGCAGCGTGACCACCAGGCCGATGCCGTCGAACAGCGCAAAAGCCTCGCGGAACGGACCGACCAGCGCATTGGCGGCGGGATTGAATACCCCGAAGGCCTGCCCGCGGGCGACGCTCATGGCTTCGCCGATGATCGAATCGCGATCCATCCCGAAAGCGGGAAGGGCCGCTGCAGCGGGATCGGTCAGGGCACGCTGGACGACCAGCGCGGGACTTGCCGAGGCCCACACGACCGCGAACAGCAGCGCGGGTACCGCCGCCCACAGGGCCACATACCAGCCGTGATAGACCGGCAGCGAATGCAGCCTGGAGGCGCGTTGCCCATCACCTGCCCGCTGGAACGCCCAGGCCCGCGAACGGGCCGCAAGCCACGCCGCCAGCCCCAGCCCGAGGGCCAGCAGGATCAGGACGGCGGGGCTCATCGGTGTGTCGTCGGTCTTACTTCAGGCTGGCCGGGTCGAGCAGGGTGAAGTCGGTCGCGAGCTTGGTGCTGGCCGCCTGCACCGCATCGGGCGCGACGACCATGCCCTGCTTGGCGAGCAGTCCGTCCTTGCCCCAGCTTTTCGCCCACTCAGCGACGAATTCCTTGAGGCCCTTGATCGCGCTGAGATGCGCTGCCTTGACGTAAATATACAGCGGGCGCGCGCCGGGATAGGAGAAGTCCGAGATCGAGGCATAGGTCGGGGCAACACCGCCGACGGTAATGCCCTTGAGCTTGTCCGCGTTCTCATCGAGGAACGAAAAGCCGAACACGCCGACGGCCTTGGGATTGGCTTCGATCTTCTGGACGATCAGGTTGTCGTTCTCGCCCTGATCGACATAGGCGCCGTCCTCGCGGACTTCGCTGCAGATTGCTTCGTGCTTGTCCTTGTCGCTGTCTTTCAGCGCCATCATCGCCGGATCGGTCTCGCAACCCTTGACCAGGATCAGCTCCTTGAGCGCATCGCGGGTGCCAGAGGTCGAGGGCGGGCCATAGACCAGGATCGGCTCGGCGGGCAGCTTCGGGTTCACGTCGGACCACAGCTTGGCGGTCTGCGGCTTGCCGAACGGCGCCTTGGCCAGCGCCTTGTAAACGTCTTCGATGGTCAGCGCGAAATTGGGTCCGCCCGAAGCCTCGGCGAAGGCGATGCCATCGAGCCCGACCTGGATTTCCACCACATCCTTGACGCCGTTCTTGGCACAACCCTCGTATTCGGACTTTTTCATCCGGCGCGAGGCGTTGACGATGTCGGGATGCTGCGCACCAACCCCCGAGCAGAACAGCTTCATGCCCGCACCCGTCCCGGTCGATTCGACGATCGGCGCGGGGATCGCTGGGTTGGACTTGGCCAGGCTTTCGGCCACAGCCTTGGCAAACGGCAGCACGGTCGATGAACCGACCGCGCGGACATTGTCGCGGCTGGCTGCCTGCTGGCCCCCGCAGGCGCTGAGCGCGGATGCACCCAGGAGCAGCAGAGCGACAGGGCCGGGACGCTTGATTGACATGGTCGGGACTTTCTTGAAACCGGACGTGAAACCGGACGTGATACCGGGCGCGAAACGGAGGCGTGCCGTGCCCTTGGGGAGATCATGTGACAGCTTCATGACAGCGGCCCGCCGGCTTTGGAAGTGGGCTCGACCCCGGTTTCCACCGCCGCCTTGAAGCGCACCGTCACGGTGGTTCCCTGACCGACGCTGCTGGCGATGTCGAGCCGTCCCTGATGGCGTTCCACAATGTGTTTGACGATGGCGAGGCCCAGCCCGGTGCCGCCCGCCGCGCGGCTGCGGCCCGGATCGGTGCGGTAGAACCGGCGGGTCAGGTGCGGCAGGTGATCGGGGCCGATCCCTGCGCCGCGATCCTCGACGCTGAGCACCACCTGATTGCCGGTGCGCTTTACCGCCACGGTTACCGGCTGGTCCGCATCGCCATATTTGAGTGCGTTGTCGATCAGGTTGCGAACCAGCTGGTCGAGCTGGCCGCGGTCTCCAAGGATCGTGGTCGGCTCGTGCGGCCCGTCGATCTTCACCCGGCCCTGCCCCGCAACCGAGACGACCTCGCCCGCGACGCTGGCGGCGAGCTGGCCGAGATCGACCGCCTTGCGGGGCGGATCGTGTTTTTCGGCCTCGATCCGGCTGAGCGACATCAGATCGCGGACCAGCGCCTGAAGCCGCCGCGCCTCGCGCAGGACCGTGGCGTTGAATTTCGCGGCGGTCGCCTCGTCAACCTTTGCATCGGGATCGGCCAGCGTTTCGACATAGCCGATGATCGAGGCCAGCGGCGTCGACAGCTCGTGGCTGGCATTGGCGACGAAATCGGTGTGAGCGCGGCCGATATCGGCCTCGGCAGTGCGGTTGACCAGCTCGACCATCGCGAACCGCTCGTCGATCTGGCGGCGCGAGACCTGCCAGATGCTGCGCGGCCCGGTCAGCCCGGTGACGGTGGCGGTGGCGCTTTCGGGCTGGTCGAGCAGCGCGATGGCATCGGGATGGCGCAGTGCGACGCGCACGTCCTGGCCAAGGACATGCGCGCCCAGCACTTCGCGCGCGGCGGCGTTGGCCAGTACAAT
>Ga0105052_10007556_pt1 | contig 10575 bp, 8 predicted proteins | sample FRY03_FD_78094 | JGI IMG/M metagenome (GOLD analysis project Ga0105052, IMG submission 78094) | Freshwater microbial communities from Lake Fryxell liftoff mats and glacier meltwater in Antarctica - FRY-03 | ecosystem: Environmental > Aquatic > Freshwater > Ice > Glacier meltwater ... | reverse complement strand
ACCAACTCAACGTGCCTCCGAATTGGCCGGGCGTGAGCGTAAAAATTTTGGGCTCTTCTTCCATGCGGTCCACTCCCGCCGGATTCAATTCAAGCTCCCATGAACCGGGATCGTCATGCCCATTGGTCCCGATCGATTTCGGCACGTTGTAGTGGTAGAGCTTGCCGATGCGAGCGGCGAAATAGCCTTCCTGCCTAAACGCTTGTGGCAAACTGATGTGGGACGGAATCGTTTGACGGAAGATTTGAGCGTTGGCAAGAATGCCGGTGCTGTTGGGGTAAAGCCCCGTCAGCATTGAATTCCGGCTCGGTCCACAAAGTGGAAAGGTGCAGTAGGCACGGTCGAATCTCACCCCGCGTGCCGCGAGCTTGTCGATGTTCGGCGTCTTAGCGCGAGGATCCCCGTAGCAGCCAAGATAGTTGTTCAAGTCATCGGAGATAATGAACAGAACGTTTGGCTTTGCCGCATAAGTTGGCTCACAGATTGACGCCATGAATGAAACGAACGCGATGAAGAGCAAATGCTTTTTCATGGTGGTAGGTGAGTGTTTCGAGGAGGGGGACAAGGAAGCGCAGGCAGGTATCGCGACACGTTCTGCGCTGCCTTTCGGGAGTCGCAACGAAATCGCAACTTCGTCAGCGGCGAACGCTGTTAAACATTGTAAGTCAAACGAAGATCGTCGTGGAGATTTGTTGCGGCGAAGGCCTGCGCTCCGTGTTCGATCGGACTGAAGGCACTTTGCATCGCACGATCAACAACTCGGAATCCAAAGTTTTTTTCCACATGCGGGTGACCTCATGTGCGAAGCGTGACGCGTGCCGCTAAGCTTTCGACAATCTAATCGTCGATCCCACCTACTTGTGAATTGCGATGTCTATTGTTTTGGCTTTCGATCAAGGCACCACTAGTTCTCGCGCAATCGTTTTCGATCATGCGGGTTCCATACTCGGTGTCGCCCAACGTGAGTTCACGCAGCACTACCCAAGATCCGGCTGGGTCGAACATGACGCAGATGAAATTTGGCAGACGCAGCTCGACGTCGCTCGCGAGGTTCTCAAGGATTGCGGACTGACTGCACGTGACGTAGCCGCGATCGGAATCACGAACCAACGCGAAACGACCGTGCTGTGGGATCGCAAGACGGGAGAGCCCGTGAATCATGCCATTGTTTGGCAAGACAGACGCACTGCAGAGTATTGCGATTCGCTTCGAAATGCGGGCCACACCGATCGCGTGCAGCAAAAAACGGGATTGCTCATCGATTCGTATTTTTGTGCCACCAAGCTTCGCTGGTTGTTGGACAACGTTCCCGGTGCGCGGCAGCGTGCCGAGAACGGCGAACTCGCTTTCGGGACCGTGGATAGTTGGCTGTTTTGGAAATTAACCGGTGGCCGTGTTCATGCGACGGATGTCACGAACGCCTCGCGAACGATGCTGTTTAATATCTCGCGTTGCCAGTGGGATGACGAACTTTTAGAGCTGTTCGAGATCCCAAAGTCCGTGCTGCCCGAAGTGTTTCCATCAAGCCATCTGTACGGCGAAACGGATAAAAAACTTTTCGGCGAACCGATCAAACTTGGCGGCGCAGCCGGTGACCAACAGGCGGCACTTTTTGGCCAAAACTGCACGCAGCCCGGGATGGCCAAGAATACTTATGGGACCGGATGCTTCATGTTGATGAACATCGGAAACGAACCGAAGAAATCAAATTGCAAGTTATTGACCACCGTCGCCTGCAGCACGGGTGACCGGCGTGAATACGCACTCGAAGGCAGCATCTTTATCGCCGGTGCGATTGTCCAGTGGCTTCGTGATGGTCTTGGGATCATTAAATCCTCTTCGGAAATCGAATCACTCGCGGCCACGGTGAAAGACACCGATGGCGTTTATCTGGTGCCCGCGTTTGCTGGGCTGGGCGCACCGCACTGGGATTCTTATGCCCGCGGCACGATCGTCGGCCTGACTCGCGGAACCACGCGAGCACACATCGCGCGAGCGGCTTTGGAAGGGATCGCCTTTCAAGTTGCTGAAGTCCTTGATGCCATGATCGAAGATTCCGGCGTCGCGATCGAGGAACTGCGAGTTGATGGTGGTGCGGCGGCAAACGATCTGTTGATGCAATTCCAAGCCGACATCATCGGGGTTCCTGTTATTCGTCCGAAAGTGATCGAGACAACCGCACTCGGGGCTGCTTACTTGGCGGGGTTATCGAGCGGCTTCTGGAGCAACCTCGACGAGATCTCACAAGTCTGGCAAACGGATCGTATCTTCACGCCATCGATGCCAGTGGAAGAGGTGGCCAAACGCCGAGAACGCTGGGCCGCCGCCTTAGATCGAGCACGATCGTGGGAAACTCCTTAAGTTACCGGTAGGACGCTCGCATCATGAAACGAAATCACTGCATCCATCGAATTCGCGATCGGTCAACGCCTTGGGACATCGTCGTCATCGGCGGCGGTGCGACTGGCGTTGGCATTGCGCTCGATGCGGCCACTCGCGGGCTTGATGCCTTGCTTCTGGAACAATCCGATTTCGGCAAAGGAACCTCTAGTCGCAGCACAAAACTGGTCCACGGCGGCGTGCGATATCTCCAGCAGGGGAACATCACGCTGGTACGAGACGCACTTCGCGAACGCACGTTGTTGCTCAACAATGCGCCGCACCTTGTTCACGACATGCCGTTCTTGATCCCATGCCGAAATCTGTGGGAACGCTTTTTCTATGGCGTCGGACTAAAGGCTTACGACTTACTTGCGACACGAAGAAGCTTTGGTCGCTCCCACGGCGTGTCAACCGACGAAGCCAAACGGCTGGTGCCAACGATCAAACGCTCTGTCCTTCGCGGTGGTGTGATTTATCATGATGGACAATTCGATGATTCAAGACTGCTGATCAGCATGGTACGGACCGCGCACGACGCCGGCGCGGCGCTGGTGAACTACATGGCCGTGACAGGTTTCCAAAAGAACGCCGCTGGAAACATTAGCGGCGTTGTGGCAACCGACCAGGAAACCATGGAGTCGTTCGAGATCGCTGCACGCAGTGTCGTCAATGCCGCGGGTCCCTTCTGTGACGCGATCAGAATGCTGGACGACAACGAGTGTCAAAAGATGCTCGCCGCCAGCCAAGGCATTCACATCGTATTGCCACGAGTTTTTTTTCCTGGCAATACCGCAATGATCGTTCCCAAGACGTCCGATGGACGAGTCATCTTTATCATTCCTTGGCATGACCATGCCGTCGTGGGAACGACGGATACGCCGATCACCGAAGTTTCGCTAGAACCAACGGCTCAACCGGGTGAGATTCAGTTCCTGCTCGATACCACGGCGCAGTACCTGGAAAGAACGCCGACACGCGATGATGTGTTGAGTGTGTTCACAGGTATCCGGCCGTTGGTCAAAGGTGATAAATCAGCTCGAACCGCGTCGTTGTCTCGCGACCATGTGATTCGTTTTTCGTCCTCGGGCTTAGTAACCATCACCGGCGGCAAGTGGACCACGGTGCGAAAGATGGCGGAGGATTGCGTCGATCGCGTGATCGCAGCGGTAGGCTTGCAAGCGAATGAGTGCAAGACAAAAACGTTGCATCTGCATGGCTATGTTGAAAAGCCATCGAATTCGCCTCGTGCCTTCTACGGATCGGACCTTGCGGAAATCGAGCGGCTCGAGACCGAGTCAAAGGATCTCGTCCAACCGCTTCACCCGTCGCTTTCACTTCACGCTGCGGATGTTGTCTGGGCGGTTCGCCACGAGATGGCACGCACGGTTGAAGACGTCTTGTCACGACGAAGCCGATGCCTGTTCTTAAATACCGCCGCTGCCATCTCGGTCGCTCCCAAGGTTGCTCAAATCATGGCGGCTGAACTTGGGAAAGATGATGCGTGGTGCACAGAACAATTAGTCCAATTTGAATGGATCGCGAAGCATTATCTTGTCTGACGCGGCGCGAACGGAACTTTTTTCTACGCCTTTAGGAACCCAGTGATGTCACCTTATATTGCAGAGTTTATCGGAACCGCGTTGCTGATCTTGTTTGGCAATGGTGTGGTCGCCAACGTGGTGCTTGCTCAGACCAAGGGCAACAGCGGTGGCTGGATCGTGATCGCCGCCGGTTGGGGCATCGCGGTCTTTATCGGTGCTTTCTGTGCAAATGATTTTAGCGGCGCGCATCTGAACCCAGCGGTCACGGTGGCAATGTTGATTGCTGGAAAGCTTGGTATCGAATTAGCGGCCGGGTATTTGATCGCTCAACTTCTCGGAGCAATGGCGGGTGCATGCTTCGTGTTTTTGTTCTACCGCGAGCATTTTAAAGTGACCGATGATGCGGATAGCAAGATGGCCTGCTTTTGCACGGCGCCCAACATTCGAAATCTGCCGCAAGCTTTCTTTTGCGAAGTCGTGGGAACCTTTGCGTTGATCCTGCCGATCTTCTTGATGATTACACCCAGCTTGATGCAAAACAGAGAGCCGGTCGATACCGATCCGCTCATCGGGCTCGGCTCACTCGGATACCTTCCCGTAGCCTTGCTGGTCTTTGGGATCGGCTTATCGCTGGGCGGGACGACGGGCTACGCGATCAACCCCGCTCGTGATCTAGGCCCAAGATTGATGCATGCCTTTTTGCCGGTTCCAGGCAAGCGAGACAGCGATTGGCAATATGCATGGGTTCCAGTCCTTGGTCCGATCACGGGCGGTGCTCTGGCGGCAATGGTTTATAAATTTCTTGCTTAGACGGTTCTCAACTCGCAGTTTGCGTCGAGCGAATCATATTCGCTTAGACTGGGAAAGAGCGTCACGTGGTTCGTCCAAGGTTGGATGACGCAAAAGAGTTCGCATGTGGGGATTGGAACTCGCCATCGTGGCGACCATGATTTGCATCAACCGTGTTTTTGGACGATACGAAATCGCCTTCGCTTCGGTGAGTCTCGCTCGTCTGCAGTGGCTCGCTGATAATAACCGCGCTGGTGCCAAAATCGCCGTCTTCATGAAGCAAAACATGAATGCGAGCCTGGCCGTGTTTATTGCAAATGCAGTGCTCGGATATCGTCAATCAACGGAGGAAACTACTTGCCTTCCTTCGCCCATTGCTTCATGAGCGAGATGTTCTTTGCGACCTCGGCGTTGTCCTTTTTGAGATACTCCGCCATGTCGCTATCGTACATCGCGTCCGACTCGGGACCTTTGTCCTTGGTATCGCTCATCCACTGGTCCAGTTTCGCACGATGAGCTTCAAGCTCGGTCATGAATTCTCCCTGCGTGGCGAGATTGGCGACTTGCCAACGGTCATTTGCGTATTCGTACAATTCCTCGGCTGACCGAGTGGGGCTGAACAGCAACACCTCCGAGGTTGTGGAAAGCGATTCTTTCTCATGCAAAGCTCGAAGGGTTTGCACGATCGCTTTGCCGTCCTTATAAGCATTGGGCTGAAGATGCGGACGCTTTGGGTGAAAATTGCGAACATACAAGAAGCGTTCTGTACGCACGCTGCGAATGCGTTCCACGGTTTCATCGCATCGATCACGCGCTGAAAAAACGGCGTCTCGTGGTTGGTAATCCGTTGCAAACACGTCTCGTCCCTGCATTGTCTTAGGAATCAGGATTCCGGCAGCGGCGAGTGACAAAGCCGCCATGTCAATTTGCTCGATAAGATCGTTTCGCATGGAATTCTTTTCGATCCCGGGGCCGCGAACGACGAACGGTACATGTGTGCCTTCGTCGTAAAGAAACTGCTTCCCTCGAGCATGACTAATACCATGGTCAGTCATGAAGATGATCAATGTGTTCTCAAGCAAACCTTCGCTTTCAAGTCTCGCAATCACCTCGCCCACATGTTTGTCGGTCATCCGTACGGCGTCGAGGTAGGCGGCCCAATCTTCCAAAATTATCGAATCGCGGGGATAGTAAGGCGGCAGCGTGACCTGGTCTGGTTCCACGGCACCGCCCAGTTCGCGAATGGTACGCTCACGAAACGCAGCGCGAGCCTCGGGCGTTCCTTCACGCAATTTCCCGCCGTGAAGTTGCACTTGCATGAAGAATGGTTGACCATCCGCACGCCCAGCCCAGTCGTGACTGTTGTACATCGCTGCGTTCCATTCAAAGTTGTAATCGGTCTTGCCAAGACGACCGGCCGAGTTCGACGCGGCTTTCTTACCTTTCCTTTTTCCTGCGCGATCGCCATAAGGCAAGCCCCGAAAATCCTTGTCCACCAGTCCACTGCCGATGCAGGTGTAGTAGCCCGCTTGTTGAAACAGTTCCGGCACTGGCCGCACGCCGTCTGGCAGGTTGATCTTTATCTCTCCACGACCGCTGCGATGATGGTGGGATCCGATCGTCGTTTGATACATGCCCGTGATCAGAGCCGAACGGCATGTCGAGCAGACGGGCGCAGTGACATAAGCACGACTGAAACGAGTGCCCTCCGAAGCAAGTTTATCCACATTCGGCGTTTCGATCGTCGTCTCGCCGTAAGAAGAAAAATTCGGCGACATGTCATCGACAACGAACCAAAGAATGTTTGGCGGCGTGTCAGCGATTGAAGATGACGCAATCGCTGACGAAGCTAAGTAAGCAAAGAGCGAAAGAAAAATGCGAACATTGAAAAGGACATTCATGTGGTTGGCTGCAGGTTGATGGATTGAGCGGTTTATAGTTGGACAAAGTCAAGATTCGACTTCATGCATCTGCGCATTCGGAAGGTCTTCAAACGAGCCGCTTCTGGTGATCGGAGTGCCAAAGCGGAGTATAATTAATGATTGTCAGCGTGTCGGATTTTGCCAAGCTGTTGAGCCGCCACGCTGGATCTGTAACCGCAATGCTTCCGAGAGTTCATTCACCATCTTGCGATTCGTCTTCGCGAGGTCATTGGTTTCCTGTGGATCCGTTTTCAAATTGTAAAGCTCCATTGGACGGTAAGGATCGTTCTGCAACAGCTCCCAATCGCCGCGAATGATCGCTTCATAACTTTTTCCGCCATAAGCTTGTCCGCCTTCGCGACGCGTGAAATACAGGTCACGTTGACCGGCGATCGGATCGCCGTTCAATAATGGCACGAGGCTGACGGCATCCAACTCGGCTGACGGTTTCGCGCCGGCAAGCTCGACGAACGTCGGGAATAAATCGAAATTCAGTCCGGCGTAATCACAGCGTGACCCAGCTTCCACATGTCCCGACCAACGAATGATAAAAGGTACTCGTAAGCCTCCCTCGTAATGACTCTGCTTACCGTCACGCCACGGATCATTATTTTGTGCATGTGGCAGCGAGCCACCATGATCGGCCGTGAACACGACGACCGTGTTGTCCGCCAAACCACTTTGCTTTAGCGATTTCAACACGCGACCGATGCCCGCATCAAGATGCTCGACAAATGCAACATTTTTCGCTCGCGCTTCATCCAACTCAGGAGCTCGCTTTTGGACCCGTTTCAACCAATCAGCGGGCGGCTCAATCGGAAAGTGCGGTGCGTTGTAGGCAAGGTACAAAAAGAAAGGTTTGTCTTTCTCCGTTGCTCGCTCACGGAGATAATCCGCGGCCCAGTCCGAGAATAGATCGGTCGCGTGTCCCGGTGGATCAATCACTTCTTGGTTGCGACGCATGTAATTGTTGCCGTGCCGTCGATGATCAAGATAGCTGTCCATCATGTCGCCGAGAAAACCGTGAAAGAAATCAAACCCGCGTTCGTTGGGTGTGTTGGGCGACTGGAGTCCAAGGTGCCATTTGCCGATGATTGCGGTGTGATAACCGGTCGCTTTTAACTCGTTCGCAATCGTCGGAACGGACGGATCAAAGTAGCCCCACGAATTTTCGGCTTGAGTTCGAATGACTCCAGGAACCCCAACGCGATCGGCGTATCGGCCCGTTAACAATGCGGCTCGCGACGGTGAACAAACGGTGCAGTTGGCTCGCATCGACGTGAACAACATTCCTTGCGCAGCCAGTTTGTCGATGTTCGGCGTCTGCACATCGGATTCGTGATATGTCGAAACATCTCCGTAGCCATGATCGTCAGTAAAGATCAACAGAAAATTGGGCGGGCTCGCATTAGTGGCAGCGGCAAAAATCGCCGTTACCGAAATCGCTACCATGATCCAAGCGATTGGGCATCTTCGCGGAGTCCGATACATCAGTTCATTGCCTTCGCGAGGAAGAGGGCGTGAGGGGATGCGTTGAACGACGGTGCTTGTCCGCTCAATGTAAATCAAGTTGCCGACTTTGGACATCTAGGGCGTCGCATGATACCTTGTGTCTTGATCTTGCACATCGAATTTAATCGCCTCGCAACTTACTTCGTTCGTGCTTGTGGCCTTAGCAAGTCCAGGAAGCATGTAATCGTTATGAAAGTAATCCCAGGTCAGCGGAGCCCTCAGACGTCTGGCGAGCGTTGACCGATGATCGACGGACCGCTTTTGCACGCTCATTCTTGGTTGGGAAGATCCCGCGCCAACCGATATCCAACTCTCTTTTCAATTTTGGAAGTTCACGATGACACTCGTAAAAACGCTTGATCCAATGCGTTTGATGCTTCTCGGGTTTTCTCTCTGGTTCATAAGCAATCCAGGAAGTGCTGAAGCTCAGCGTCCGAACATCTTGTTTATCGCTGTTGATGACTTGCGTCCGCAGTTGAACTGTTACGGCGTTGAGCATGTGCACTCGCCCAATATCGATCGTCTGGCGGCGAGTGGTTTGTTGTTCAATCGAGCTTATTGCATGGTGCCAACCTGCGGTGCTTCGCGAGCAAGTTTGATGACCAGCATTCGCCCTGCACCAAGCCGCTTCGTGACCCACCTGGCCTATGCGGAGAAAGACGCACCCGGCATCACGACGCTGAACACGCAGCTTAAACGGAACGGCTACTACACCATCTCCAACGGCAAGATTCTTCATCATCCTGAGGACAGCGCCGTGGGTTGGTCTGAGCCTGCTTGGCGACCGGGACAGCCCGCAATCGGCTTGCTTCCAACGCAAGCTCAAGCGAAAAAGAATGCCAATCAGAGCAAAACAAAGGCTGCCGGCAAAACGCAAAAAACAACAAAAGAGCGCGGTGCACCATTCGAGATCTCACCGCTTTCCGATGATGATCTTGCCGATGGACAAGTTGCACTCAAAACGATCGCGGACTTGCGGCGTTTGAAAGAAATGGATCAGCCGTTCTTCCTTGCCGCCGGATTCTTCAAGCCGCATTTGCCGTTCATCGCGCCAGAGAAGTACTGGGACCTCTACCCGGCGGAAAATATTAAGCTTCCAGAGAATGATCATCGACCCGAGAATGCTCCTGATGAAGCGATCCATAATTCCGGTGAACTTCGCGCGTACCAAAGCGTCCCCAAACAAGGTCGTTTGCCCGATGACCTCGCGCTGAATCTCATCCGTGGTTATCACGCCTGCGTCAGCTTCACCGATGCACAGATCGGTCGCGTGCTGGATGAGTTGGAGAGACTGGATCTTGCCAAAAATACAATTGTCATTCTCTGGGGCGACCATGGTTGGAATCTTGCCGAGCACACGCTGTGGTGCAAGCACAGTTGTTTCGAGACTTCGATGCGCGTGCCTCTGATCATCCACGCACCTGGCTTCGAAGGTGGTTTAAAGACCGAGGCATTAACCGAGCTGATCGACATTTATCCGACGCTTTGTGAACTCGCTGGCGTTCCTGTTCCTGAGCATGTTCAAGGACGGAGTTTTGTGCCGCTGATGAAAAATCCGGCGCAGAAGTGGAAAGACCAAGCCATCGGTCGCTTTACCGCGGGCGATACGATTCGCACCGACGAGCATCGCTTCACCGAATACTCTCGCCGCGATTCCAAGCCTTTTGCCAGGATGCTTTACGACCATCGCAGCGATGGTGGAGAAAATTCAAACTTGAGCGAACAAGCCGAGCAAGCGGACGTGGTGACGGGACTGGCCGAACGTCTCCGCGCCGGCAAGGGGAAAGACAGCTCGCTCACGAATCAATGACTGCGTTTCCCATGATTTGTGACTTCAACAACGATTACTTTGAAGATCATCACGAGGGCTAAACCTATCGCCGTGAGCTCAAGTCGTGTCGTAACGTAAACCCTGTTTCAGGAAACAATTGTGTTTAAAAATAGCTGCCTTGTGCTCCTCATCGCGTTCGAGTTGCCATGTATTCCCATCGTAAATGCTGCGCAATAAACATTGTGGTGATCGTGTCCGATGACCAGGGCTACGCAGATATCAGTCTGAATCCATTGCATCCTCAGGAACTTTCAACGCCAAAGTGGCGCTGTCCAGCTTGGGTTGAAACAAAGTGCATCACTCGGCGCGGTAACCCCGCCACATCCACACCAGCGTGTCAACGAGCGTATGCTGAAAGACTTGCTTGTCGCAGTGTTTGGTTGCACGACTGAACAAATCGGATACCGAACGATGTTGGTTGCCTCAGCCAAAAGTTACCCAAATTGACTGCTAGCGGAGCCTCAAACCTTCCAACAAGGCTCTTCCGCAGAATCTGTGGGTACAAACCCGCTCAAAACGGAGTTTGCATCAGCAAATGACTTCATTTTTGAGCGAAAACATCAAGGTTGGAAGTCACTTTCAGTTTAGAGATGGATTT
>Ga0105052_10007555_pt1 | contig 10575 bp, 6 predicted proteins | sample FRY03_FD_78094 | JGI IMG/M metagenome (GOLD analysis project Ga0105052, IMG submission 78094) | Freshwater microbial communities from Lake Fryxell liftoff mats and glacier meltwater in Antarctica - FRY-03 | ecosystem: Environmental > Aquatic > Freshwater > Ice > Glacier meltwater ... | reverse complement strand
CTTATAATAAACTTTTCTATCTCGGCGTCCTCTCGGCTGACGATTTTACCGAATCCTCTGACAACGATTTTAACAAATCCTCTGAGAGGACGCCGAGCAATTCATCCTGTGGGTACATACCGAAACGATTACCGCACTCGCGCGATGCTGATCGACACTGCGCGTACACAAGTCTGGTAAGTTTGTGGTGAGAATGGGTGTCGCGGAGAGGGACACACTCTGCCCAAAAACGTGGTGTGCGCAGATGCAGAACAAGCACTTGCAAACGTGTCTCATCTGTGCCGTGCGTCCCATCTGATTATTCCGATTTCAGATTTGTTGAGCAACATGCGGACCGCGGGCTGGCGACTGCGCACAACGTGCAGTATTGCACTGCTGGTGCTTGCAGGGTGCCGGGGTGTAGAGAGCGGAAATCTCTCTGCCTTGTGCAGAGCACAGCTGACCGCACTGCCTGCTGGGGTGGATCGCTGCTCGTCATTAAGCGTGTCGGAGCGCTGGGTGGCAGGAGCGTGCGTGGATCGTGCGGGCAACCTTGTCAGCGACGGTAAGATTCTACTGTCCAGCGATTTTACCACTGCATTATCCGGAGATGCCAAGGGCAAATGCACCGCTTTTTGCACGGGAGAAGCGGCGCCTCTGGGCTGGCAGCAATGCGCGGAGCAGGGAAGAGAGTGTGCTTGCAGAGGCACAGCTCGATTCGGAACCACTTCCACTTGGCTTGAGAAGTTTGTCGACGGCAGCATTCCTTGCGCACGTGAGGCGTTTGGCGGCCAACTGTTAGCTGGAAACAAAACGTGTCAGTGCAGGCCCATGTACACGGGCTGCGAGCTGGTCGCGTCGACGGAGAGAAACAAGGGATGCTACGCCCACACATCAAGCAGTGTGGTCAGGGGAAGCGGTGCTACAGATGCGAATTGCTGGACGCGCACGCCATGGCTTGACAGTCACGCAGATGGATGCGACTGGTACAGGGAGGCCCCGCACCGTTGTAGGGTTTACGGCAACAGCTATTCGAACAATGGCATGTCAGGTACGTTTTGCTGTCTCGTCCCCTACAGAAAAAGGAGGTCGGTGCACACTTCTGCACGAAAAGGTTTTTGAAATTTTTTGGGATGGGATTTCGCCCTTCTGAGGCGGTTTAAGCCGCCCCTCTGTGCACTTACAAGTCACTGCACGATTTGTTTGCGCAAATTTGAACCACGCACCCTTGCACGTGCTTGCATGTTATCCATCAATCGACTCACTTGGTCTGTGATGCAATTTTTGCAGCACTCGATGCTTGCTGTGCGTGTGGCGGCGGATCGCTCAAGGTGAGCGGAAAGCCATATCGCGGTCTTCAGATATTCAAGGGCGATGACGTGCATTCTTGGTCTGTTGCAAGCAATCCGCCATTCCAAGTCGACTTCCGAAATAGCGACGGCGACGCTGTAATACAACTGAAAACAAGTTGTGTTGACTTGCGCTGTAATCGAGTTGAATTACATCTGTCGCACGCTCTTGCCCGCGGGGCGTGGAAAGGTGTGCATAAAATATCACTGGACGCCACTGTATCGTCACCGTTGCAGTTGCCTCGTCTCCGCGGTGATTCTCGTGAATGGTCATCAGATCAGGGTATTGTTCTTTCACGACAGATCCTGGTCACGGCAAACGGCTCAGGCTTCAAAGTGGAATGGGCACCTTGGGACGTAGGCAACTGGTACTTTTATCGATCGGATTTCACAGCAGAAATTTTGGATGTCTCGAGCAGTGTCAACGTTGAAAGTCTCAACAAAGCGTCTATTTCCGTCGTTTCGGGTCTCTGTCATCCGAGTTGCGATCTCTGCACACACTTTGCAGGGAAATTTGCTACCGTCGAAGAGAAGGCAAGCTTATGCATCTCATGCCGATCTGGCCGTAGTCTCGATGTTGTTCACAGCAGTATCGCTGCTGGTAAGTGTGTCTTTGATTCTCAACAGCGATTCGAATCCATCGAGCAATACCACAGTACAGGGACATTGAATTTCTTGAAGATTTTTTCTTCCAATGACTGGTATCCAGAATGCTGGAATGAATTGAATGCCACAGCCGCTGGTGCTGTCGTGGACGACACTGATTGTAGTAATGTTGGGACGCATCTATGCGATGATTCTACAAGTCCTGAGCCCTATCAGACATATTGCAGTACGTATAATGCAACCGCAAAATATTCGATGTCCAGTAGATGCCTGTCATTTGAGGGAGATACCGCAAAATGCTTCAAATGCGAGTCGCACTTTGCGGAATGCCGATGTGGCAAATGGACGGCAAGATCTGGCGAGATCTGGGAGCCGTATTTGCGAGGTAGCCCGTGGAGTCCTTTGTTTGGTGTATTGGTGCTGACGGCATGCCCAGTTGGTCAAAAGCTGGTTGGAGGACTTGATTGGCTTCGGGCGCAAAAGTGCACGGCGTGCAAAGACGACACTTCTTCTTGGCCGTCATGGAACATTACGCTCAAGCCTTCGCACTTGAACAGCGTGGGGCTCAGCATTGAGTGGCGTTCTTCGGCTGGCAGAATATGTCCAAATGAATATATGCGCGCATATGGTAACTACACCTTGATCAAACTGGAGAGAAACGCGATGCAAAACGAGTCGACGCTGACACGCTTCAGTTTTGGCGGGAAGCAAGAGGCTGTTTCCGTAAGGCTCAATCTAACAAATCACAACTTTGTGGTTCGTCTAGCTGAAAAAGTTTCTAATTCGGGTCAAGTGCAAGTCGGCTTAGTCTTCCCAGGTCTCGATGCTGGAGGATCGAATGACATGTTTTTTGATCTTGGGTGCGTATGGACACAATCTCCAGCCTGGGAGGAGTGGGGCAATATACTCAATATTTTTCAAAAGCAACTTGTTGTGCGAGGTGCCAGCATCTTGTGGGAACCAGTGTCTGATGCGTCACGACGTGGTCGCGGACTTTATTTAAATCAGATCAATTTGGTTTCGAAACGCGCAGAAGATATTGTTGGCGGCGGAGAGTGTCTACCTTGTCCTGCTGGCGCTGTATGCATAAAGGGTATGTTAGTTTTCGGCACAGGCGCAAACAGGCTAGTGTCCAGTGACTGGGGAAGTGTGGGAGGATGGGCGCAGAGTGACAAGGACGGACAAGTGCGACTGACGACCTGTCCTCAGGATTATACCAAATTTCCTTTCGAGACCACAGGAATTTTAGATGAGCTGATGGATCTCTCAATGCAGGCTTGCAAAAAAACGTAAGTTTGTGTGTTCTTGGTACGCATGCTCTTGACAATTGCATGCCTCTTCACCTAGACTTCACCTGGCGCCCTGTTTTCTGTAGGGGTTTGTGAGTTTCACAACATCTCTGTTTGTGATTGGGGGCAAGGGTTCTCTGTGAATTGCAGGCACCCTCACCATCAAAGAAACTCCATACAAATGTGTATTGAAATTCATGGAATGAAAATCGAAGCTTCGGGCGGCGCGCGGCGGCATCGAAAAGCCCCTCGCCGCCGTGTTTCAATCCTGAGAACGGTTCGTTTCGGGTGGTGCACAGCAGTTTCTAGCGCTTGCGCACCCTCGCCACCGCGTGCCCTTCTGCGTTACCACTGACTGTAGCATTTGACAGGTGCAAACGAGGAAGTTTTTTTGTGCTAAAGACGGGAGATTGTACCACCTGTGATCCTGGTTTTTACTTGGGTGCAACGATAGAAAATACGGGCAAGTCGTGCTCGGGTGGTCTGTATCAAACCGACCCCATGAAATCAGTGTGCATCGAGTGCCCAAGTGTTGGTTCATGTCCTCGGGACGGCGAATTCGAAGGCATGTTTATCCCTCCAACGGATAATGGCCGATGGGTGCTCGACTCGTTTGGTACATGTCTCCTTACAGGTGGGCAACTTGTGCGTGCTTTTCGATCAACTATCCGATCAAATTTTTCTAGAATTGTATCTCGCGTGCATGCAAAGTGTATCAGTTCCTGAGATTCGAATGTACTTGGCAGATTGTGGTGAAGGGAACGTGACCGTTTACAAGGGGAAATCAGACAAAGATAAGAGCCGGCTGCCAAATTCGACGATGGAATGTGGATACTGTGAGGATGGTTTTCGCTTCGATGGTGCTCGACAGGAGTGCGTGAAATGCTCCGCGAAAATAGAGTGCAAAAATAGTGGCATCAAACGATCGCCATGTCAAGACCTGACACAGTACTTTGATCACAATGAGGACGAGTGCCTGGGCTGTCCTGAAAATTCAGTGTGTACCAGCTTGTCCACTCCGGTTCCTAAACCCCAATTCATTCCGAAAAATCGCGAGCAGCTTGCAAATATCATGAAGATTCTCCTACCATATTGGATTGACGAAAGTGACCCAAACTCGATTCCTCTCGGGCGAGAGTGCTTTTCAAAGAGAAAGGATGATCGAAACGCCGACTGTGACGTCCCGTGTGGCCAAAATGTAGCTGCCGAAAATTGCAGGATTGCTGCGTGCCCGGCTGGAACCGTAATGATTCGTGCGCCTGGCAATACAGACGTCAGCTTTCAAGATCGATGTTTTCAGTGCCCCGCAGGGTTTTTCCAGATTTTTTCCACAAATCATTACAATCTAAAGACGCTGCAGCCAAGTTCTGGTCTGGAAGATCCCATTCTCATGTGCTCCCCATGTCCCAGTGGGACCTCGTGTTCGCGTTCAAAGGCTCAAGAGCGCGACTTTGGATTCACAGTCGGCATTCACATTCTTCCCAGCAATGGGTTTTGGCTCAACAGTCTGCTCCTTCACGAGATGTCGGGAACCTTCATTTACATAAACGATTCTTTGCGACCCTCACGCCGGGTCGAAGAGGATGTGGAAGACGAGGAAAAAAAGACCTTTCGTGAAGAGTCTGCTGAGATGGTTACAGCACATCGATGTACGTGCGTGTGTTGGTGTGTGTGTTCTCATGTTGATGTATGTGTGGGTGTTCGTGCTGGTGTGGTGATGCGACGTTGGTGTTGTTGTTGGCAGTGGGAGTGTTTTGTGAGAATGTTTAACGTGGAAATAATACAGGCCAGCCGACGAATGAATTTCTCTCGGTCAAGTAGTCTGACATGTTTGTGTACGTGTGCGTGTGCGAGTGCTGTGTGTGAGAGAGGAAGCGTGCGTGCGTGTATGAGTGAAGGGAGAGAGAGTGTGTGCGCGCGCGTGTCTATGCTTGTTGTGTTGGTAGATACGAAATGTTTACTATGGGGCCGCCAGATTTGTGACTTGTACATGTGTATGTCTGTGTCTGTCGATGTCGATGTCCGTTTCTGTGTGTGCATCTCTGTTTGCGTCTGTGACTGTTTCTGTGTTTGTATCTGCATACACGTTGACACATATGTATGTTTTGCAACATATATATATGTACATGTCTTCAAATGTCATAACAACAGGTGCCTCGAGAATGTGCAACCATACAGGGGATCGGCCAAAGGAATGGAGTGGTCTTCTGAACCCTGAGAACCCGGACTGGATGTGTGGAGAGGATTCGTCCCGAACTGGCCTTGCGTGTGGGATCTGCAAGGAAGGTATGAGCATGTAAAAGTCAGCATTTTGATAGCAGCCTCGTAGTAATTATTTCTAAGATGTGCAGTGCACTCTGCAAGTTATCATGCTTGTATCTACAAACACAAATAAACGCAAACATGCACAACCACGCACAACACACATGCGCAGGCACAGCACTGACCGCAGACAAAAGTTGCGAATACTGCGGAAATGCCGCAGAAATGTGGGTGTTTCAACTGTTTGCTGTTTTGGGGGGTCTCGTCGTCGGGGGTGCGATTTGGTACGCTATTGTGTGGCGAGGCATTTTCGCAGAGGAACATGATCCTTACCAGGCGGGAAGAACGCCTGCAGTACTGCCAGATCCCCCTCAAATGAATGATTTAATAATGTCGCCAGATGTACTTAGTCAGAAAGAAAATTATCGAATGGTAAAAAAGGGGATTGAGGACATGGAAAAGGGGATTGATGCCATGGAAAAGGGGATTGAGGACATGGAAAAGGGGATTGAGCACGCTGATGACGAATTTAAAAAGGTTATGGAACAAGGTGATCAAAGTATGAACAAGTTGACAGAAATATTTGATAGATTGAAGGATAGCGATCTGAATACGATTCAAACAACGATATTAAAAGTAATAGAAGACTATAAACCTGCAGCTCTCATTGGGATGTTTTCAGGTCTTTGGTGGTTTCTTACTGATGTAGTTGGCAAGAATTTGCTCGGTGCAGAGAGTACCAATCCTGAAGATATCCGTCATGCTCTAATGGGATTTTTCAAAATCGTGATGTCTTACTTTCAGGTGACGGCATCCTTTCTCAAAAACTTTAATGTAGAGTGGGGACAACAGTTGGAGAAGTTTTTGGATGCTCTGAGCATTCTCAACTTAGACTTGTACAAGTTGCCGAAGCTCAGCTGCATGATCTTGACGTTGAGTCCCACGCGCACTTGGCAAGTCGCAGTTTACATTTTGATGGTGCCACTGTGCCTCCTGGTGTTGTCAATTCCCCGTTTGCTGTGTTGGAGTGCAAGCACGTGGATGCTGACTGTCTGGGAGCGTACAAGGAGATCAACAAAGGATTATCAACATCTCATTGCTGAACACCAAACAAGTCTGACCGGTATCAGCGAATTTGATGCGCGGAGACTTCAACAGGCGAAAGACGTGGCAATTACAATCAAAGAGCGCAGAACTTTCATCTCGTTTGACCGTGCGTCGTGGCCCGTGCGGGCCTCAGTGGTAATGTGGGCGATTCTGCTTGCAGTGGGCTTTGTTGTGTGCTTTGAGATCGCTGTGCAGACTGCAGACAAGGCTGTGTTGGATTTTGACATGCAGGCAAAAGATGCCGTTGGCAGAAAATGTCGAGATCGGCTGACGGAGTTGCAAGCCTTTCATGGCAGCAAGTGCGATGGGTCAGGAGTCGCAAACTTCAGCACGTGCTTAATTTGCGGGTACGGAGATTATCGAAAGTCGGCAAGTGATTGTCTTATGTGCCCGTGTGGGAGTGAGCTGGACGTCAGAAACCTTGATTGCACTGGTGTGTGTCGCAATTTGGACACCCTTGCGAATGAAACCATCGAGTGGCCGCTGTACAAGGCCATCGCAGAAGGAAAATGCTTTCCGAAGCAAGGTGCCGAGTGCGTCATTGCTGAAATCATGGGAAGATACCAATTTTCGTCAGGAAATGCTGAAAGGAATCTTGAATTTGATATTGGATGCAGTGTTCGTCAAGAACACCAGAAAAGAAGGAGCTATCCGAGTGGAGAACGGCGATTCAAGGACCTTACGGATGTGGATCCACGACAAAAAGCACCACCGGAGCCTGAAGATGGTTGTCCGCATTTTGAAGCGAGACAGGAGTACACTTATCACAAAGATATCAAGACTTGGGATGATGCAGAGGCAACGTGTCAGATGGAAGACGGACACCTGGGATCCTTTGCGTCTTTTGCAGATATGAATAGTACAGTCGGGCAGATAGGACTGCAGGAGAGCACACAAGTTTGGATCGGGCTTTCGCAAAAGTCGATTAACAACGACTGGGTTTGGAGCGATGGTTCAAATTTCACGTATGCCGCCAGCAATTGGTGGGGCTCCTCTCCGCTGTCGACTGCAATGACGAAATCCTGGTGCAATCAGGACAGCCGCAAAACTTTTTCCCCTCCACAACCTCGTCCTACTAGAGACACACCAGAGTGTGTATACCTTGCTTTGAATCAAAACGTGACAGTGTGCGCAGATGAACTTTCCGCAATCGACAGCCAGAGGCCAATCACAAAGTTCAATGGTTGGGAAGCGGCTCAGTGTTCTGCAAAGAAACCATTTGTATGTTCAAAAATAAAGCCATCTTGCCAAAAAATAAAGCCACCCACATCGTGGCCACCGAAATCTTGGGATCAGATGCAGGGTAACGGAAGTCACTACTGGAAGGCAATGTGCGAAATTGTGAGTGGAAATGGTTTTGGAGCCTTGACTGGAGAGGGTAGTCAGCCCTATCCCATGTGCTATCAACCCTGGAAGAGTTATGAGGAGGCTTTTGGAGGAAATGTCGGGAGTTATCGGCGGGCTTCCACCGTGCAGGCATCAGACACTGTCCCCATTACTCCTGCGCAAGCCTCTGTATTGATAATACTCCTCTACGTGTGCGCTGGTGTTTCGGTGTTGTCTTGGATAATATTCTTTGGCATCAGAAAAGTGGGGACCAAATTCATTGCAATTTTGGAAAGTCTTTGCACAAACGTTCTGTCGCCTGCAACCTTCGCCATTTGTGTCCATGGTGCGCTGTCTGGACCACCGACTCCTCTACAGCGTCTACGTGATCGCGCCGAGTGGACTCCAGGTCTTATAGTTTTACCCGCAACAGTGTTTATGCATTTGAGTTTGGGATTTTTTATGAAACCGTCAAAGGAATTTCCTTGCCCATGGATTCACGGCGCCGAGTATTTGGCACTTGAGATGATTTATCTAGCAATAGCCAGCGTAAGCACAGCAACTGCGTTTGGTCTTTTGTTGACAGATGAGTCATCTCAAGAACTGTTGATAAGCGTTGGTGTTATTACGGGGCTATCGATCGTGTACCTTGTGCGTGCCATTTCAACCGGGTACAACACAGAGAGAAAGAGCAAGAAAATCTTTTTTGATTCAGGACTTTTTTTGACAGCATGCGGTCTTGGTGTCGGCCTCTATTTCGTTGTTATCCACGAGATCACATTTATGGTTTCGATCGGTTTTGCTGCAGGCTCCTCAATCATGGCGGTGGTTTGTTATATACGTATCATCCATTGCTGGAAGGAACAAGCGGAGGAACAAGCGGAGATGAACGGAGAACTAATGTTTAATGTGATACTGGGGGAAAGTAAGAACAGGAATGACTTACGAGACCTGCGAGAAGGGTTAAAGAGACACTTGGAAAAAGATATGTCATTAATACCACTAAGTGAAGACCTAAGGGATCTAGATGCAGTCTTGCATACCACGGCACCCGGAGGGCAGTTGCAAAACAAATTGAGTATCAGGTGGAAGGAGAACGTGGAAAAACCAGAGGCAGGGATTGAAATCAAGAATGAAGAGCTCGAGGAAGCGCTTCAGCGCTGCATTCAGGTGGGCGAAGACCAGCTTATAACAAAGACAATGATGGATTTAGCTGGTGTGACCGATGAGCAGATCAAGTCCGAGCTGAAAGATTTTTTGAAGTATAATTTTCCAACCAACAGCTTCATCAAGGTGGGCAAAAAATACTATACACTTGCTGTTGCAACACCGCATAGCGATTGGGTACAAAGAGCTGGTACGCTTTATGGTGTGCTCATGGACGAGCGCAATATTGCAATGTACCACATGAAAGAGCAAGTAACCAAAATGTGGCTTTTGAGTTGGACTGCTTTTCTCTTTACTATCTATCCTGCACTCTCTGCTGTGGCGATTTCGGGGTTTGACTGCGAAGACTATGGCCAAGAGGGCTGGCGTCTTCGGGATAATCCCGAGACACTGTGCCCATACAGGTACGCCTGGGACATTATTCGAAGATATGAGAATCTGGATGTGGACTTGCCAGAGCTTTCACAAATCAAAGCAAATTTCAAGTTTCCGACTTCAAATGATTCTCCCGAGTATCTCTTTATGCTGTCAGTCACTGCAGTCTTCAGCTTTGCAATTGGGATTCCCCTGTACATGTACCTGCTACTTGTGATTAACAAGGTGCCGCAAATCGCACAAAGGAAGCGCGCAAACGCCTCGTTTCAGGTGAGAGACATCTGTTCATCTGGCTTCGAGACTGCTACTGGTGCTAGTGTGTTGCAGTGTTCTGCTATGTGTTGTAGTGTACTGCACTGAGTTGCAGTTTGTTGTATTGTCTGGCCCCAAGGCTTCTCGAGGGCAAGGGGGGGTAGGAGGTCAGATGAGTGTCCAGGGGGGTGTGCGTGCGTCTTTGTGTATGTGTGTGGTACTCACACGTATTTGCACATACGCATGTGTGTGCACGTGCACACGTGGACACATGCAGGCGTGGGAATTTCATGCGGTATCAATGCCAAAGGCAAATGAGATCGTGGCTGAGACACACGTACAAACATACAAACACACAAACACACAGGCGTTTGCACGCTACTGGCAAGCCAAAGAAGTACCCAAAGGAATCGATTACCTCGCGGCATTTTTGGTGAGTGCCTTTACACATGTATCTATGTATTTATACACACGCATGTGTATACATGTCCACCTTTATATATAGACACATATGTATGTATATCTAGATGTATATAAATATGATGATTGTTTACTCGCTGCATTTCGTACATACTCAGATAAGAGCACGTATACATCATATATATTATACAAATATATACAAATATATACATGATCAAATATGTATATATATATACATATACATAATATGTATATATATATACATATACATATATATAGACATTTACATATGAATAAGTATACATGTATATATATACACATATATATGCGTATATAAAAATATAAGTATATACATGTATAGATATAGATCTACATATAGATATGTGTATACATATATAAATATATATGCATATACATATACATTACATATATACGTATGTATG
>Ga0105052_10007554_pt1 | contig 10575 bp, 10 predicted proteins | sample FRY03_FD_78094 | JGI IMG/M metagenome (GOLD analysis project Ga0105052, IMG submission 78094) | Freshwater microbial communities from Lake Fryxell liftoff mats and glacier meltwater in Antarctica - FRY-03 | ecosystem: Environmental > Aquatic > Freshwater > Ice > Glacier meltwater ... | reverse complement strand
CCCGGTATCGAGTCGGTTCGGGGCAAGGCGGTGCAGGCGCTCAACGAGATCGCAGCGGCGCTCGAGGCGTATCGCATACCCAACACCCAGAACGACCTACTGCATACACTCGACCCCGCGTGGAAACTGCTGTCGCACCGCGAAGCCGAGGGGGCCCCCGACGCCCCCCTTGCCGCAGCCATCGACTCACTCGACAGCATCCTTCACACCATCGTGTGCGTCGCCGACGACGCCGCCACGTGTGTCCGGGCCGGGACCGACGGCAGCCGCGGCGGCAACCTGTGGCATCGCCTGCTGCCCGCCCCCAAAGCCGGTTCGACGACCGCCTGACGATGGAGGCCGTCTGTGCCCCCGGCCGGGGGCTGCACGACGCCACCTTCAGGATTCAGGGTTCTGTTCACCCGACTGGTACTGCCCATCGCGCCAGCGCCAGCACGCCTCGATCGCAGGCCTCCTTGGGCCGTCGGTCCAGTATGCGTTGCTGCTCCAAAGCGGCATCGGTGTCGAAGCGCTCGACCACGCGAGAGCATCGCGAGCGCCCGCGACGCAATGCCGTGCACGGCACGGGATGTCACCAAAACCACGGCTGCGGGGGTGGCAGCGTCCTCGCAGGCGTTACGCTGCGAACGGGCCGTTAGCTCAGTTGGTCAGAGCAGGGGACTTTTAATCCCAAGGTCCTGGGTTCGAATCCCAGACGGCCCATCGTCCTGTCTACTACCGTTTTTTTATGAGTGAGATCACGCGGAAGGAACTCCTCACGCGCGGAGCCGCACTGGGCATCGCCGCGATGGGAATCAAAGCGACAGGTGCAGCGGGATCAGCCATCGCGGCACCCATCCCCAAGCGCGCACGTGATGCCGAGCGCCTTCCGTGGCAGATGTTCAACTGCCCCGCCTGGAATGAGGGGGTCATGTTCGCGTTCGGGTCGTCGGCCAACAGCGCCGCCGAGATCGGCGAGGTCATGGAACTGGTGCGCGTGGTGCGAGAGCAGACCGGCGACCCGGTGTCCCCCACCGTGGGCGACTTCGACATCTTGGTGCGCACGTGGCAGCGTCTGGCCGGGCGCTTGGAGCACCGGGCAACTGCTGCAGCGGCTGCCGGGCATCGCGTAAGCGCCCGCCAGCAGTACCTGCGGGCCTCGTCATACCGCGCGCAGGCGCTCTTCTTCATTTTGGGCACCTCCACGCCCGGCAGCGAAGTCGCGTGCTTCCGCGCGTGTGAGGCCGACTGGCTGAACGCCATCGCCCTGTGGGACGTGCCGGTGGTACAGAGCACCATTCCGTACAACGGGCTGACGATGCCCGTGTACCTGTTTCGCCCTGCCGACGATGGCCGCGCACGCCCCACGGTGATCGTGTGCAACGGCAGCGACGGCCAGAACGTGGACCTTCTGGCCGAAGGCATCGGCGCCGCGCTGGACCGCGGATATAACGCGGTCACCATTGAAGCGCCCGGCCAGATGACGCTGCTGTTCGAACAGCAGCAGGTGATGCAATCGAACTGGGCACCGATCATCAGCGCCACCACCGCGTGGCTCGGGGCGCGGTCCGATGTTGACGCCTCGCACATCGTCGCCATCGGCATCAGCCTCTTGGGCATGGTGCTGCCGAGCGCCGGCACGGCATCAACCGGGCTGGCAGCCATGGTGCTGGAGCCGGGGGCCTACTCACTGCCCGCGGCATGGACCGACCAGGGTTCAGTGAAGGCGGTGCAGTCGGTGCTGGACGCGCCGGCGAAGTATCAACGCGAGGTGGCTGTCGGAGTGAACGCCGGCCTCAAGGACGCGTGGAACTCTATGCCGCACGTTGACCAGTTCACCGTGTCCAAGCGCACCGAGCTATACACGCAAAATGCCTTGCTCAGTGCGCGTCGTGGCCAACCGCCCTCCGACTACTACGGCGTCATCAAGGCAATTCTCAACTTCCAGTACCAGTCGGTGCTGCCCACGGTGAACATCCCCACCTACGTCACGGTCAACCAGTTGGATGAGTTCTTCGGACCGCAGGGCGAAAAGGTGCTGGGCATGCTCACGTCGCTCACCAAGGACCAGAAGTACCGCCGGTCACTCACCATGGCGACCGGCACCCAGTTCCACGACCAGCCCCTCGGGCCGCAAGCAAGCCAGGAGTTCATCTTCGACTGGCTCGACACCGTGCTGGGCGTGTAATCACCCGGATGGCGAGGCGCGCAGCCGTCCCGCCCCGTAGGGTCACCAAGCATTCGGATAACGGTCACCCCTCGGGGTGCCAAGTGGAAAGCCGGTGAGAATCCGGCGCGGTCCCGCCACTGTGAACCGGGAGCGATGGCACAGGCTTCGGCCAGCCACTGGGGAGTGATCCTCGGGAAGGCGTGCACATCGTGTTCGACCGGTGAGCCAGGAGACCAGCCGTTACTCCGCCACACAAAGCACCTCCGAGGAAAGAGGGAACAGTGACGACGTACACGCGCATTGCGCGGGCGGTTGCCTGCGCGACCCTATTGGCCACCCCTGCGTACGCCCTGAGCGCCGAGACCGCAACCATTCGCGTGGAGGGTGCGACCGCCACCCTGCTCAGCGAACGCTCCGCGAACATACCGGCAGGTGGCACTGCCACGCTGGTGGACTCGTTCGATGGCGATGTGGCAACGTCATCGAATCAGAGCGGCACTTCGCTGCTCGTGCGCGCCCTGCTGGACGGCGGGCTCCCGGTGGGATTCACCAATTACGGAGGGGACCTGGGCGTGATGATCACGCGCGTCGGCCCCGATGCAGCACCCGCCACCTGGTTCCCGAACGCGCCATATTGGAAGCTGAAGGTGAACCACGCGTTGTCCAGCGTGGGTACCGACTCGCTCGTGATGCGCCCCGGCGACCAGGTGCTGTGGTCGTTCGGCGACGGCACCGAGGACGAATTGGATGTGGTTGGCCCATCCGCCCCACAGATGGTTGGGGCACCCTTCACCGTGCATGTCAATCGATACAACGATGGCCAGACCGTTCCCGGCGAATGGGGACCCGACTACACCGGTCGAGCCAACCCCCCGGCGCCGGGCAGCGGGGCAACGGTGACCTATGGATCGCAGTCGGTCACCACCGACCTCGATGGGAACGCGACACTCATCACCGAAGGCGGCTGGGGCAACGTGGTGGCCACGGGAACGCGGGTGATCCGCGACCAAGCCCGCGCATGTGGGTTCCCCGCCGGCGCACCTGAGGCCTGCGGGCTTGACCCGATTGTCGTGGCGCTGCCCGACGTTGCACCCAATCAGAACATCTCGTCCGTGGCTCCACGCCCTGTGACCGTCATGACGACGAGTGGCAAGAGCATCACTATCGACCTCCCCACCCCCATCCGCGGCGGGGCACCTGTGAGCATCTCATCGAACGACATCGACAGCCCCGGTCTCACCGCGACGGAGCGGCGCGAGGTGCTCGGCCAGTTGGCATCATCGCTCGCCTGGCAGTTGAACGACCGCAGCGCAAAAGGCGACCAGTCCCTCGCTCTGCCAGAAGGTATGGGCTGGCGGGCAGCGTGGCTGGGCCGCTACACCACCGTGACACCGCTCGCAAAGGGTGAGGCCGTGGTGAGCCAGCGCGCACAGTCGCGCACCAACGCCGCCATCAACTCGCGCACCGCACGGGTGGCCACGCGGCGCCTGGCCACCTGTGCGATCGACACGCACGCAAGTGTCACCCGACGCTTCGGCTACTCGATGGTCGTGGTGGCTGCGCCCGCCACCGGTGCGCGGGCATGTCTGGCGCGTAAGAGGTGACCAGACTGCGTCGCCTCGGGGTGGTAGGTATCGCGGGGGCTGTGGCGCTGGTTGCCACAGCCCCTGTGGCCGTCGGCGCATCACGCGGCAATCAAGCGGCGGCATCGCGCGCCACGGCGTGGCTCACTCGGCAGGCTGGTCCATCGATGCCCGCAGGCCAGCAGGCCGACATCATCACCAACCGCCGCATCACCGGTGCATCACCGGCATCGCTCAAAGGGGCGCTCAGGGCACTGGCACCACGCGCGGTCGCATACGCGACCACAGCCGGTGCCACCGCGAAGATCGTCATCGCGCAGCGTGCGGCCGGGGCATCCGGGGTGCTGGGCGGGCGCAACTTCCTCGCGTCGCTTGAGGGGCAGGCGAGAGACGGGCGCTACGGAAGCACGGCCTTCGACCAGTCCCTCGCGATGATCGCCCTGCGCGTAGCGGGACGGCGCGTGCCCGCCACGGCGGTGACCGCGCTCAACACCGCACGCGGTGACGACGGCTGGTCGTTCTCGCTCGTGCCCAGCGAGCCCGCCGACGTGGACAGCACCAGCATGGCCGTGGTGGCGCTGCGGGCCGCCGGGGTCCCCAAGACGAACCCCAGCATCACCCGTGCACTGGCCTGGCTCGTGACGCAGCGAAGCGGTGCGGGCTGGACGGCGTTTTCTGGAGCTGCCCCCAGTTCCGACAGTACGGCGCTTGTGGCGCGTGCGCAGGTGGCCGCGGGGGCAAGCGCGGCGGTCGGACAGGCATTCCTCCGCGCACACCAACAACGCTCGGGAGCAATCGCAAACACCACGACGGTGCCCGAGAGCCGTCTGCTGGCCACCATCGCATCTGTGCCCCCGCTGGCCGGCATCTCACTCGCCAACGGATTCCGCCGGGGCTAGTCACGCCCCTCAGTGCGGTGCAGGGGGAACGACCCGACCTGCGCCAGGCACTGCGCAGCCACGGCTGCGCCGCGGGCGCACGCATCGAGGATGTCTTCACCCGCTGCAATGCCCATGAGCACGCCAGCGTTGAACGAGTCGCCGGCACCACAGGTATCCACCAGCGATGGCACAGCAACCGGGTCGTATCGGCGCCAGCCGTCATCGGCGGTCCACGCGCGACCGCCATGGGCGCCCTCGGTGATCACACACCATCTTGCGTGTGTGGCATCCAGCAGGTCGTCACCCACACCGCCCGGATTCTCGGCCGCTGACCCGATGTACAGATCACAGTGGTGACCGGCCGCGGCATCGTCGGCAATCGCTCGCGCGTCGCTGGCACGCAGCGTTGCGTTGGCGGCAGCGGCGGCTCGCAGATTGACATCTCGCCACGATGACCAAGTGATGCCGGGTGCGTCGCCCACCGCCGCGATGATCTCGGTATCCGTCGGCGGCGTGATGTGCCCGGTGTAGATGGTGCGCTCACCACCGCGCGGCACCAACACCAACGCACGGGCAGTGCGATCGCACAGAATCCAACGCACCTGAAGACCCACGCTGTCGCAGGCCTCTCGCAACATCAGGCCCTCGCTGTCGTCGGCCCGTGGGGTCACCAGCCGCACGTCCGCGCCCTCTGCCGCCAACCACGCCGACGTGTTCATGGCTCCACCACCCGGGCTCTCGCGCACCACATGCCCGCGCACCTTCTCGCCCTCTGCCGCCAAGTGCGACACACGCATGAGGACATCGAGATACGACGGGCCCGTCACGGTGATCATGACGGTGAGCCTATTGCCTGTCCTTGCGCCTTTCCAAGATCGGTCATGGCGCCGGGCTGTGCACGCGCTCACCTGGGCACCCCGTGGTGTTGCTCAGTCAGCGGTGACGAACCGGACGCGGGGCAAGCCACTCGCGTCGACCCGGCCCCAGTCGTCTGGTGCATCGCACCGGCCAGAGCGTGCCGTGCCACCAACCCACGCCGCCGCGAGGCATGCCTGCAGTGCTTGCTGACCAAGGTGGTTGGGGTGCAACGACTCGTCGGTGGTGAACGGCGAGAACGCACGCACCATGCTCACACGCTCCGCCTTCGCCACGATCTGACCGATCGGGATTCGATCGACGTGCCTCGCCCCCTGAGCGCACAACTCGCGACCAGCGAATACATGAGTGAGGTCCATCACCTGCACCGGCTGCCCCGAGGTGGCCGCGGCGCGCTGCGCAGCGGTGGTAATGGCCCCCGCCAGCACGGCGATACGCGAGTCAATCCACCGCACGTCGGCGTCGTAGAACGGGCATCCGCCGCTGTAGAAGCGTCCGGAGTAGGTCTCGGGATACCGGTTCTTCTCGGCAATCACCCGAGGGTATGTCTGCACGATCGTTGACCACTGGCCGTTCGCATAGCCGGCCGCCTGCATGGTGGCGTGCACCCGCTCGATGGCTGTCTGCACCTTCGCTCCCACCGCCGCCAAATTGGCGTCCGATAACCGCCGGCGCACTGGCGCATTGCGACGACAGCGCGACGCGACCGGCCATGGCTTCGCGAACGCCACGATGCATGTCCTCACGATCTCGGGAAATCGCATGTCATTTCCGCCCACCGACAGCACGACAAGCCGCACACTCGCGCGACGGGCAAGGCGATCGAGCAAGGTCAACTGCCCTGGCAGCCGCGCCCCGGTGATGGAGTCCGTCGTGCCCCAGTCGAGACCGGGTTTGTACTGTCGGCCCGCCCATCGCGTGGCTGCGATTGCACCCGAACATGCCAAGTTGACGGCGATTTCCCCCGGCAGGTGAATCGCGGCGCCCTTGGCCCGGTGGCACCCCGTGATCGACTCACCGGTATCGGTGTCCCAGTAGGCGCTGGGCCCAAGGGCGTCGGCCTTTGGATAGCTGCTGCCCACCCAAACGTTGCCACGCCAACGACCGCCCTCCCCCGAGATGAAGGAGTCCCCCAACGACACGATGACCGGGGCGCCCTCGGGCACCCGGTCCACCACAGAGTTCACATCCCCTATTGCCCCGGGCGATGACACGATTGACCCCGGCGGGATCCCGGTGGCGATCGCAGACAGACCAAACGACCCAAGCGTAAGCGCGAGCGCGAGCGCGATGAGGAGGATGCGGGACCGATGGACCATGGCACCGCAATGGTGCCGCACGACACTGGGGACAGACCCCACCCGGGGTCTGTCCCCACCCGGGGTCTGTCCCCACCCGAAGTGCCCTGAGACTCGTGGCGACGGGTATCGGCTCCCACACGCCGGCGCAACAGGCACCCCAGGGATAGCGGGATTCCTCGCTACCTTTCTTTCAAAGGAGGCACGCGGCGGCACACGTCCTATTCGTCTGTTTGCACAATGCGGGTCGCTCGCAGATGAGCCGGGCCCTGTTCGACCGCGCTGCCGGTGGCCGCCACACCCCCGACTCTGCCGGCAGCATCGCCGACCCCGGCAGCAAAGTGCACCCGCCGGTCATCGAGGTGATGAATGAGATCAGCATTGATCTTTCCGGCCGTCGGCCACAGCCGCTCACTGACGACCTCGCCCAGCGGGCCGACGTCGTCGTGACCATGGGCTGCGGGGATTCGTGCCCCTTCATCCCGGGTAAGCGCTACATCGACTGGGACCTTGAAGATCCCCAGGGTCAGGGCCTTGAGTCGGTGCGGGCCACGCGCGTCGAGATCGAGCGGCGTGTGGAATCGCTGCTCGCCGATCTCGACGCGGCGTAACCGCGCGGCCGTTCAGTCAGATCGTCTTGGGCCCCGTGTAGATGGCGTCGGAGCGCCCCATGCGCTTCAGCCAGCGTGCGTGCGACTTGAGCGCCGAGAACAGCGTCGGATGTGCCGAGTAGCGAAAACCGTGCTGCACGCAGAGTTTCTCGAAGTGTGGCGACAGCATGCGGTAATGCACGTGGCACACCTGCGGAAGCAGGTGGTGCTCGGTCTGGAAGTTGAGCCCACCCAAATACCAGTTGAGCACCCGCGAGCTACGGCCGAAGTCCACGCTGGTCTCAACCTCGTGGCGCGCCCACTCGCGCGGGCTGCCGGCGACGGACTCGGCGACGAGGTACTCCTGCGACGTGAAGTCAGCCTCTTCAACGCAGTGCGCCAATTGGAACACGATGGCCAGGATAATGCCGAGGATCCATAGGGCGATGAACGCCGCCAGAAGCACCTGCCACCAGGGCCGGAAGAACATGGGGATGACCAGCAACCACGAGACCACTGCCACCTTGCCCGCGATGAACAGCACCAAGTTCATACCGCGCGGCCGCCTGACGGGCACCACGCAGCTCGGGCCCTTGTAGATCGCGTTGAAATCGCCGAAGAAGACGGCCTTCGGGGCATACGCGCCGTAAAGGAAGAACATGTAGATGTGCTGAAAGCGGTGTACCGACCGCACCTTCTGATCCGGTGCGAACCGCGCAAACGGCAACTGGTCAATGTCGCCGTCCTTACCCACCACGTTGGTGTACGTGTGGTGGGCGTGGTTATGGCGCTCACTCCACAGGTACGACGACGAGCCGATCACATCGAGCGAGTACCGCATCCAGCGCCCCCGACGTCCAAGGGCGCCGTGGTTGGCGTCGTGTTGGATGTCGAAGCCGATGCCGCCCATTGCGAAGGCAAGCGATACCACCCCGATGAGGGCCTGCCACCACGTGGATGCGGCGAACACGAGGAAAGTCCACGATCCGGCCCACCAGAGCACCATGAAGATGGCCTTGGCGTAGAAGCGGATCTTCCCCTGGCGACGCACAGAGTCGGTGAGTTGCTCGGCCACCATCGCCCGAAGGTCCTGTAGAAAATCCCCACCGCCCTTGAACAGGCGCACCTTCGCATCCGCTGCAACTACGCTCATTCGCACTCCCATCCCACGATTTTGGCGACCTCAACAGCCGCACGCTCGTCGGGGGTCACTTGACAATGATCTGCGCGAGGGCCCGAGCCGCAATCGAAGAGATAACTTTCGGCCAAGGTCGATACGGTGAAGCCTCGCATGGGTATCCACTGCGCGACTACGGGTGCCTTACGCAGAGAGCGGGAGTGGTCATGCGCCAACCGGTGACGTCGCCCACGTCGGCACCGATCATCGGCCCCCGAGGGAGAAGGTTCGCGTATGGGTCATTCCCGTTTTTCGAGAGGGAGGGCGCAACCGCAGCGCCCCGCTCTCAGGGAACTGTAGGTGAGTGGTGCGGCGCATGCACCGGTGTACGGGCATCTACCCCTCCCGTAGTGCCCCGGTGTTCGCCTCACTGCCATGATCCGTTCCCCTCCGGCCGTCATCATCGCGTGGGGTGCACTCGGAGTTGCCCGTGGCGGAACCGGCTCGACGGTGATGAAGTTGATCAGGGATTCGGTCAGCACAGCGAGCCCCCGGATGCCCGCCGTCAGAGTGGCTTGCGCGCCACCGCGAACAACTTGTTGAAGTCGTAGGTCCACCCGCGCGGGCCCGAGCGCTCGCGCATCTTCGCCTCCACCTTGGCCAGCCACTCCGCCACGGTGGGCTGTAACGGGTCGCCGATGATGTGCCCGGCCACCACGCGCATACGCTCCATGTAGGCCTCCACCGGCACGTGGCGCACGCGACGTTCCATCCAGATGTCGATCGGCTCAAGGCCGGCGGCGGTGAGATAGCCCTCCATCTGGGGGATGTCGCGCAGGTTGCCGTCAAACGCACCCAGCCAGGCGTAGTTGATCGGCTCCACGTCGGCGATGACGTCGCGGTACGCCTGCTCGCCACCCCTGCCGGGGCACAGAATGGCCACCACACCGCCGGGCTGCAGTGCCCGAGCGATGGCCTCGGCCGCAATCCACCGGTGTTGGAACCAGTGGTACGCCATGGAGCACAGCACGAGGTCGAACGACGACTGCGGGACGGGCATGTCCTCCACCCCGGCCTGCACCAGCGTGATGTCCACCCCCTCGATATCGCCGCGCTTGGCCTGAAACTGCTCGAGCATTCCCTCTGAAGGGTCAACGCCAGTGATGCGCGCCGGGCAGAACCGGTCAATAAGGGCCTGAGTGGCCCAGCCGGTGCCACAACCCACGTCGAGCACGTCGTCGTACTGGCCCGGGGGGATGGCTAACACCAGGCGCTGCGCGCCCTCAATGTTGAAGCGCACGGCCCCGTCGTAGTCGGTCGAGGTCTCGTTGAAGCCACCTGCGATGGAGTCACGGCGTTTTGAGGTCATGCCCCATTCTCTCTCACCGGGGTGTTCGGCGCGAGCGGGTGAGGATGGCGAAGTCACGAGCGGGGGGAAGGGCGAGATCGCCCTTGTCGAACCCGGCCACGTAGACGTCGTTCGCCGAGATCACATCGTTCAATACAGACATATATGTGCTCCTCTCCCCGTCAACCGGCACGGGCGCTTGACTTGCATTCTCGTGATGCAATGTGTGAGAGAAGGAGATACAACACAATCCCTATTAGGGTTATGGGGTTACGGGATGGGGCACAATGCAGGCGCTCGGCTTCGGACGAGCATGGGCGCGTAGCTCAGCTGGTTAGAGCAGGGGACTCATAATCCCTCGGTCGCAGGTTCGAGTCCTGCCGCGCCCATTCGGAGATGCAGGGGTTTTGGTTGTTCCTTCCTGTCGCGGGTTCGTCTCCGTTCGCAACAGGGTGCGGCCCCCTGCAACGAGGCGGGATCCTCGGGCATTGGGCTGACGACGCTTTCGAGGTGCCCGATTACATTCGCCGTCGTGATTCCGCACTGGCCCTGCAGGCATCGCGTCAATTCGAGTGCCGCGTTGGACTGCGCGGCCCGCCCGGTGATGCCTCAGTATGTGCAACCGTTCAAGAGGCCGTTTGCGTGCGCGCCGGGCAGGATGCGGGCGTGAGCGCCTCACGCATCGTCTCGCTCTTGCCATCGGTCACCGAGACCGTGGTCGCGCTCGGTCTGG
>Ga0105052_10007542_pt1 | contig 10590 bp, 7 predicted proteins | sample FRY03_FD_78094 | JGI IMG/M metagenome (GOLD analysis project Ga0105052, IMG submission 78094) | Freshwater microbial communities from Lake Fryxell liftoff mats and glacier meltwater in Antarctica - FRY-03 | ecosystem: Environmental > Aquatic > Freshwater > Ice > Glacier meltwater ... | reverse complement strand
ATTTGGATGAAATGAATTTCTTATTATCTTTGCGCTCCATTAGAACAATGGCCCGTTCGTCTAGGGGTTAGGACGCCAGGTTTTCATCCTGGTAGCAGGGGTTCGATTCCCCTACGGGCTACAAAGGCAAAAATATAAACACCTGTGAATCATAGATTTGCAGGTGTTTTTGCTTTAAGAAGTAACGGTGGAGTAACAAAAGGTGAGGGATGTACTTCAACCCAAATTATTAGTCACCATGATAATTCCTTGTACTACCCAATGCCAGAGCCAGTGGAATTTGCGTTATTTCGGAAAATTGTAGATGAAAAACATTCCTCAATGAATTTTTGATCATCTTTAGTAAATCGAGTCCATTTTGGTTCTCTACACTCAACATCCGGCAAAGCAGAAAATAATTCACAATCTATTTGTGGCTGAAATCGGTTTTCCAATTGAACAATTAATCCTTCAAGTGTTTCTCCAAAATCGTCCTTGGAAATATTGCCAACTGATAAACCAACTTGTTGACACCCATTTTTTGTTGGAAAGACGGCTTTGTTGAATATTTTTCTGATTTCGAAGATAAATGTCTGAATATTCCAACAGTATCTGAAGCATGTTTCAAATGATAGTTTTAAAGTCATTTCATTGATTAGTGAGCTTATAACTTGCCTCTCATTCTGAATCTTTAAGAGATTTTGGCTACCAATCAAATATGGCAATGTGAGACCGTCCTGCCCATTTTCTCTGTGTTTCAACAACAATATTTCCCAATATCTCATTTGATTTAAGAAAATTTAGATTCTGTTTATATTCGATAACATTTCAATATTCACTTTTCACCGAATTCATTTATTATTTGATCCAAATCATTCGGATCAAACGAAACAGCCCACTTCCACGTTCCAAATCCACCATGTTCATTGATGGCTCTGCACCATTCATCTAAGTAGCTGCGTTTGGCCTTATTTTGCTCGCTATCCTGACCCTTTGTTTCAATGATGAGGTGATGGCCATTTTTGAGCTTTAGAATGAAGTCTGGGAAGTATCGCCTTACCACTCCTTGGAAATTGTAATACACCACGAAATTCAAATGGTCATTCTTCACAAATGAGATCACATGACTAGAAGAATTTATTGTCCTTGCTTCCAAATATTCCCATTGGCTATCAACCACTACAAAATTAATGTGGGTCTTGTCAAAAGCATCGTTGGGTTTACTTGTCCACCATGATCGAATGTGTGAAGTTGAACGAATTGGACTTTCTTTGTCGAATACTGGTGTTAATGCTTCTGTATTAACTGCTCGTATTTCATTCCAAATATGCTGAACAACTTTATTCATGTTTAGCATTATTAAAATTCGTTTCCTTGCTTCGTCTTGATTGAACAAAGGATTTTTTATTACGATTTTGTTTGAGTAAATGAACTTCTCAATAATATTTATCAACTGAATTAGGAATGTTTCTTTGCTTCCTTTCCAATTAGGTTTTTTTTCTGAATTGTAAATGGTTGATGCAATTCTGAAAATGATAGATTGAAGTCTGAATTTTTCTCCAATCTCTTTTAGGTCAATTTCAGAAAGTGCTGCTGGATTTGGTTTCCCTGCAATAATTGCAGCTAGTTCCGCTTCTGTAATAGAATCATAAGGGTCAAGTTCTAACGTTTTAACCTTGCCGATATTTAAAGCTAATTGCGGTTTATAAATATGGTCAATCCTCACCACATTAGGGAACGTGATTTCATGTTCCGACTTTTCTTTAACAGGTTTAATTTCTGTTTTAGGTTTTGGCGGTGGCGGTGGTGGGCCATCATTTCCGCCTTCATGTGGAAGGAAAGTAAACGGAACACCAAAGATGTTTACATATTCTGCTTCAAACAATCCATCTTCTGCAACATCATACGAAGTTCTACGCAAACCTCTACCAACAACCTGTTCGCAAAGTAACTGACTACTGAATGCTCGTAAACCCATAATATGTGTTACGGTTTTTGCATCCCAGCCTTCACTCAACATGCCAACAGAAATTACATTTTGAATTTGCTCCCCGGGTTCTCCAATTTTTCCAACGGTGTCAACTGTTCTTCTTAATAATTCTGCTTGTTGTTTCTTGGTTAACTTTTTTTCTTTTGGTGCATCTTCCGAATCATCTTCCGTTTCTTCTACCTCTGCAATTTCAACTTCTTCACTTTCGGCTTCTGCTTTTTGTAAAACACTACTGTCAATTTGTAATGTCTGTTCAGGATTACACAAGTCGCCTAAGCCTGCAACTGAAAGTAGAAAAGCATCTTTATCAAATGAATATTTTATTCTGGCTGATGTAACTGTTGTATTTGCAACAGTTATCATTACTGGTGGAATTTTATATCCAACCTTTTCCCATTCGTCTTTTGTTGCTTTCCAATCTTTGCCTAAAAGCAAATAGGCGTTTTTAATTAAATCAGGTAAAGGTGTTGATTCATCAACCTTTTGATTGATGTCGTCTTTCACCGTTTCGTCCATGTAAATATGATAAAGTCTTGAACGCAAATCCTTATCTACATTTCCATCATCACGAACTACTACTCTTGGTGTTTTTACCAAACCTGCTTCAATTGCATCGTTCAAACCGAAGTCTGAAACTATCCATGGAAACAAAGCTTCTTCACTTGCTTTTTTTCCGCTTGGTGCAAATGGTGTTGCAGATAAATCAAAACATCTTAAAATTCCCCTTGCACTGTTGATGCGGTCTAATCCTCCAACCCAAATTGTGCTCTCTTCAATATCTTCTTTCTTAACACCTTTTATTTTACTTTCGGCAGGAACACGCCAAGCATGGTGGGCTTCATCATTGATTACAATAATATTTGAAGCGTTTGCCATGTCGCCCAATACTTCTTTTACATATGCTTCATCGCTTTTTGCTCCACGTTTGTCAACCGATTTTTTCTTAGCTATTTTTTCTTCTGTTTGCCAAGCTAATCCATGCCAGTTTTTGATGATTATTTTGGCTTGCCGCAAAGAATCCATTAAACCCGAAGGTACAATATTGAATTCTTCATAATAGTTGTCGAGCCCTGTTGGATTGAGAACAGCAAGACGATTGCGAACTGTTAAACCCGGTGCAACTATTAATACATTTTTTGAAAATCGTGTATCTTTTCCGTTAGCAATTTTATTCAATACATTCCATGCAATGAGTTGAGCCATTACAATGGTTTTACCTGAACCTGTTGCCATTTTATTGCACCATCGGCTAAACTCTCCACCATCACTCGGAATTTCAATTCCTATTTTGTCTGCTTCGGGTGCTTCGGTTAACCAAATTAAAGTTTCAATTGCTTCTAACTGGCAAAAGAAAAACCTGCGGTCTTTGCGTTCTTCAGGGTCTTGCCAATGTTGCAGAAGTCTTTTGGTTATTCCTGTAACTCCGGGATAACCTGCTTCACGCCATTTATTTATTCTTGGCCTGATAGCATTTACTAAATCAATTTCTATAAATGTTCCCGGGTCGTCAAATGATTTTGAACTCTCGGAAGCCACAACATAACCTGCTGGTCTGCGACCTGCTTGTAAAACAAATTCTCTGGTGTCTCTGATGTATTCCCAATACTGTTGCGGTTCAATGTAAGGGGAATTAATTATCAGCTTGTTTATATTCTTCATATAGAATTACAGTCTGATAATTTTTAATGATTCTATTCCTCTTGCGTCAATGATTTTTACAGCAACATTTTTACCTGCTTTGAATGGTAGCGAAACCGTTCCGCCATAAGCTTCAATTTTTTCTTCATCAATTTCGGCTTTTAGGTTTTTAGCTAAAGTTGCCCATCCTTCTTTTGCTCCTGCCATTGGAAAAAATACTTGTGAAGGAAACAAACTTCTTCCATCATAATCGTGGTCAAGCATCCACATCGCAATATCGCCTTTTCCTCCACTATCAACTGTTCCTGTTTTTGGATTATAATAATCAAAGCCATGAACTTCCACTGTGTATTTGCCTTTGTCGTCTCCCGTTTTAATTTCTGTTATTTGAACATCAGGCTGACCAATAAGCCAAAAGCTTTCATTGCTACTTCGTTTCTTTTTCAAGTCATCTGTTAGCATATCGGCATTCATTTGGGCTTCTAAAAGTGTGATACCAGGCCAATTTGTTTCTTCAATATCTTTTCTTGCTTCTGGGTCAAAATGAAAAGCACAGAATAAAATAATTTCAGGTTTTGGTTTTAAAGTTCTTGCTTCTTCCAAAGCTAATTCCACCATACGTTGTTCTAATGGTGCATGTTCAGGGCCAAAACAAACTACAACCCGTTTCGGGTTAGCCTCTTTTGTTTCGGCTTCTGCTTGTAAAAAACGTGTCCCACTTAATGGTTCAACTCTTGTAAACTCAATTAATTTACCACCTTTTGCTCTTACACCTGAACGAAGTAATTCGTTTCGCCATTCGTCTTGTCGTAAAGTTTCTCCACTTCTTGAAATTGAAATGTCAGCTTCTGCATTAGTATCAATTTCAACATCTTCAAACGATTTTGCGACTGGAGCAGGAACAGCCTCATATGTGAATGGTCCAGTAACTCTTGCTCTTTTATTATTAACAGTAGGTAAGTCGTATAATACCTCTTCACCCGATGGATTATTGTTAGCCAAGTCTCCTAAAGTTATATGGGGAACTCTACTGTAAAGAAAACCACTTCCAACTCCCTCGTCAGGATGAGCTAATTCATAATAATTAAAATTCGCTTTCATTAATCTTTGCTTCGCCAAAGTCAAGGCTACTCTTGATGTATCACAAGTCATCCAACGTCTTCCTAAGTTTTCAGAAACAAAAGCTGTTGTTCCACTTCCACATGTTGGGTCGAAAACTAAATCACCAGGGTCTGTGCACATTGTCATACAACGTGCAATCACTTTTGGATTTGTTTCTACTACATATTTTTTTGCTTCAGAAAAGCCACCCGAAGTATCGTTCCAGTGGTTAGTAAGAAGGGTTACTGGATAATCATCGAAGTAATTAATAAAGTATAGTTTTGTACCCAAATTCATTATTCTTTTTTTGGCGATGAGCAATTCCATACCTTGCTTAGTCGTTTTCCAACTTTTGCCTGTTTCAGGTTTGTAAATTTTACCTTCAAACTCCACATCGTAAATACAAGTTGGTGTATATCCGCTTGAATAGGTGTCAAGCCTGCAAAACAACCTTGCATCTTTAGGCACATTTTTTATATTTTCTTTTTCTTCTTCATTTAATTTCCTTCTACTGCCATTCTTTTCTTCAACAAATGAATATTCGCCAGTAATTTCTCTTGTTGAAAAAATTTGCCTGTATTTTACTTTAGAAATATCTTTTGCGTACCAAACAATATGGTCATACATGTTTTCGAGATGCTTGGCTCCAAAAGGCATTCCTTTTACTCTTACCGTAATCATGGACATGAAATTTCCTTGTCCAAATACTTCATCCATTATGTTTCTTACATAATGTAAATTGTCTTCGCCAATTTGTATGAAACAAGAACCAGTTTCAGCAAGTAAATCATTTGCAAGTTTTAGTCTATCTCTCAAATAGGTTAAATAAGAATGAATACCTAATTCCCATGTGTCACGAAATGCTTTTATCATTTCAGGTTCAGATGTTAAGTCATCATCTTTTTCTTTAACGTCTCTTTTATTTACGAATGGCTGAAAATTGCTGCCATATCTAATTCCATAAGGTGGGTCAAAATATACCATTTGCACTTTGCCACCCATACCTTCTTTTTCCAAAAGGCTGTTCATTACTAAAAGGCTGTCACCTGCGATAAGCCGGTTACTCCAGTTTTCTTTGTGCTTATAAAATTCAATAGCTTCACGCAATGGTTTCTTTTGTTCTTCAAACAAACTTATCTGGGTGGGTGCTTCTTCTTCCTTTTTTACGGTTTCAATGATGCGTCTTGGGTCTATGCGTTCATGCACATGCAAACTTACAGTCGGCACATCAAAACTTGTATGTTCGGCTTTACCTGCCCACTGTAATTGTGGGTCAAGGTGTGGGTCGTATTCGTAGGTTTTCTTTTTATAACCACCGTTGTCGGTGTGGGCATCTACCAGTCCAACAGGCGGGTTGTTTACACGTTGTTTGTCCTTGTGTTCGTACTGTTCTATTGGTTTTTGAGCATCAGCTTTTGATGTTCTTCTAGTTCCTTTGGACATAGGTTATCACTAATTTATTGGCTACTACAGTAAATTGGTGAGAGTTTCAATCATGTATTGCACCATAGCGCAATACGAAAATCTCTTTTTTTAATGGCCTAATGTAGTCACAAATTGTAATTACTTCTAGAAACTGATATTGTCAATTTTGTTGTCCAATAAATCAATAAGTTCCGCAGGTGGGTTGTAGCCAGTCAAAACCTCATCACTATCAGAATTTATCCAATCATTTTGGGTCATGTGAAATTCCCATTCTAGGTATTCAGTAATGCTTTTGCTTCCGTATTTCACTTTTTCTGTTTTTGGTAGGTTGAAACCAAAGCGATCAAAAATTCGATGATTTTTCATTGCTTTGTTGATGGTGTGAAGAGCTTTTGCATAAACAGTGCTTCCGCTTGAGCCTGATTTTTTGGGCTTTCCATCCGGATCAGAAAAAATTTTACTGCTGTATTTTATAATTTCGATGAGGTTTTTTTCTAAGTTATTTACTGGTCTGGCATCTTGTGCCTTTCGATTAGTCCAATTGGGCTTTGAACAGGTTAACCATTCTTCAATTAATGTTTCTGCCATTTTTTGAGACTCAACGATGAGGTGAAAATGAGGATTATAGGTTTTTTTTTCCGGATTGAAATTGCATTCTAAAGATTTGATTCCAACAAATTTGAATCCCTTGCATCTTTGATGCCTCGTTTTGTACTTGCGTTGAATCTTCTGAAAGCCTTTGAACATGCTGTCTATGACTGCTTTTAGTCTATTTTCCGAAATTGCTTTTACCGTGAGAGTAACGAAATAGGGCTGCTCCCAATCTTGCATGATAGGTAAATAGCGATTAATGATATCTGCTTTCCTTATTCCACAGCACAATGGACATAAGCGGTTTTTACAATATTTGCCATACAGCTTTCCTTGGTAGCTTTGTATCTTGCCTTGGCAATGATAGGTATTCCAATAGCTCTGAGCAGTGTCAAAATCCCAATGTTCATTAGCAAAGTCAATCATCGACAAAATTGTTTTTTGAACTATTAGTTTTTTCTTGGCTCTTTTGAGAAGTGAGGGATTTTGAGATATATCAGTTCCCTTGCCAGTAATAAATATAGGCTGTTTTTTACCGCCTTTTTTTAAAGGTTGTGTGTCGGTTTGTGCTAATGTATTGATGAGCCTTCCCGAAGGCTCTAAACTGATTGATGTCTCAGGCATGTTACTGTGGCTTTCGTTTTTTGCTGAGAGCTACTACACCACTTGCCTTTTCATCAATTTCATCATTCGTTGATTTGCGATTTTGTAAGAGCCAGGAATCAATTTCTACTTTGTTGAAATAGATATTTTTACCATTGGGTTTGTAGCAAGGAATGCCACCGGATGAGGTGAGCTTGTAGAGATAGCTTTTAGAAAGCCCGGTGTAATTCGCTACCTCATCAAAACTCAGTACTGTTTTTTGTGACTGAAGTAAGACTTCAATTTTTTTGAGCCTGTCTTCAATAGATAAATTTTGCAGCATACATGATATGTATTAGTAAGCTGCGAAAATTGGTTATCTATGACAGAAAAAGAATAGAGAGGGCTTTAGACTAAAGCCTTCTGAATGGTTCTATATCGTATCACTTCTGAACAAACCATCTATTTTACCAAAGCCTGATGGTTTGCCTGTTTTGTTATTTTCGTATAAATCTTTCAGTTGGCTATAGTGGGCATTAGGAGAAAAGCACTGTGCTGCCAAAGCCCATAATTGTGTTGAGATTGGTATTTTTTTATGAATACGAAGGTTATCAATGAAATATACAAGTTGATTTTTCTTTCCTGTCCAATTTATCTTTTGAATGTTGAGAATTGATTCTCCGGTGAAAATCGCAATAAAATGATTTTTTTCTGTGCGTGGGTCAATTAAGTCAGATGAAATCAATTTATTATAAATCACCTCAATTTCATCCGTTTGCCCAAGCCATGTGAAGCTCTTAACTTCTTTTTGATTTGATGAATTGACGGATGGTTTAATAATCCTTTGAAGCCTTTCCCAATATTCACTCTGTTCATCTAACCATTGCTTTATCATTCCTGAATACTTATCATGATCAAATAAACTGTCAGATTTATAGCCGGACTTGGATTTCATTAAGAACTCAGCATTAAGCAAATCAACTTGTGCTTTTTTTGCGTCCGAAATAATATTTTTCTTATATAAAGTGGCTCCGTTATTATTGATTAGGAGATCATCAGTCATGTAAATGAGTAGTTGGGAAAAGCTGATTTGATCATGAATTTTGATCTGCTGTCTTTTGGAGTATTTGTTGAATTTATGCTGGTTGCTCAACAGGGGAATTTGTTGTTGATACGTAGATTTCAATTGTCCGAAATAGTCGTTCAATTCAAAAGGAAAAAAATTCAGCCATTTTTCGTAAATATTGAGAATTATTTGAAGGTCAATTATATTGCTAGCTTGAGGATTAATTTTTTGGTTTATGTAGTCCAGCAATTGGCTACTTTTTTGGGTGTCGGTTTTTGTTATTGTCTTGATGTGTTGTTGCACATCGAGTAGATAATTATTGAGATATAGCGGTTCTCCACAATCTTTTGGCATTGAACCAAAACTTTCGATAGCATAATCAATGTATTCCGTTATCTCGTTGAACCAGTTGGAATTACCAATGTGGTTGGTTATGTGAGAGTTTGTAAATATGGATTTTTCAGCAGCCCATTTCGGAACTGATTCAAACTGAATTTTAGTAAAGTCCTTTCTCTTGGCAAGATTTCGGTGGCCGTCACAGCAGTCAGGGAAAGATTCAATCAGCTTTGATGTTCTTTGAAAGATTTCCGTATAACTTGCTTGGCATTTATCACAAGTTTCATAATCGTGTTTTCCTTTTGTTGGTAGAATTGAAAATGGAATTGTAAACACTGAACCTTCAAATGCGTTGTCTATCTTTTTCCCGCAAAAGTATAAGGGAACATGTTTTTCAACTATGAATTTGCTGTCTCCGCTTTTCATTTTGGTCAACTGATTTGAAATTGTGGTAGATTCTCTACTGCTTTTTCTCTCAATGAATCTGCTTGTCGCAAGTATCTTTGTGTGAATGCCAACGAACTGTGTCCAAGTAGGGTGCTTGCTGTATGTACATCACTTCCATAAAGAATGATATTGGTTGCAAAGGAATGTCGAGCGCAATGCCAAGTAATTTTTTTCTGAATTTGTGCTGTTTTGCACCATGTTCTTATATTCTTCAGGCAAGCAGTATGGGAAGGTAAATTGAACACGAATTGATTTTTTTTTGGCTGTCTGTTCAGGATTTCCATTGCAGTGTCATTCAATATAATTGTCACAGGTCTGCCAGTCTTTTGTTGTGTTATTTTAAGCACATTAGAGCTGATGTGTTGCCATTGCAAAACAGTTATATCACAAAACCTCAGTCCAGAGATACAGGAAAGAAGGAAACCTAATTTCACTTCCTCGTTACCGCATGGAGCTGAAGCGAGTTGCTTAATTTCGTCAAAGGACAATATTTCTTTTTTTATTCCTTCGTTTCGTTTCGCTTTTAACTCTTGTGCCGGATTGATTGACAAGAGCTTTTCTCTTACTCCATAGGACAGAACTTTTTTGAACTTCTTAAAATAATTGGCAGGTGTTTCGCCTTTGAGATTAGATTCTAGATATTCTTTGAAATCAGATGCAATCCCTTCTGTTAATTGTTTAGTGTTAAGCGATTTTATTCCTTCTTCTGCTAAAAAGCTCTTGAATTTAGCTAGGCATGCTTGTAGCACTCTTTTATCTTTTTTGTTGTATCTGCTTAGGTAAGTCTCGAATAATTCGACAAAATCAACCTTGCTCTTAAAATTCGGAGTGAGGCCATATTCTGCCAATTGAAGTTCTTGCTCTCTTTTATTCCTGATTTTGTCGGCTTCGGCTAGCCGTTCCTTGTTTTCTTGCCTAGCGATTGGATTGTTCGCCTTATGTAGTTTTAGGTTAGTAAGGAATTCATAGTGTCTTTTCCCATTGTGATAAATGTCTAGAAGCAGAGTAGTGCTTCCATCATTGTTTTCCCTTTTGCGAAGTTTTATGCTCATCTGTTACTCGTATTTAGTGTTTTTCGCTCCGGATATTTTGTTACTTGGTGCAGTTTGTTACTTCTAATATTCTACATTATGTAGTGTTATCCGATGAAATTAAGCGTTTTTTCCTTTGGTTGGATTTTGTTTGCTAATATATGAACTAAGAGTTTCAAAGTAACACAGGAGTAACAAAAAGTGAGAAAACAAAGGAAAACATGAACTAATCAAAAGCAAGAAAGAGCTGATAATCAATATAATTAGCTTGTCTGTATGGTGGGTTCGATTCCCCTACGGGCTACATAGTAACGCATCAAACCAATGATAATCAAAGGTTTAGATGCGTTTCTTTATTGTGGCTGGTCGCTTTGGTTGTTGGAAGGTTTAAAGTTTGAACATTT
>Ga0105052_10007540_pt1 | contig 10591 bp, 9 predicted proteins | sample FRY03_FD_78094 | JGI IMG/M metagenome (GOLD analysis project Ga0105052, IMG submission 78094) | Freshwater microbial communities from Lake Fryxell liftoff mats and glacier meltwater in Antarctica - FRY-03 | ecosystem: Environmental > Aquatic > Freshwater > Ice > Glacier meltwater ... | reverse complement strand
ATACAAAGGTTCTCGATGTCAATCAGGTGGATAGTTCGGTTTTTCCTGAGACTAGCTTCTGACTTTTTATTCATGTCCCCCTCCATCTCTAGTTAGAGAAAAAGCTTGCACTAGGGGTCAGACATTTTGCGCACTCAGACTGCACCTATTTCAATCGAGGGCTGCCAAAGCTTGGGGACGCAAGCGCTGTCACCTTAACACTTAGAGCCTCGATACGCGATCCTTGCCCAAATTAGTCGAGTCCAACCCACCTTGGCTAAGCGCTCAACGCCATCTGGCCCATCTACTTTTGTCAATTTCTTGACCTACTCATTTCCCTTTGCACCTTCGCCGATGGTCGGCAGGTTGCACGCTGAAGGCGAGAAGCCTTTGTGTTCAGCCATCTTCTTGAACCCCTAGGGGTTCGAGTTGGTTGTTATTGGGTTGTTGGTTTGTCGCCTACTTGCTTACTTCATAAATCACCATGTCGGGCCCGATTGGGATTGACCTTCACTAGAGGTTTGATAGTAAAAATTCTTCATAGCTCCCAATTGGCGCGAGAGAGACCGAGTAGACGTCATCTTTTTCCATTCGCTCAAAGAGCAATCCATCGACTCCAGCAATGTCAAGGTCTGATGACTCGTAAGGAATTTTTTGAGTGAACCTCTTCTGCGCCGCTTCGATTGAACCGTCGAGGGAGCTTAAAAGCCATTGGCCAAGAAGAGAATTGGGTCTACTCATCAAAGCCTTTCCACCCTCCTGACAAACCTTGACCTGGATTTCTCGTCCGTTTGGCAACTTCAAAGTAAGCAAAGATCCAATAGGTGGGAAAAAATTGGGGTTTATCTCTCTAACTTTTGATGGAATAGCCAGGTACGCCTCCCCAAAAGTACGCTCTCTTCCCAGGGCTAGCCATTGATTCAAACCAGAGCGATCCGGCACTTTTCCAGTGCGAGTCGAGTACAGAGGAAGGACCGCTGATTGACCTCCCTGCCAAGTATCGCTTGTTTCGCTAAATCCAGAAGGCCGAAAACCGCTTGCGTCGTCCTTGAGAGGCTTGGTTAGCGATAATAGAAATTCAAAAATATTGCCGATTGGCCGAACTTTGATGAGCCTAGAGGTTTCATGTGTATCCAGGGCGAATTTTTTTAGCAGAACACTTTTTCCTAAGTGAAAACTGTAATTATCTATTCCATCGGTGAAGTGAAGAGACGCGTTCCTTTCAAACTTCCTCGGCCACACTGAAAGCCTTTTTCCCCGTGCATCAGTGGGGTACAGATGAGATGTGGAGATCGTACGCATCGGCTCTTCATGAATGACAATCCCCCCTGGAACACGCACGACGCAATGATAAAAACTCGTTCGAATATCGATGTCGAACTGAGTGCAGTTGGCCGCTAGCCTAAAATTCCTCTTAGCAGAAACTGTCTTTGCGAGATCTCTAGGAGAAAGATTTAGGCACTCCCTTCGGTCGATGGAGTTGCTGAATTCTGCTATCTTCTGCAAGGAGACTGATTTCAAGCTCGCGGACGTGAAAGTCTTGACTCCCACACCGCTTTTATCCAACTTGGCGTCAAAGGAGTTGTCCCTCCGGGCTAGGTCGTCTGCTCTAGTCAGCAACACAAATAATCTTTCCACGCTCCTGGGATGCAGGAGTGGTCTTCGGCTATCACTAAAGAGTCCCGTAAGAGAACCCAAGGGTTTCAAGTACCTCTCATACGTTTCGATATCGATGTTGGAATACTGAAGCTTCCTCATTTAGACCCCCAAAGCCATCTTTGTCAGACATTGGCCTTATTCTACTTAGATGCAAAATTCGCTAAAGACTATTAATCTGTTCTCAGGAGTCGGTGGGATTGAAGCGGGCATGGAGAAAGCCGGCTTCTCAACACTGATCGGCAATGAAATAGACTCAGTGGTAGGGCAAACGTATTCTCTAAACCACCCTACTCCTCTTGTTGTAGATGACGTCGCAAACGTAACTGCAGTCAAAATTCTAGAAGCGCTCGGCATTCATAGTGGTTCGAGTTGGGCGGTCGATGACATCCAAGGGCAAATCCTCACTGGCGGTTTCCCTTGCCAACCTTTTTCCGTTGCGGGTCACCGGAAAGGTTTTGAGGACGAAAGGGGAAATGTCTTCTGGGACATCTTGAGGCTTGTGCAGGAACTCAAGCCGGAGGTCGTCTTCTTGGAGAATGTAAAGAACCTCAAGCAACATGATGCGGGTCGAACTTTCGAAATTATTATTCAGGCCCTCGAGGGAAAAATCCCTGCGCCCAACGGTATGAGACTGGAAAAACCATACAAAGTTAAGAGCGCAATACTAAACGCCAAGGATTTCGGGGTGCCTCAGAATAGAGAACGCATTTATATACTGGCCTTTCGGGATGAGGCAGTGGCCGAACGTTTCGAATTCCCGACCGGCCACCATCGAGCATCTGGAAAAGAATGGGGGTCTCACATCCAAGTCCATGAAAAATATATTTACACATCCGAGCGGCCTTTTTACAACCAGCTTAAAACTGAAATTGACGAGGCCGGCGTCTTCTATCAGTGGAGAAGGCAGTACGTCAGAAAGAACAAATCAGACTTATGTCCAACGCTTACCGCAAACATGGGACTAGGTGGTCACAATGTACCCTTGATTCTCAGTTCACAGGGAATTCGGAAACTCACTCCGAAGGAGTGCTTCGAACTCATGGGGATGCCTGACATCATGTTGCCTGAAGCGCAGCCTGATTCCAAACTTTACAAGCAGGCCGGCAATTCGGTTGTCGTTCCAGTTATTGAGGCAATTGCGAGGAATCTGAGTAGCTCACTATTCAATAACTTGGAGCATTCAACGTAATTTCATTAAAGTTACACCGCTAGCACATGGGGGGGACATGAGTAATTTATCAAAAATGGAAATTGCCCTTGAGGTTGCTTGGCGTGGCAAGGAGTTTCACGTGTGCATGATTGTGGTTGACTCACCCAAATCCTATTTCCAGATAGTTGCTCTTCGTAGTTTCGATGTCACCCACAGGATTGAGACGTATTTACCCAACAGCCGAGATGCTCGAAGAATTGGGGAAGATGCAGTTGTAGATTTTTCTATTATATTTCTTGGGTTTTGCGAATCTTCAGATTTTCGCAACATTAAATATGATTTAAGAAAAAGGATTGGGCCAGAGGGCAATCCAAACTTACGGCCAAGAATTCAAGGCCTTATAAGTCGAAGCGCTTTGGAGATTTCAATGACACACCGGACTTCGAAGGGGATTTCGGAGCGCGAACCAAGTTCGCAATTACTGCAAAGGTCAATTCTCACAATCGCCGCAGGGCTCAGAGACGAAAATTGGATCATAAATGTATGAAAACAGGACCGCTCTAGAATTAAAAAAGGGCCAGTTAGTTGTCTTACCCCTGTACACAACTCAAAAGGGATTTAAAGAAATTCCGACTAAGTCGGGCCTTAATCAATGGAATGCCGGGGGAAGGGCAAGAAGTCCCGGAGAGGCGTACTTCCCCATACCAAAAACTGTTCATCGGCAGGCCCCCGGCTTTCTTCCAGAAAGAAACTTGTCTTTCCAGCTAACCCTTCCATCCGGTCAAATCACAAGTGCCAAAGTCTGTCAGTCTGGAAGCAAGGCTCTAATGACCAAGCCCAATTACCACCTGAGTCGTTGGCTTCTGCTGATGATTGATGTGACTATCTCAAACTACGTTGACCGGTTCTCTCAGAAGATCCCATACACCTATTCGGATCTACAAAAACTAGGTTTCGACTCAGTGGTTTTGGTTCGAAGTGCCTCGAGTGACTTCAACATTTTCCCTGCGTACCTCGGTGCCTTCGAAGATTGGCTAGCCTGAGGTCGCGGAGTTGAGATCTAGTAGCGCAAGGAGTGGAATTTTCGCTCGGACAGTGCTCCACTGAATCGAATCGCTCTTGTCTGTTGGCAAAGATGGTTTGAAGTGGGTCCAGTCCAGTGATCCAACGTATTTTGCAACACCAGATTCAATATGAATGCAAACCAATTCCCAGCCAGTTAAAGAGTTTGCTTTGCTGGCCTCGTTCCTGGAGACGAAAAAATCGAAAGTCCTGTGCGCGGGACGCGATGAGGTCTTAACTTCAAAAAATCGAGAAGTACCGTCGTCAAAATCAGCACGAATGTCGTACCCGGCCGAATCATCGAAAAGTGAAACATGCGTGATGTTAGCCGACCCCCGAACCCCGGACTCAAGAAGTGAAATCCAAGCCCTCTCTCCGTCTAACCCAATCTCGGCTAGTAATTGAAAATCAAATTTGAGCGCTGCCCCCTCCGATGATATGAAGTGATTGGCCAAGACGAATCCCTTCTCGAAGCCCAACTTGCTTGCTCCGCGAATCCAGTCTGGAACGTCAGATCTATTCAGGATTAGGACTCCCTCACTGTTGCTGATGGCTCCTTGCGCCTGGAGCATCTTGAGCATCCTCATTCGATCTTCATGTCCCCGGCCAGCCCGTAAAGGCCGAAGCATGGAATCTGCCTCAAAATCCAATTCTTTATGTTCGGCCATCGCCGCGAGAATGACCTCCTCGGCGAGAATCAAAGTCTCGTTTGTAACTATCATTCCTAGAGCCTCCTAAGATGAGCTAGCAAATCATCTAGGTCGGACTCATCGAGGCCTAACGTATCCGCAACTCCCTCCAGTTCATCCAGGGAAGGTAAGCTCGCTTTTACCAGACCTTCATCATTGAGCATCTCCGACAAGGTCTGAATCTTTTGCTCGAGCCTCCAAGCCACTCTTTCGTCAATCGACCCCTTGGTTTCAAGCAAATAAATGGTTGTTACATCCGACTGAGATAACCCAAGTCGGTGGATCCTGTCGAGTGCCTGGAGATATTGGGCGGCGTTGTATGTTCTGTCTACAAAGATTGCCTCATGAGCCGTTTGGTGAAGCGAAATTCCTTCGCCCAATGTTTGTGGATTCGTTATCAGGACCGAGCAATTCGGATCGAGGCGGAATCTTTCAAGTTCCAGCTGTCTATCTTCGCTTGAAGTGGCTCCATGTATGACAGCTGGATTATGAGGACGCAGATATTGGCTCATCAGCTCTAGGTTGCCGACAAAGGAGGACCACACCAAGGTCTTCCTGCCCTCCGAGGATGCCCTTGCTAGGTAGCGTGTCACCCACTCATACTTAGGGGGAATCTCGTGTTGCATATAGCTGTTCAATGCGCTTCTCAAGCTGGTGTCCGATAGCTCCTTGGGTGGCCAATCTAGGCCCTTCACTAATTCTTCGCGAGAATATGAACCAATAAGAGCAGGGTTCGTCGATGCGGCAATAAGGGAAAATATAGCTCTACCTTTTTTAGCAAGACTCGCTTGGTCCCGAGAATCAAGGGCAAGTGTGCCGACGTAGTTCCGGCCGAGGGCCGAGTAGATCTCTTTTTGAATCGGCGCCATTGGAAGCGTAACCCTCTTTATCTTGACTTCCGGTAATCCGAGTTGACTCTTGGTTGTTCTTACGAAAATACCTCCTGGGGACAGCCGAGAAAGTCGCGCGTCATCTAATTGATGTCTAGGAACAATTTTCCAGGACACTGAGAGGAGGTTTCGGAGATCCTCATAACCCTGAGGCATCGGTGTTCCGGTTAAGAGGTCCACCCTCTTGGAGTATGCCGAAAGTATCATACAAGATCGCCACCTGACGCCGCGTGGTCCGCCTTTTATTCTGTGGGCTTCGTCAATAACTAACCCCGAACCGCCGTCTTGTGATAGCCAAGTTTTCAGCATTGAGAGCCTGTTGTCGTTTTCAAGTTTCTCGAAATTGGTAATTAGTATCTCGATGCTGGGATTAGGAAGCACTCCGTCGAATATTTCAACACTGGGTGGGCTAAAAAAGATGAGTACTGGTTCCTCTAGCCATGCCTCAAATGAAGATTTGGGGCAAATCACCAGAACCCTGGAAAGATCGTTCCGTGACTTGAGGAGAGCGTATAGTGCCAGCTGTGTAGCTGTTTTGCCGGCTCCCGGGACACTGAAATTAGCTCCATTCGCAGAACGAAGCATCGAAGCAATATTTCCTACCTGAGCCTGGGTCAAAGATCGCTTAAAGTCTAAGTTGTCAATTTCCAATTTCACCGCGGCCGGGTTAAGGTAGCCACTACGAGAAAGTTCCGCGAATTCCGCCACCATTTCGTCAGCGCGAGACACGGCGGTGACGAGCCCGTGCCCAGTCTCTAACAACAACCCACGATCTAGCCAGTAGGTTTGGAACCAAAATCTTTTCGAGTAAAACTCTCCCAGGGAGACCAGAATAGACAAGTCGCTTCTGGAATCAACTGAAAAAGAATTCCAAAAATCTCTCAACTCTGACCAATTCTGGTCATTTGGCGCTCCTGACCAATGCATTTTTACTAAGTCGTTTTCGGCATCGATTCGCAAGCCAGGCAAAATCAAAATCTTTACTTTGTCTCGGTTAGATTTTGACTAATTTTGTTTATTTCCTCCTGAACCTTCTGAAGTTCGTTCTTAAAGGCAACGATATCAAAGGATTTCTCGGATTTCAGCTGGGAGAGCTGGGAACCGAAGTCAGCGAATTTTATTCTGGCATCCCGTAACTGCTTGATCGGATCCTGGAGCATTGTGGCCAAACGCTCTGCATTAATTTTATTTTCGGCAGCTAGTTTGATTTCTTGGCCGAGCTCAGCGTGCTCCGGATTAGCCTTTGGTGCTTCTCCAGCTGAACTGGACTTCTCTTCATAGACCTTTTTGACAATTCTCATAATTTGTTCAGGTTGCCGACCAGAAGCTCCTCCTGCACCGAATAAGGTCGAACTAGATGTTGGAGATTCCGGTATCAAAAGCGGGTTCTCGGGAATCTGATCAGCCACGTGATCATCCAAGAAGTCTTCATTAATACTTCGAACTTGGTCCTTTGTCAGGCCAAAAGCCATTCCCAGGATCCGACTCCACTTAAGCTTCTCTGCATTATGAAAATCGGACTGCTTCTTTGCCTCGTATGCTTTGTCAAGATCTAGGAGCATTTCTTCACGAGAGTCAAAATCAGAGTAAGGCAGAACAAACCCGTCTGGGAGATTGCGAATCTCCTTGATAATCCCTAATAACCGCTTCTTTTGATCCAATTTTTTTCGAGAAGCGGGGCCTGCCTTCCAACCGAGCTGCCTGGCTATCGCGTCGTCATCTACCCCAGTAGCTGATCTCAACTTTCCAATCAGCAGTAACTCGTTTGTGAACGTGTAGTCCTGATGAACAAGTAAAATCATCTGCAACTGGACCTGCAAGTTCAATACATCTTCGCTTGTTACTGAATCAGGAAGAAGCCCAACCATAACATTGGCCGATCCAAGTTCACGCAACGCTACGGTGCGAGTGTTTCCATTGACCAAAAGGCCGTCCGCGGTGATCAATCCTGGCTCTTTTTGCCCCAGGTCGGAGAGTTGGATTTTTAGATTCTTGAAGTCATCGGTAGAGGAGAGAAGTTTTGCCAGCAACTCTTGGGACTCTTGCGCAAGAGGATCCAGCATTACGCTTTCTCGACCGGGCAGATCTTCAAGCTGGGCTGCTAGCCGGTAGTTGTCATGATTAAGTAAGACAACCGAAGGGCTCACATTAAGTACTGGGATCACTCGCAGTTGACCCTGATATTCGACCGTCATTGTTCTGCGAGCATCGCCTGACGAGGCTTCCCAGTGGTCGTTCGCTACTTTGATCGCTTTAGTCCTGGCGGCAAGTTCCAATTTTTCCCCCTTTTTTTGGCTTTGATAAATAGTAACCCCCCACTCTTACAATTTTTGCTTGCACCTGTAAACATCAAGCCTTGGGCCTTGGCTTGCAGGACAGGCGTAAGCAAAAATTGCTGAGCTCCTTTATGGCGCCACGAGAAAGTAGCCCGAGTCAGAATCACTGGTGGCACAATCCGTCAATTCCTCCTGAGCCAGATACACCGGGCGCCACGCGCCCTTGGTTAGCTCCGTAGGGCCCTCTACGTTTATGTATAGGAGCCGTGCCTCTGGGGCAAAGCTAATCTCGTTCTCGAACGCATGTAGACAGTCAAAATTAACCCCGACTGCATCATGAGTCTTCAGCTGCACAACCTGGCCGTTGTATTTGATCTCAAGGGTCTCGAGGTCTATTAACTCGACCTCTGCTGGAAACCTTTCTTTGTCTCTCATTACGTTGAGCTGGATGAAATGAGTTTTGTGGCCCGGCTTATAGAGCCAGCAGTCTTGTGGAAATGATTCGGACATTGGAACCTCCTTTATTAGAGGCTTTCGCCCCACGACTTGCCCTAACTTTTGTTAGGGCCGCATCTTCTACTGGAGCACCCTGGTCGTGAGATCCGGGTTGCTATGCAGCTAGCCAGTTACTTAGCGCTGCAGTTCTTGATGCATTTTTAGCCTAGCTCCTTTTTGCTCTATTGAAATGAAGCGCCTAGTTAGCGCTCTTCCTCGTTCCACTCAGCTTCTTCGTCAAACATTGAGCCATATTGAGTTTCAGGGTATGCAGTATTTGCCGAGTAGCCTTCTGGGCCAGAGTGCATGTCGCCCTCATCCATTTGCTCTGGGGTACTAGTTGTCCTGGTCGGTGCTGGGGCTCCCGGCGGCGATGAGAATACGGCAACCTGCTGCCGAACTAAAACTGACCCCCAGAAGAAGGTTCCAGGGGTCAGTTAAAGCACTGAATTAGTAAAGTAATGCGCCTTTCGCAGCCATTACCTCAAGCTGAGCTGCTTGCAAGCAGCTCTTGTAAACGCTGGCATTCTTACCAATCTTCTGCGGGTCCCCAGATGTTTCATCGTCAGGGTTCAGAATGAATTCGCGCAAATTGTCCACAATTGGGTCAAGGTGCTTCGACAAGAATGTGAAGGGATCAATTATCCACTCAAGAGTGCCGTCATCGTTTTTTCGAATTAGAGCTCTCATCGCATAGACCAGAGGGATTACAAAGCCCTCGGGGGACTTTTTGTCGATTAATTGTTCGGTGAACTTGCTGGTGGCTTGACGTGAACTTTTGTTGAGAGTTTCAACCGCTTGAATCCTGCCATAACGCGCACCGGACTTATTATACGAGGTCGCTAAGAGGCCAGAAATATAGTCGTAAATCCTCGGCATCTGCGCCGCAAGCTCCAAGGCCGAACTAACTGGCATGCTATCGAGGTTTACTTTTGCTCCTGTTTTCGAAGTTATGCCATCACATGCCATGAACTCGTCAAACCTGTTTACGCAGGCTGCTTTTTGCGCGTAGAGCGCTGTCACAGAAGGCGGGGCGATTTTCTTCCCGTTCTCATCTTCAGGCGCCATTGCCAATGACATCATGGGTATCCAGGCAAGCGCAACCAAGTCAGCCACCTTGATTTTGCCACCATCGTTTTCCTTCCATTCAACTCTTTCGGCAACTTCTTTGTCCATGAAGCGCTTGAGTTCGTCGAAATAGCCTGAATGATTCGTCTTGTTGAATTGCTTAAGTTGAACGTTGTTGTTTCGCGCCTCTTGAATTTCGAGGAGAACACCTTCAAAACGCTCTACCGCAACAGAATCTTGAGAAGGGGGCACGATTAGCTCTACCCAGACCTTGTGCTGCAAAGCCGCGTCGCCGCTAGAAAGGTATTCCTCAAATTTGTCCAGGTGTTTGGAGTGAACTTCCTTAAAAGCGTGCCAACTCTTGGCCTTGGCTAGCTCCCTTTTATCCTTGGGATCCTCAAGAGCCTTTTCAAGAAGGAACATGCCAATGGCTAGCACGTTGTGGCCTCCGTCTAGAACGCCCTCGAGCTTCCTATTCTCGAATGTAAGGCCGTAGCGACCTTTTCCGTCTAGGGCTTCAAGTTGGCTGGAGCCGAGCACAATGCCCTTAGATTTAATTGGATAAAGTTCCGGGGACATTTCCAGAGTTTCGATGATGGCGTTGGTTACAGGACCCACTTTTGAATTTCGTGGATTTGCATCCAAGTCCAGAGCGTTTATAAGCTTCCCGATGTACTTGATTCTGACTAGCCCGGTTATTCGTCGGGCGGTTTTGAGGAGCTGATCTCCTCCTTCTTCGAACTTTATGTCTAAGTCGAAGGTGCTGCCTTTGGTTTCTAATGACACAGTTGTGCCTCCATTCTTTTCAAACGATCCGTTGGACCGATTTCGTTTATGCCGCAACCGAATTGGAAGCGACTGCGTGCACATTACCACATGCTTTCTGGATTGTCAAGTTGGCCTCATAGCTCGGAGCAGTCATCAAGCCTTCCCCGCACAATCATTATTCAGCGTCACTATCGTTGCCTCGTTTTATGAAGTAGCCACTGTCACTGTCCGAGCTCTCACACATTGTTAGTTCTTCCCTGCTCAGGTAAGCAGGAAACCAAGATCCCCTGGTGTTTCCAGTTGGCCCATTGGTCTTGACATAGAGCAGGTTTGACTCCGGGCAGTACTGAATATCTCCATCTATTACCGCTAGGCACTTCAGTTGCAGGGCCACTGCATCGTGGTAATAGAGAACCTCAGCTTGGGCCCTTGTGGTTACTCGCAGGGAGTGTGGAGAAATCAGATCAACCTTTGCCTGATAACGCTTTTTATCTCTCATCACATTGCACTGCACATAGTGGGTCTTGTGGCCAGGTTTATAGAGCCTGCAGTTCT
>Ga0105052_10007539_pt1 | contig 10592 bp, 8 predicted proteins | sample FRY03_FD_78094 | JGI IMG/M metagenome (GOLD analysis project Ga0105052, IMG submission 78094) | Freshwater microbial communities from Lake Fryxell liftoff mats and glacier meltwater in Antarctica - FRY-03 | ecosystem: Environmental > Aquatic > Freshwater > Ice > Glacier meltwater ... | reverse complement strand
TCTGATCAATTCAAAATGCAAGCTGCATTTTTCCGCCTTCGTCACTCGCGCCAAGTCCAATTTAAATGCCCGACGGGTGTACTCGGCCACGGGTGACCGCCCGGAACCGACCACGCGGGCTAGGAGCAGTGATTCAGACCGCGCGAGCGTCCTGACCAGTCACGCCGACACTCTGCGCGTAGTGTTCCAGATAGGCTTGCCGGTAACTCTGCGAACCACGCAGCATGACGCGCCGCTCGCTTGTCACCTTCTGGTTGATCACTCCCTGCTCGATCACTACGCCATACACATCGGCGGCGTAGGCAGGCGTAATCAGTTCGTTCAGAACATCGACCAGCACTTTTTCGGGCGGTCGTTCGAGAGGATCGCCAAAACCCCCGGCGCCGGCTTGGATGTGCCGGAATTCGTCGCCCCTGACCATGGGCGTAGGGCGCATCGGGCATACCGGCAGGATGGTTTGTGCTAGCCCCGGATTGATGAGGTTCCAGGAGGGCGTGCCGGGCAATCCACCGGACAAGCCGTATGGGAGGATTTTGCGTCGGTCGGAACGCATGATCAGTTCGGCGTTGTCGGCCAGCAGGCGATAACCACGCATCAGTGCCGCGCCACCGCGCGTTCGGCCAGGTCCGCCGGAATTTTGCACAAACGCGTAGCACGTCACCTCAACCGGATGGCGCGCTTCGAGAAGCTCAATTGGCGTGTTGCCGAGATTTGCGCCCGGATTGGAGATGCCTTCCTGCCCGTCGCGTGCCTGACTGCCTCCCCAGCAGCCCATCAGCCCGCCCGACACGATGAAAGGCTTATTGTCTACCGTACGGCCGGCAATGTGCGGCGCCGACGACCCGCCTTCGTTAGCCGCCGGAATGCGACCCGGCAGTATTTGCGCGAAGGCCCCGAGCATCGCGTCGAACATGCGAAAGCAGATCACGCCGCGCGCGCCGCAGGCGGCCGGCTCGCGCGGGTTAACAATGGAACCCAGCGGCGCTGTCACGGAGATGGCGCGCATGTAGCCTTCGCAGTTCGGAATGGGCGCCTTGATCGCGCACCTTACTGCAAGGTAGGCCATGGCATAGGTGGTCGGCATAGGTCCGTTGATGGCGGCCTTGACTTGTGGCGATGTGCCGGTCCAGTCAAAGTGAATCTGATCACCCGCAATGGTCAGGGCGACTTTGAAGCGAATCGGTTCGGGCGACTCGCCCATGCCGTCGACAAAATCCTCGAACTCATACGTGCCGTCGGGCAACTCCCTGATCTCCGCCCGGATCAGACGCTCGGCGTAGTTGTGCAACTCTTCAGTATAGAGTCGAAAGCTGTCCGCGCCGTATCGGCCAATCAGGCTGAGCAGGCCGCGCTCGCCACTGCTGCAGGCCGCAAGTTGCGCGCGAAGATCACCCATGATGTGCACGGGCTGGCGTGAATTGCGCTCGATCAGACGAAAAATCCCTTCATTCGGCTTGCCCGCTTCATAGAGCTTGAGTGTCGGTATGCGCAAGCCTTCTTGGTAGATCTCGGTGGCATAGACAGCCATGCCGCCCGGCGCGATGCCGCCGACGTCCGATTGATGCGCCAGCGTGGCGACGTAGCCCTCGAGCCGATCTGCGATGAAGACCGGTTTGATGACGTAGAAATCAGGCAGATGCATGCCACCTGAACCGTAGGGATCATTGAAAATGAAAATATCACCGGCCGCCATTTTACCCCCGAACTGCCCGATCAGATTGCGCATCGCGTCGGGAAACGAGCCAAGATGCACTGGCGTGGTCAAACCCTGCGCGATGGTGCGTCCCTGGTGGTCGCACACGGCGGTCGAATAGTCCATTGAATCGCGCACGATGTTGGAATAGGCCGAGCGCATGATCACCAATGCCAGTTCATCGGCTATCGAGCTGAGGGCATTCTGGATGACTTCCAGGGTGATCGAATCAAGTCGCGGGTCCATATTCAGCTTCCAAGTAGGATAACGATATTGTTCCATTGATCGACCGTGGCACTCGCGCCAGGCGGAACTACACAAGTGGAATCGTATTCCTCGACAATTAAGGGACCGGCCAAGGTTACACCGCTCAAATCCGCGCGCTGCACTACGCGTGTCGTTTGCAGGCCGCCGCCGGCGCCAGGGCCGAAATAAGCCTGACGCGTTGCGGAAGCTGTGCCGGGCTGCGCCGGCCGGGACGTCGGACGTATCTGCATCGCCGGGGTCGGCACTTTGGCGACGGCGCGAATGCAGACCAAGACGACCCGATCGGTCAGCGCCCGATGGGCATAGGTACGAAAATGCTCATCGTGGAAATCGGCCGTCATGCGCGCCGCATCAGGTACATCATGCCGGCTCACCGGAATGGTCAACTCATAAGCCTGGTCGGCATAGCGCAAATCGGCGTAGCGATGAATTTCCATCTGCCCGCGGGTAAATCCTTCAGCTTGCATCGTTTCGATCAGGGTGTCAGCCAAGGCATCGTATGCGCGACCCAATTCGCCGGCATCCAGTTCGGTCATGATGCCGGTAAACGAGCGCACCACTTCCTGCTCATGATCCGCGACCAGTAGTCCGTAGGCGCTCAGTACGCCCGAATTGGGCGGCACCAACACGCGCTTCATTTCGAGTTCGCACGCGATCGCGCAGGCGACCAGCGGCCCGTTGCCGCCGAAAGCGATCAGGGTGTACTGGCGCGGGTCCCTGCCCCGATAGGTCGATACCGATTTGACGGCACGTACCATGTTCGACACGGCGACCGTCAGCGCGCCATGCGCGGCTTCGAGCAGCGGCTTGTCCAGCGGCTTTGCAATCTGCGTAGCGACCGCATCGAGTGCCTTCTCCGGGGAAAGCCGGACCGCGCCGCCGACCAGATAGTCGGGGTTGATATACCCGAGGGCAAGAAACGCATCGGTCAGGGTTACCTGGGTGCCGCCTTTGCCATAGCAGACCGGACCAGGTTCCGAGCCCGCACTTTGCGGTCCGACCTTGAGCACGCCGCCCTTGTCGAACCACACATAGCTTCCTCCGCCTGCGCCGATTTCGGTTACATCAATGAACGGTAACTTGATAGCGTAGCCGGATCCCTTGACGAGCTTGCTTGACAGATTGATGCCGGCGCCAATTTCGAATTCGCCGGTCTTGGCAGGTTCGCCGTTCTCGACGATCGCGGTCTTGGCCGTGGTGCCGCCCATGTCGAGCGTGATGATGTTGGGCAGATCGAGTCGTCGCGCTATGCGCGCGGCGGCAATCACACCTGCGGCCGGGCCGGATTCGACCAGGTAAGCCGGTCGAGTCATGGCGGCGGTGAAGCTCATCTGCCCGCCGCCTGAAGTCATGACGTGCAATGATTTGCCGATGCCCAGGCCTTCCAGCCGCCGCTTCATGATCGCCAGATAGGAGTTCATAACCGGGCCGAGGAATGCATTGACAACCGTGGTGCTGGTTCTTTCGTATTCCCGAATTTCAGGAAGGATCTCGTACGAGCAGGTGACAAAGATCTCGCCGCCGAACACCTCGCCGACCAGTTCCTTAACGCGCCGTTCGTGCGCCGGATTAGCGTAGGAATGCAACAGGCAGATTGCCACAGACTCTACGCCGTTATCACGCAAACGCCGAGCCGCAAGACGCACCGATTCTTCGTCGAGCGCGAGCCACACCTCGCCCAACGGCCCCATGCGCTCGACCACTTCCATGCGCAACTGGCGCGGCACCAGCGGCCTGGGCTTGACGTAATCGAGATTGAACAGCTCCGGTACGCGCACGCGCCGAAATTCAAGCACATCGCGAAAGCCGGCAGTGGTGATCAGTCCGGTGCGCGCGCCCTTGCCTTCGAGCACCGCGTTGGCTGCCAGCGTGGTGGCATGTACCACCACTTCGACTTCGTGCGGCGCAATGTCATGTTCGCGGAACAGTCGCTCCAGACCGGCACAACTGCCCTCGCCGTAATCGCCATGCGTGGTCGGCACTTTCATGACATGGATCGTGCCATCAATGCCGGTGGCCACGATATCCGTGAAAGTACCGCCGATATCGATACCGACCCGAAAGGATCGCAGGGTCGCAGAGTGTGCTGCTGAATGTGCCGTTGTAACCGCAGTCGTCATGACGCGCTGAAATGGGAGTGGATAGGTTCGAACATCACCGATCATGCCTCGCTCGCCGCGCTGGGTCTAATTTTCGTTTTGAATTTCTCCGATAGAAAGTTTTGATGGATCGAGCACTGGATCAAGGAAGCATCGAGCTGTGACCATGGCGAGATTGGCAACGATCGAAGGCAGGCGATTATCCGATTTTTCACGGTAGCAAACATAGAAATCCAGCGTCGGCAAAGTGCAGTCAACATCCAGACGACGCAGTTCGCCCTCTTCCAGTTCACGCCGGATCACGACCTCCGGAAGCACGCAAACGCCGATCCGATCGAGCGACATGCGTACGATCGCGGCGATTGCCGAGCTGCCGAAAATGCGCCCGTGGCTCAAACCGAAACGCGCCAGCAACTGACCGATCGCGATGTAAGAAGGTGACCCGCGCCGAAACGTGATGATCGGCCAGGCCGCCAGGTCGACTACGGAAATTCGGAGGTCCGGCAATGGAAAATCTCTGCTGGCGAACCAGCCCAGCGGATAGGAACAAAGTGGCTCGCACTTCAGCCCTTCGTCGGAACCGGGCTGGTACAAGAACGCGATGTCAAGCTTTTCGGATACCAGCGCACGGTGCAGGTTGGGCGTCGAATCGACCTCGATGTCCAGCGTTACCGCCGGGTAGTCGAGCGCGATGCGTTCCACCAGCGCAGTGAGCCAAGTATGGACGATGGTCTCCGGAACGCCGAGTCGCAACACCCCTCGAAACGCCGTCGGGTCACCGAAAGCCTGCAGTATTTGCGCGCGTAGCGCGAGCATGCTTTCGGCATAACCGAGTAACTCCAGGCCGGCGGCCGTCAGTTCCGCGCCACGCGGGCGCCGATCGAACAACCGCCGTCCCAGATCCTGTTCCAGCAGGGCAATCCGTGCGGAAATGGCAGGCTGAGTGGTGTTGAGTTTTTCCGCCGCGAGATGAAATTTTCTCAAGCGCGCTACCCACACGAATGTTTCCAGATTCCTGAAATCGATCACGTCTGCCACTCCTGTCGGAAAGTTGGATGTGATTATAGAATTGGCTTGTGATAAATAAATATGATTAATACGATCTAAATTTAGGATTAGACAATGGCGGGACGCCCGCTATAAGATATTTGCAGGAATGTTGCGATTGCTGTGACACATGGTAAGACTTCGAAAGTTCGCAACCTTTGATCGGCCCCGGATTCACATTAAGGAGCATCCCAGATGAACATTCAGCGCATGTTGAAAACCACCGTATCGAGCCTGATATGTCTCGCCGCCCTGTTCGCCTTCGCGACAACGGCTCACAGCCAAAGCAGCAGATACGACAAAGTAGTCAAGGAAAAGAAGCTGGTGGTCGGCGCCCAGGAGGGTACCCCGCCCTACGGTTACGTGGATGAAAAGGGCGAGGTTGCGGGCTGGGCTGTTGACCTGAGCAAGGCGCTGCATGCGGCCATCGAAAAGAAGATGGGAACGAAAATTGCGCTCGAATTCCGCCGCGTGACCCCCAGCACACGGATTCCGCTCATCGTCAACGGCTCGCTCGACTGGGTGCTCGGATCTACCGGCAAGACTGTCGAACGGGAACAGGTGGTCGACTTCTCGCTGGTGAACAATGCTGTCTGCGTACAGATGTTGCATCGTAAGAGCTTGCCGTACAAGACCTGGCAGGATCTGGCAGGCAAGCGCATCGGCGTGACCAGTGGAAGCGTCGAGCAGAAGGTGCTCACCGAGATGGGCGTGAAGGGCAAGATCAAGCCGGCGCCGCAGATTGTGACCTTCCCCACCCATGCGATCGGCTTCTTGGCGCTCGAGCAGGGCCGCACGGATGTCCACGTGACACTGGACTCCGCCTTGCGCGCATTGCAGATCAAGGCGCAGAATCCCGACGACTGGACGGTGCACGGCCCGGATCTCTTCTGCATCCCGAACGGCATCATCCTGCCGCAGAACGATTCCAAGTGGACGCGCACCGTCAACCACGCGCTGTGCCACCTGGTCCATACCGGTGAGTTTGACAAGTTGTACGAGGATTGGTTTGGCGAAAAGACACCGAAGGCCGGCTTCCCGCTGCCGATGTCGGCGAACACCCGGATCCTGATTGAAGGGCAGTGCCCGTTCGGGATCGAGGACTGGCTGACTAAGAAATAGACCTTACGAGCGGACCAGCCACGAACTCTCCAGCGGACAGCCACCCATGCCGACCACCACCTTTGCCAAACGCGTTGAAAAGCTGCGCTTTTCCTCTTCCCTGGCGTCGATGAGGCGCATCCGCGAGCTGCGCCAGACAGGTGTCAAGGTTCACGACTTTGGTTCGAAATTCGACACCCCAGAGCATATCAAGCAGGCCGCGATCCGCTACCTCGCGTCGCCCGCCGCCTCGCTGTATGCGGATCCGCGCGGCATACCCGAACTGCGCCAAGCTGTCGCGCGCCAGCTCGCGCGCGACAGCGGATGGCAGGTCGATGCTGATACCGAGATCACCGTCACGCCGGGCGGCAAGATGGGGATCCTGGCAGCACTGCTGGCGCTGGTCGATGCCGGTGACGAAGTGCTGGTCGAGGACCCGGGCTGGCTCAGTTTTGAGCCCATGGTGCGCATCTCCGATGCCAAACCGGTACCCCTTCCCCTACAAGAGCGCGACGGTTACCGCTTTTCGATCGAAGACCTGCGAAAGCGCATCACACCCAGGACCCGCGCGCTGATCCTGTGCAATCCGCACAATCCGACCGGACGTGTGCTGGAGCGAGCGGATCTCGAAGCAATCGCGGAGGTGGTGCTCGAACACGGCCTAGTCGTGATCATGGACGAGGCCTACGACCACTTTCTGTTTGACGGGCTGACCCATCTCAGCATGGCCTGCATTGCTGGCATGCGCGCGCGTACAGTGACCGTGTACACCGCCAGCAAGACCTACAACATGTTTGGCTGGCGGGTTGGTTGGGTAGTGGCACCACCGGACATCACTGAAAAGATCCAGCTGATCACGGCGCACTCCTTCACCTGCGTCACGTCGTTTGTGCAGGCGGGCGCAGCCGCCGCGCTCGATGGCAGCCTGGCCCAGGGAACCTTGAGCAGCGCCGAACTTTCGCGCAACTACCAAGAGCAGCGCAACATACTGATCGACGGACTTCGAGCAATCCCCGGTGTGACCTGTACCATGCCGCGCGGCGCGTATTTCGCCTTTCCCAATTTCAAACGGCTCAAGTTGACGTCGCAGGATCTGGCCGATCGCCTGTTCCAGCATGCGCGTGTCTCCGGTCTGGCTGGATCCGTCTTCGGCAAACGCGGCGAGGGCCACATCCGATTCGTCTTCAATGCGCCGGCGGTGGAAATCACCGAAGGGGTGGCGCGCCTGCAGCACTACCTGCGTACGCTGTAGAACCCGATGCGTTATGAATTCTCGTGGGGCATGTTGTTTACCCAGCCCTATTCGGGCTGGATCATCGATGGCATCCTGACCACCTTCCATCTCGCGCTCATCTCCTGGGTCATCGCGTTCGCCCTCGGGGTGCTCATCGGGGTCTTCCGGGTGACCCGTTCGCCGGTACTGCGGTTTGTCGGGACGGCGTATGTCGAGTTGTTCCGCAACATCCCGCTGCTGGTGCAGCTATTCATCTGGCTATACGTGGTCCCGCAATTGCTGCCGATTGCGTTCAGTAGCTGGTGGAACCGCCTCGAATACGTGCCCTACTGGACGGCGGTCATCGGCATTTCGTTTTACACCTCGTCGCGGATCGCCGAGCAGATCCGTTCGGCCGTCATGGCCATACCGGACGGGCAGTTCAAGGCGGCCATCTCCACCGGCCTGACGCCATTCCAGATGTACCGCTACGTGATCGTCCCATATGCTGCGCGGATCATGATCCCAGCCATCACCTCGGAATTCCTGACCATCTTCAAGAATACCTCGCTGGCGCTGACCATCGGAGTCATCGAGATCACCGCCACCGCACGCAAGATCGAGGCATGGTCCTTCAAGGGCATCGAAGCCTATACGGTCGCCTCGCTGACCTATGTCGCAACAACCATCGGTGTCATCCTCTTCATGAACTGGATGGAGCGCCGCTACCAGATCCCTGGGCTGATCAAACGCGGCAAGGAAGGGCTCTAGATGGACTGGAACGTCATCGTCGTGAGCTTGCCCCTGCTCTGGAAGGGCCTGCTCACGAGCCTGAACCTGACCGCGGTATCCATCGCCTTCAGTTTCCCGCTGGGCTGTCTGGTCGCGATGGGCAGACTCAGCCATCGCCCCTGGTTGAGCAATACCTGCGCCTCTTTCGTCCATGTGTTCAGGAGCAACCCTCTGATCCTGATCCTGTTCTGGTTCTATTTCCTGATGCCGATGATCATCGGCAGCGCGATCAACGACCTCACCTCGCTGATAGTGACCTTCGTCATCTTCTTTTCCGCCTACTTCGCGGAGATCGTGCGCTCGGGCATTCAGTCGGTAGGCACACGCCAGATGCAGGCTGGGCTATCGTCGGGCCTGACGCACGTGCAAACCATGCGCCACATCATCATGCCGCAGGCCATTCGCGCCATGTTGCCGGCCCTGACAACCCAGTGCATCATTGTCTTTCAAGGAACCACCGTGGCCTATATCATCGGCTATAACGAATTGCTCCATTCAGCATCAATGATCGCCGAACGCACGGTACGACCGATCGAACTGTATCTCACGGTAGCGGTGATCTACTTTGTGGTCTGTTACTCCGGCTCGCTGCTCGCGCGCCGATTCGAAAAAAGAACCTATTCATGACAACGCCGATCGTACAAATCCAGAACGTCAGCCTGACGTTCGACCAGTTCGTGGCTCTCGACAAGGTGTCGTTGGATGTCCATGTCGGGCAGTGCACCGTGATATGCGGGCCCAGCGGTTCCGGCAAGAGCACGCTGTTGCGGTGCATTAACGGACTGGAGCGCTTTCAGTCGGGTGATGTGCTGGTGGACGGCACTAGCTTGCGCCAGTGCCGGGACTTGCCGAAGCTGCGCCTGAATATCGGTATGGTGTTCCAGCATTTTGAACTGTATCCGCACATGACCGTACTAGATAACATTACTCTGGCACCGATCAAGGCTAAGAAGCTGCCTAAGGCGGAGGCGCAAGCGCTGGCTTGGCACTATCTCGAACGGGTCGGCATCGCCGACCAGGCGGGGAAGTTTCCTGGCCACCTGTCGGGTGGCCAGCAGCAACGGGCTGCCATTGCACGCGCTCTGGCTCTGCAGCCCAAGGTCATGCTGTTCGACGAACCGACCTCCGCGCTCGACCCGGAAATGATCTCCGAAGTACTGTATGTAATGCGCGACCTTGCCAAGGACGACGGCATGACCATGCTGGTCGTCACCCACGAAATGGGTTTTGCTAGAAAGGTTGCCGACGACATGATTTTCATGGACAGCGGACGTATCATTGAGCACAGCAGCGTCGAGGAGTTCTTTGACATGCCAAAGGCCGTTCGCACCAAAGAATTTCTTAATAAGATATTGACGAAGTTTTAGCAAGTGGCTTTCTCGCGGATTTTTCTCCTTGTTTCTGGATCACTGGATGAACTCTGTAGTGACCTACTAAAAACTGACATGCTGATAAGTTAATAAAACCGAAAAGGCGCAAACCGTGAGCAACCCGAAAGTCTAATTGGCGTCAGAGGATCGCCAATTGCTTGCATGAAATCCAGATTGCAGCGGCTCCTCGCGAACCTGATCCGGGATCTCTTTCTAAACATCGCAGACAGGAATGCTGTTGCATTTTCAGTTCGGCATGAACCGGACAAACAATTAAATATGCCTGACTCCAAAACCGTTCTCAGGCATTTGCTGGATATGCACAGACCTTCGTTACTGAAAGACAATGATTTAATTCTATAGGTCAGACTTCTGCATCCGCCTGTTAGATAGTTGGCGCTGGCACACCAGACTAAACTTTCTAATGCCAAAACATCATATTTACCCCCAAGCAAAGTACCTATGAAACTTACAAACTTCCCCCGCTTCCGCATCACGCACGGCCCGACGCCGCTCGAATTCATGCCGCGCCTGACCGAAGCCCTGGGCGGCCCCAACTTGTACGTCAAGCGCGACGACTGCACCGGGCTGGGTACCGGCGGTAACAAAACCCGCAAGCTTGAATTTTTAATGGCCGATGCACTCGCGCAGCACGCGGACACCATCATCACGCAAGGTGCCACGCAATCCAACCATGCCCGCCAGACGGTGGCGATTGCTGCCAAGATGGGATTGCGCTGCGAGATTTTGCTGGAAGACCGTACCGGCTCGACCGTCGATGCTTACAAGCATTCCGGCAATGTATTTCTCGATCATCTGTATGGCGCGCACGTGACCGAGCGCCCGGGCGGCACCGACATGGCTGCCGCCATGAACCAGTTGGCCGACGAGCTGCGCGCCGAAGGCCGCAAGCCCTACATCATTCCTGGCGGCGGCTCCAACCCGCTTGGCGCGCTGGGCTACGTGGTGTGCGCCCTTGAACTGACCGATCAATTCAACAACCTCGGCCT
>Ga0105052_10007532_pt1 | contig 10602 bp, 5 predicted proteins | sample FRY03_FD_78094 | JGI IMG/M metagenome (GOLD analysis project Ga0105052, IMG submission 78094) | Freshwater microbial communities from Lake Fryxell liftoff mats and glacier meltwater in Antarctica - FRY-03 | ecosystem: Environmental > Aquatic > Freshwater > Ice > Glacier meltwater ... | reverse complement strand
TTCTGGCTCTGCTGTTTCTGACGAGGCTGCAAGTTCATTTTCGCTGGTGATCACACATAGTCGTCAGGCATTTGATCCCAAAAACTTCACAGCTGAAGAGGATAAGCAGCCCACAGGCTTTGATCCTGCTGCTTGCCAAGGAGCAGTTGCAATGCGGAGCGCGCAGCACAAAATTGGCGATTCAACCGAGTTATTTATGAGCTCCCCCCTACCTGCTGATGAAAGCAGTACTGCAACTGTTGAACTCACTCAACTTGGCTACTTCTTTGATGCTCCAGTCAAAGCCTTTTTCCGTAACCGGCTTAATGTGTATATCCCGGGAAGTTCCGAGGTCTTGGCTAGTCAACTCCCAACCGAGATCGGCGGCTTGGACGGCTCTGAGGTCGGAGGAGCGCTACTTGACTTGGGGCTGAGGTTGCCACGCCCTGAGTCGGTTCTCTTTGCTCCCGAAACCGGTACGACCAACTCGCAGGTGCAGGCGCTACACGACAGCATGCGCGCACGCGGACTGTTACCACCCGCAAGTCTGGCAATGCCAGAACTTGCCAAGCTTTCTGCAGAGGTCGCAGGACTTTTGGCCTGTGCCGATCGGGCTGATGTTCGCCGTCCCGCAACGCTTGCTCATCCAATTGACTTGACGCTGCCCGACGGCACCCACATTGTTGGTTCAGTTGGCGGATGCTTAGAGGGAGGCCGCCCAGGCCCTGTAAGAATTCTTTACAGTCGACCGAAGCCCAAGAACCAGATTCGCCTTGCCCTAGACCTGCTTGTACTCACTGCAGTTAACCCAACTGAGGAGTGGCGTGGTGTGCTTATCAACCGACCTGAGTCAGCTAAGAAACTAGAGACTGAATTGCTGGTGGCCGGAGTTGAAGGGAGCAGTCCTTCTGAACGGCAGGGTAAGGCCGTAGCAGCGCTGAGTGGACTACTTAGCCAATATTGCGATGGCCTTCGATACCCGCTTCCCCTGTTTCAGCGAACCTCATATGCATATACAGGCGGACTAGGTGGTCCTAAACAAAAACCAAATGATAAGTGGGGGATACCCGGTAATGATCGCTACATCTTTGACCCTGAATGCGATGATCCGCACCACATCTTGGCCTTTGGCTCGCTTAGCTATGAGCAGTTGATTGCTGCCCAATACGGGCCGTACACCTTTCAATCCGAGGCCAGTCGGCTATGGGGTGTTCTTCAACAAGCAATCAAAATTGAGCACCGTGAACCCATCGAGGCTTTTAAGGATAACAAGTGAGCAACTCTAAGATTGATCCAACATCAGCAGACCCGATGAGCCCTCAGCCTCGACCGGTGTTTCAGATCAGTGACAGTCTTCCCCTTGGTAGAACAACCATGCTTGAGGCAAGTGCGGGCACTGGCAAAACCTATGCCCTAGCCGCACTCACGGTCAGATTTGTTGCCGAGGAGGGCATCCCGATAGCGCAGGTACTGCTCGTCACATTTACCCGAGCGGCAACTGCCGAACTCAAAGATCGAATCCGAGACCGCTTGGCCGAGGCGGCAGCACACTTAGCAGAACCAATTGATACAGACGACCCACTTCTTGTTGCTCTCGCCAATACAACTTCCACCGAGGTAGCGATTCGTCGTGAGCGCCTTGAGCGGGCAGTGACGGATTACGACACAGCGCAAATTCACACCATTCATGGCTTCTGTGCGCAGGTGCGTGAGTCACTTGGAGTGCTAGCCGACCTAAACACCGAAGCCGTTCCTACAGAAAGTGAGTCAGCGCTCATCCAAGAGGTTTGCGCTGACCTGATCTTTACTGAGGCAAGCAAACGGACACTGCCGGCCGTAGGCGCAATGCCAGACGGAAGCCAAGTTGATATCGATGCTTTTCCGGCACTTCCAACGGTTGGCGCATTAGTAAAGAACGTGCAGAAGGCGCGCACACTCGGAGATTGCGTGATCACTGCGGAGTCTGGTCAACCTTCAGACCTACTCAATAAACGACTCTTAGAGTTTGCGCTCCAAGAAGTTGCTGATCGAACCGCACGATCTGGTGGGCTCTCGTTTGATTCGCTGCTCTCCAACGTCCGCGACGCTGTCCGCTCGGATGCGCAGTTGGTGCAAGATGTTCGGGGGAGTTTCAAAGTTGCACTCATTGACGAATTTCAAGACACTGACCCTGTGCAATGGGAAATTTTTAGCACGCTGTTCGGCTCTGGAACTTCGTCATCAGCACCCTCGGCAGCATCCAAGAAACAAACCTGCACCTTGGTGCTCGTGGGCGATCCCAAACAAGCTATATATTCGTTTCGCGGCGGAGATGTCTATACCTATCTGGCCGCCACCGGCGAAGCATCCGAAGTGCTGCGCCTAGGCACAAATCAGCGCTCCGATGCCGCCGCTGTGCAGGCTATGAACGCACTCGGCCAACAGCAGTGTTTTGGCGAGTCCCAAATTGCCTATCAGCAGGTTGAGTCCTCGCCTCGACACGCCCGGCGAACTCTCATTTCTTCAGAGTCTGAGCGAACCTTGCCAGGGTTAGTGCTGCGCTGCGTCCTCAATACAGAGACCTCGGGACTGAAGGGCGCCAAACTGGCCTCCGGTCCAGTTCGAAAGCGCATCGCAGCAGACCTTGCTGAAGTTGCTGAGCGGCTGCTTACTGAGGGAGTAATAAAAAATAATGGTGCCGAGCGACGCGTCCATGCCGGAGATATTGCTGTGCTCTTGAGCGGCAAAGCCCAGGCCCCAGAAATTGCCCAAGCACTCAAGTTGCTAGGCATTCCAGCAGTCCTCCGCATGCAAGACAATGTTGCTGACTCGGACGCAGCTGACCAATGGCGCACGCTCTTTTATGCATTAGATCGTCCTGCAGCTACCAACCGCGCTACGGCTGCAGCGTTCACCTGGTTCTTTGGTTGGACTGCCGAGGAGGTTGCTGCGGCGATCGCAGAAGAGGACCAAGAGTCCCAAGCGGCGACCGAATTAGCACATCTTCAACGTAGGCTGATGGACTGGTCTGAACTCATTATGTCTCAGGGTATGGCGGCCCTATTTGGTGCTGTGCGAGCGGATTCCGATGAGTCTCGAGTTCATAAGACTCTGATTGCTCGAGTACTCAGCGCCGAGTCCGGTGAGCGAAACCTGACTGATGTCGAACACGTTGCTGAACTTATCCATGCAGAGGCTCGCAGCCGCGGTCGCGGCCTAAGCGCCGCTGCCGCGCTGCTCATTCTTGACGGATTAGGTGGTGCTGGCAGCGGCGAGGTTGCTTCAGAAGCAGCGCAACGCAGGGTTGAATCCGAGGCCGATGCCGTTCAGATAATGACAATCCACGGATCGAAGGGCCTTGAATTTCCGATTGTGTTACTCCCAGAACTCTGGTCGGGCGGGCTGAAGGTGCAAGACAAAGGAGAACTCACGTTCTACTCCAAAGAGCAGAAGCGACGAGTCCTTGATGTCTCTACCAAGGGCCAAGACGGCACTGAGTTCAAAGGCCAAACCCGCGCAGCTATGGCGCCAGAAGCAACTGTCGAGACGATTCGCCAGAACTGCGGTGATCAGCAACGTATGACGTATGTTGCATTGACCAGAGCAATACATCAGTCAGTGGTTTGGTGGGCTCCGATCCCGAGGTCAATGTCTTTCAAGACCGGCCTAGGGCGCATGTTGTTCAACGATGATCCCGATCTAAGCGCCAACGCCACCGTTGATTGCCCAAGCGACGCAACCATTGAGTTTCTGACTGAAAGATTTGCTGCACGCAACGCTGCAGAAGTAATCGAAGTAGTCGAGGTGAAAGCCCCGAAGGATGCTCAGTCGGCGGCGGAAACCGATGGGCCAGGTAACTCAGCCGAAGAGGAGAGCCAACTAGCTGCGGCAACACTCGGCCGATCGCTTGACCGCGAGGCTTTCCGGTGGTCCTATTCCAGCCTTCAGAAAAAGATGAGTGCATCAAAAAATGCCGATGCCGAAGCTGATCCGACTGACAGCCGTTCAGAAGATAGCGGTGCTCAAGATGAAGAAGCTGCATTCTCGCGACTGGGCTCAGACCCGCAGGCCGATATGGCTGCCGCTGAACTTACTCAGGCTGAGGCAGAAAAATATGGGTGGACCGAGCAATCTCCATATAGGGGCCTTGGCGGCGGAATCCCATTCGGAAACTTGCTGCACGAACTTTTCGAGAATTTGGACTTTACTGCTCAGGATTTGCCAGCCGAGATTGAGCAGGAATTACTCAAACTGACCCGTCACCAGGTGACCGACCTGCAGTTAGAGAAACTCCCTCAGGTGCTTGCGAACGTTATCGGTACCCCATTTGGTCCGCAGTTCGGCGGGCTGTCCTTGAGGACTCTTCAGCCCAAAAATCGCCTGAATGAAATGCAGTTCAACCTGGCGCTCTCCCAAGGCAAGGCAGTATCTGCTGCGCAGATCGGCAAAGTCATTTCGGCTTACCTTCCCCAGGGTGACCCGTTCAAGAAATGGGCCGATGGTTTGGCTACGCGTCTGAGCCACGTCAAGCTGCAGGGCTATCTGAGCGGCTCAATCGACCTCACCCTTCGTTACGAAGTAGAGGGAGACCAAAAGTATTCGGTAGTTGATTACAAGACCAATCAGTTGTCACCACGTGGCCCAGAGGGATCACTCCTTGACTATCACCCAACCAGGCTTCCCGCTGCCATGGCGCATAGCCAGTACACACTGCAAGCGCTGCTCTATACCGTTGCGCTTCACCGGTATTTGCGATGGCGTCTGCCCGGATACAAACCCGAAATAAATCTAGGCCCCGTTGGGTATCTTTTTGTTCGCGGAATGGTCGGGCCAACAACTCCTACAGCTTCTACTGGCGCTCATCATGGCGTGCCCGCAGGAGTCTTCTGCTGGCAACCACCCGTAGAAATGATTCAGGCGCTCAGCGCCATGCTGGCAGGCAGTACGAGCCAGGCGGTGGCCTCATGAGGTTCCCCAGTTTTATTCCACCGGAAGTTTCTGACTTGGAGCCCTTCGTTAACGCTGGCGTTTTTGGCTCAACCGAGGTACAGGCCGTCACCACCTTTGTGCGTTCAGTTTCTAGCCAAGGCGAGGTCCCTCGCGAGGTAGTCATTGCGGCTGCGCTTGCAGTCCGTGCGCCAATGCATGGCCACGTCTGTGTTGACTTGAGCACCATCGGTTTAACAGTTCTCGGCAATCAGGACTACTCCTCACGGGCGATGACTGATGAGCAAGGCGGTTCGCTCGGCGACCCTTCAGAGGGGCTGTCAGATGGCGGTGACTCTGCTTCTTCAGGCGAACAAGGCTTGCTCGGCGACACCGCTGCTGATCAACAAGATATGTTCTCAGAACTCAAGTGGCCAGAAGCAAGCAGTTGGCTCAAGATGGTTGCAGTCTCACCATTGGTGAGGGTGGTTTCACGCGCTGCCGCAGTCGACCCGATAGCCGCAACCGCCCCAGAGACTTTCTTGCAACCGCTCGTCATTGAAGATGGGCGCTTGTATCTGACTCGCTTCTGGTCGCTCGAACGTTACGTTGCGGCAGACTTGCTGTATCGCAGCAAATCTGCCACTGAGGAGGTGTTAAAGATCTCGACTCTGGGTCACAGCGCAAGGGAAGTTTCTGCGCCATCTACTGCACCTTCCGCCGCCGATGAGGTCGAGAGACTCTTCAATGCAGGCCACGGCCCAGTGGACCCTGACCAACTCGCAGCCTCATTAGCTGGCGTTAATCGCGACTTTGTAGTTATTTCTGGTGGTCCAGGAACAGGGAAAACAACCACCGTGGCAACGTTTCTCGCTGGCCTGGTGAGCAGCATGCAACTAGGCACACCCACAGGCCCAAGCACAGAGCAGACCCTTAACAACCAAGCCACCCAGCGGATTGCCTTGGCGGCACCAACTGGCAAGGCAGCTGCACGCATGACTGAGGCGATTCGTAGAGCTATTAGCAACCTTGGTGACGCTCTTGAGCCCGCTGTTGCAACTGAACTCGGCGAACTTGATGCAACTACGATCCACCGCCTGCTTGGCGCAACCCCCGGCACTGGGTTTCGCCATAATCCGAGCAATCCGCTGCCCCACGACATTGTCATTGTCGATGAGGTTTCCATGGTTTCGCTGTCGCTCATGGCTCATCTGCTTGCCGCTATTAGACCTGATGCCAAAGTGGTTTTGGTAGGTGATCCTTATCAGCTAGCAAGCATCGAAGCCGGTGCCGTGCTTGGAGACATTGTCGGGATTAGTTCTGCAGAGGAGCAGATTTGTGGAATAACTGCTCCCGCTTTCATAGCCGACAGTGTTCGAGTGTTGCGGACCGTTCATCGCCAAGGTGAAGATTCGGGCATTCTTCGGCTCGCTGAGTACATTCGACAGGGCGACGCCGAGGGGGCAATTGGGGTACTCAGAGCTGAGCACCTAGATGTCATCTGGGTAGATCCATCAAACCCAGCAGATACCGGTGCCAAGAAGGCCACTGAAAGCGAACTTACCAAGGCTGCAATGTCCGTGGTGTGTGCTGCTACAGGTGAGACGGGCGACTCGAATGAGTCTGCTGACTCTGAGCAGGCTGATGTGTCTGAATCCAAAGCGGGCACCCCCAGTAGTGATCAGCGCAATGATGAAATCGATCAAGCACTCAAGGCAATCTTGAGCGTCAAGGTGCTGAGCGCTCTTCGGCGGGGCCCGACAGGGGTTGATCATTGGAACCAGCTAGTAGAGAGCTATCTCTTCTCACAAGATAAAAAAGGTTACTCAGACTGGTATGCCGGCCGACCCGTCATGGTGACCAAAAACGATTACTTGAACAAGGTGTTTAACGGCGATGTAGGCGTGGCTATTGCCAAGAAAGATCTCCACAGAGATGACCGATTTCAAGTGTGGTTTGAGCGGGCCGAGGGCAACCAGATGGTTGAGGCCACTCGCCTTGATCAAATCGCTACGCAGTGGGCCATGAGTATTCACAAAAGCCAAGGCTCGGAGTTCGACCATGTGGTGGTGAGCATGCCCCCACCACCTTCAAGAATCCTGACGCGTGAACTTCTCTACACGGCAGTTACACGAGCGAAAAAGAAGCTCACGATTGTTGCCACCGAGGCATCCATCTCAGCAGCAATCAACCGAGAGGTAACCCGATCCTCTGGCCTAGCAGCCAGGCTGAGGAGACAGCCGAGCGAGTAGAAAGAGATGTGGTCTACTTGCTTGTCCCTTGTTCGTAATCTGTCCCCATTCGGCATCTAGCCTGATGTTCAGTATTCGTGCACTGACAGGAAATGGTCGAACCACAGTGAGCATTAGATCCAAGGTCATCTCTGGGGTATCCAAGTGATTGAGTTCGAACAGGTGCGGCAGATGATCCTTGATGCGGTGCTTTGTGGGCCAACCCTGGCTTTACCCCTTCAACAATCTGCAGGTTGCGTTCTAGCGGAGTCGATTCTTGCCACGGTTGATCTTCCCCCGTTTGAGAATTCAGCGATGGATGGTTACGCAGTACGTGCTGCAGATGTTGAAAACCCGCCAGCCGAGCTTCGATTGGTGGGAGTGTCTTCTGCGGGACATCCTGCAGACTGCAAGGTAGGACCCTCAGAGGCAGCAAAAATCCTGACCGGGGCAGTTATGGTGACCGGTGCTGACACCGTGGTACGAGTTGAAGACACCGAGTTGGTGGCTGACCTGACGAATACTGCGCCCACAGTTAACTCACCCCGGAATCAGTTCGTCCGCGTCAAAGTTTCATCCGCTGCTGGTGCGAACATCCGCAAAGCGGGCGAGGCTGCAAAACGCGGCACTAAACTTGTTGAGGCTTCAACGTTGCTCAACCCTGGTCACTTAGGGTTGGCGGCTAGTGCTGGTTGCACCGAACTCATGGTCATCGGCCGACCACGTGTTGCTGTGCTCTCAACTGGAGATGAGTTGTTGCCGCCCGGAACGGGGGAGTTAGGGCCAGGCCAGATCTTTGAGTCGAATGGCACCGTTTTGGCAGCGCTGGCGCAGGCTATGGGCTGCAACGTCACTGTGCATTACTGCAATGATGATGCCACCCAGCTTCGTAGACTTTTGCAAGAACTTGCTCAGACTCATCAGGTGATTCTGAGTTCAGGTGGAGTGTCGATGGGAGGGGAGTATGACTCAATGCACGAAGCAGTGGCGGGCCACAAAGTTGAGTTCCACAAGATTGCCATCCGGCCAGCCAAACCCATGGCCTTTGGCAAAATCAATAAGGCAGTTCTGTTTGGCCTTCCAGGAAACCCAGTGTCTTCAGTAGTTGCCTTCGAACTTTTTGTACGGCCAGCGATCCGCAAAATCTCGGGCCTGATTCCGGCTGTGCTACCCATGCTGAGCGGTGTTGCCGGGGAGTCACTCCCCAGACTCCGCAGTGAGTTCACCTCTATGTTGAGCGTCAGGAAGAACCGAGCGGGGGACTGGGTTTCTACCGGCGGATTTGGCTCGCATGTGCTCGGAGGAATTGCTCACGCACAGGCGCTCGCCGTGATTCCCCCTGGCCCCGAAGCAGTTGCCAAAGGTGCCCAACTCAACCTGATACCACTATGGGGCTAGGTGCCGAGACTCCGTGGGGTCAGGTTCATAAGTTCTCTTAGGTCATCTGTGGTGTCAACATCCATGAATGACCAGCCACCTTCATCAAATTCTTGCCATTGCTCAGATGGAAGGTACTTGGTATCGACCTGCCGTAATAATGCTTGCATGCTGCGTTCGCCTTGCTGTACCAACCGCTGCGCATGAGCGAGCGCTGTTCGGCTATAGCAAGCAACCAAGGGTTGAGGTCCGTGCTCAGTAACGGGTACCACGGCCGAGTACTCGCCGCTGCCGCACTGCCTCAGGAGTTCCAGTAGCAGCGCTGGTTGCAGTAGGGGGTGATCGCCTGCCAGAACAAGCACATACTCGGCCGTTACCTTTGTTAGCCCGCAGACGACTGCACTCAGCGGTCCCAAATAACGCTCCGGCTCAATAACGCGTGTAGTTCTGCTTGGTGCCCACGGACCAACAACTACGACCTCTTGTGCAACCTCAACTGCAACGCTGACGCTTCGTTCCAACAGGGTGGCAGGACCAAACTTTGCAAGGGACTTATCGCTACCAAACCGGGCCGACTGCCCACCCGAAAGAATCAAAGCGGCGCTCACTCAACTAATCGTACTCAGCTCGTACTCAGCTCGTACTCAGCTCGTGCTGCGAACACGGCTGCGAACACGGCTGCGAACACGGCTGCGAACACGGCTTAGGTGCAGTCGTGATAACCAATCAGCTATGGATGAAATCGAGTTTGACCACACATGGATCGCAGCGTTTGCAGCAACACACCAGACCGCTCAGCTTAGTTCTGAACAAATTGAAGCCCTACTAGACCTAGCCGGGCGGGCAGCGCACCAAAGCAGAGAACGACGCAACGCTCCGCTCAGTTGTTTCCTTGCAGGTCTGCACCTAGGAGCAACGGCAACTGCCCCAACGCCAGAAGCAATTGCCAATTTTTAGCCTGCCTGCGGTCTGTGCAGGTTTTGCCTACCAAAGATTCTTAGCCCTGCGCTGATTTGCGAAGGGGGAATGCGCAAGAATCAAGTCGGATCAGATCGGTCAAGCCAAGATTCTGGAGTACCCCGTGACAGCCGAGAACAGCTCTAGCACCACTAGAACCAACACCACAGCCGAAGCCACGAGGACCCACATCAGAACCTGCCCATTATGTGAGGCAACCTGCGGGCTAGAGATCACCCTTAAAGATGGCGCAATTTCTAGAATCCGTGGCGACCGTGAAGACGTGTTCTCAAAGGGGTTTATTTGCCCGAAGGGCTCGACGCTTAAACAGCTCCACGCAGATCCAGACCGCGTGCGTACACCCTTGATTAAGCGCGATGGGCAGTTCTACGCTGCGACTTGGGAGGAAGCGTTCGAAGCAGTTGCCGAGGGTTTTGGCCGGATTTGGCAGGCAGGGGATCGCGATGCCATCGCAATGTACCTAGGCAACCCAACGGCGCACTCCATGGCAGGAGCAATGTTTGCTGCGCCCCTTATCAAAGCCATGCAGACCAAGAACCTTTTTTCTGCCTCCACGGTTGATCAGATGCCAAAACATGTGTCAAGCGGGTTCTTATTTGGTAGCCCTAATGCAATACCTGTGCCCGACCTTGACCGAACCGACTTTTTGTTGATGCTCGGCGCAAATCCCCTCGAGTCAAATGGCAGTCTTTGCACTGCGCCCGACTTCCCAGGACGCCTTGCGGCTATTCGCGCCCGCGGTGGAAAGGTGATCACAGCTGACCCCAGGCGAACTAAAACAGCCGAGGCCTCAGATGAGTACCTGCCAATTCGCCCCGGCACCGATGCGCTGTGGCTGGCAGCGTTAGTGACAGAGATCAACACAGCCGGACTGGTAGACCCAGGACGTCTGAGCAACATGCTTGATGGCCTGAGTGAAACACTCAAGCTGCTTGCTCCATTCACAGCCGACTCGGTTGCAGCCCATACCCGAGTTGACCCAGCCGTCACTCGAAGAATCGCAAGGGAGTTGGGCCAAGCTGCAACTGCTTCGGTGTATGGGCGGATTGGCACCCACACCACCGAGTACGGAACGCTAGCGTCTTGGCTTGTTGAGGTTCTTAATATCATCACCGGCAATCTGGATTCTGTT
>Ga0105052_10007530_pt1 | contig 10603 bp, 11 predicted proteins | sample FRY03_FD_78094 | JGI IMG/M metagenome (GOLD analysis project Ga0105052, IMG submission 78094) | Freshwater microbial communities from Lake Fryxell liftoff mats and glacier meltwater in Antarctica - FRY-03 | ecosystem: Environmental > Aquatic > Freshwater > Ice > Glacier meltwater ... | reverse complement strand
GCACCTTGAGAGTTCCAAACAAAACTACTACATTATTTCTTTCTGAGCAATAATAAAAGCAATCTTCTTCTTCTAGAGTCCGGCGCTGGATGTGGGCTGGGATCAAAGCATCTGGCTCCAGGATTTTGCCCCCGTACATATGTACCATCTGTGCACGGCTCCTGTGCGTAATCTTGCAATGAGCTCTCGGACTGTGAGTCGTGACGTGAATGTAACAGTGCTGGTGGCGATACCTTTGTCCGTCTTTGGGTGTCTGACAAAGAGCTGGCCTCGGTCGAGGGCTGGAGGCCCCTGCCCAAGATTTGGAACTGGAGGTTGTCTGTTGATGCGCTTGCAGTTTTTGACCAGTAGGAGCAGTTTAGAAGCTTGCCATGCGAAGTTGCCCACGAGTCTGTCCGGGCCCATAGGGCTCGAGACCGTGTTGAGGGAATAACCCGAGAGATTGGCTTCCAAAAAAGCGTAGCTAGTACTTTCAGCAGTCAGCGCACTTTCACCAATGGGTGGGCCCGTAAGGGTCCACGAAGATATCCCTCCCATAAGAAAATAGATGTAGGAGAAGTAGCAACACCTTGTATGGGGCCACGTACTGCCAATGGGGGCAGAATGTGCCACATGGATTTCACAACCTGCAGAGGGCTATCCGAAGTCCTGCAGGCAGCCAACTCGCTTTTACGATTCCAGTCCTGCTGATTTTGCGTAAAAGGTTGAGAGCCTGGGATCACCAGACGCCGCAGGTAATTCTCAGCTCGACTGGTACACTGCTGTGGGGGCAGCCATGAGGACCAGATGCATTTCGGGACTACAATGCAGTCAAGATCCAGGAAGATCTCGCCGTTTGGCTTGTGTGTTGCTGCTCCCGGGCCCCATTCAATGCGCATCACCCCGAGCATGTCCAGGTCTGTCAGCACTGCCGTAATCTGAGAGATGAAGGAGTGAGGGTTGACAAAATGAGGAAAGAAAGTCGGGTTGGGAAGGAAGTCGGTTTGGGCGTCGAACAGGCATTCGTTGCCATGAGTGGCCAATCGGACTCCATACTTCAGCTGTTCCTCGGCCGGGACTCGTGTCAGCCCTAGACGACCCATGTATTTGCTTATAGTAGGATCGGACTACTGTGTCATGCGCTTCACATATGCCAGAATCTTGTCCTTCTTTTCTGCGTGTACACTGAGCCTTTCGAGCTGGTTGTGGAAATCGTCTTTCACTGCTGCACCACGCCTCTCTGCCACGAAATTAATCTGTTCAAACGTCCATTCCAGGGCAGCCGCTTTGAGCGCCTCGATGATGCTTTTGTGTTGCTCATTAGCCTCATCTTCCTTTACCCCCAGAAAATACTCATTTCTATCAGATGACCGTTTGAACTGTAGGATGTATAGGTTTTGATGATTCTTGTCAATCACTATGCAATCCGGCCACCGATTCCAAAAACAATTTTTATAAATATATTTTCGGGTCGAAATCATGGCATTCCCTTTTGTGCTCTTTCACAGGGATCATTTTTTCAATTTCTGCTGCCGTTTCCGTCATCGATTCTCTGCTGCATATCTGCTTAAACTCTTCCTTCTGCCATAACGTGTTCACTCTCTTTCTCATGTGTGAAAAATCTCAGTTTAGTCGCTGGTGTTGGTGCAGCTTGCATGCTGGCATACATTTGCCTCCACATGAAGTAGTGGGCAGCCATGACGGTGATCGCCATTCCATCGCAGAAAGCACTGTTGATGTGCCCATGCGTCTCTTCCGGCAAATTTTTATTGCTCGCACCGCGTTGTTCTCGTGCCCCTCTGCACAATCTGCAGCCTACATCTGGTCGCCGTTTGATTTTTGCGAGCCATTTGGCAATCGGAAAAGTCCTTGCAATTGCCATTATTTCTTGCCTTCTTGTCTCCAAGGGATGCGCAGGTTGCTCAAATACTTTCCTCAGAGCGCTCTGATTTCATTTAGCCGTAACATGAAGTCCACCATCCACGTGCCATATGCAGGCTGCATATGGCCGGGCGATCGATATTGTCTTGCTCTGCCCTAGCTCGCACACGTGATTCCAACCATTTTCTGTCATCAATCCAATCTCATTTATGTTGATTTTATTACTTCGTAAGAAATAGTCTAGTAGCTTTGCTGGAAGCTCTATGTGCTCGAAAATATGCACGGTGAAGATTGTTGTCCCCGCTGCAATCTTCTTTCGTAGTATATCAATGGCTACTGACAGAATATCCACATCAGGTGCCCCCACCAACGTTGCCTTTCCATCTTCATCAATCCATCTATTGACTGCCTTCAATAATGTCTGATTTTAACACAAAAATACAGCAACGGCTCCTCTATCAGCATGTCGCGAAGTGCCAGTAAAAACGCTGCCAATTCAGGCCGATTTGAGCTTGAGCCCTCTTCTTCTCGTCCCACTTTGCACTGCTGCTTTTTCTGTTTTCTTCTCAAGTTATTATGTCCTGCTCCCATTTTGCCATTTTTGTCTGAACCGTCACCTGCCATTACTTGGCCCTGTAACCCATGGCCTCCGAGCATGCCTATCTCTGTGCCCACCCAGTAGTCGCGTTCTTTCCATTTCAATTGCACTTGATATTAATCTTTTCCTCCTGATACTCCGGCTTCTTTCTTCACAGCTGCTTTTTTCTCGTCTGGCACGTGGCAATCGATATTATTCTTTTCCTCCTGATACTCCGGCCACTTTCTTCACAGCTGCTTTTTTCTCGTCTGCCACGTGGCAATCTTGGTGAACCCAACACGACGCATACTCTTCGCCCACTGCGCATTTGATGTCGCTGTGTCGCCACCACGCTTTCCAGCGCACGGACTGCCCTTTACCTCCTTTCTTATTCATCTTCTCTCCTGCTTTGGCTTTTGTTTGCTTTCTTCTGTTCGAGAAGATTTCTTTTCCATCAGCTTCAAACAGGCGTTGCTCTTCGTCTTTTCTCCTCGACCTGCACAACTTGTGACCACCCAATCCTTCGACTTGCCCATCAGTTTCGACCACTGTTCCTGCTTCGATTCCAATAAACTTTACCATACTACCACGGTAGGTCCATTAGACTCTCCCCAGATCTTCAGATGTCCTTGTCCAGCCGAATCAAAGAACGGAGGGGCTGACATTATCGTCTCGCCTTGAAGTCTCTTGGCTTTGTTGATCTTTTGCACTGATCGTATTGTTGACCATGTGGGTCGTCTATACCCAGCTTCTTCCTTTTCCTCTCTCCTCTTGGATGACCATGATCAGCTCTTGTTCTCGGTCCAACCATCGCTTTCGTGACACAAATAATACTGCTGCTCGCGATTGTCCACCCTCTGTGCGGCTGTATGCATGTAGTGAGGCCCTCTGTAGTCGAATGGTCCAGTACGGGCAAAACGACGAATGCAGTGGGAAGCGCCTTTCAAACTGCTGGCCGTTGACGACCTGCCCACTGCATTCGTCGTTTTACCCGTACTGGACCATTCGTGTTGAACGCATTTCCTCGGTGAAGTGAACAGATGTTGAATCGGTTGCCGCTCTGCGTCTTGGTGTTATCGCCTTTGATCCATTCCAAATCTAGTGTTTCAAGCGCATTTTTTTTTTAAATTTAAGAGTGTTTATTGAGGAGTAACCTCAGCAAGAGAAGTAAGAAACATTAAAATCGAAAGACACCCTGTTCGCAGCTGTTAAGCTCCCCAAATGTCTAGAGGGGCCCCACATCACCTGCGACAAATCCACCAACAGCAGCAGAATGCAGCACAGAAGCAGCAGCAACATCTTTGAACTTCTCATCACAGAGTTCCCTTTTTGTTTTTCGGATAAAATCTGTGATGACAGGGGGCCAAGAAAAATGAGGTTTGATCAGTACGTTGGTCATTGCATTGTTTCGAACTTCCGGCTTCACCTTGATTCTCATTCGCAAATTATGACCGCAACGGAACCACCATCTGCTCCGACGTCAGCCAGATCCAACTTGATTCGTCTTCCAATTCTTGATTACCCTGCAGTTTCAAATTCTGACAACGTTTTTTGACAGGCCACCCACGAACTTCAAAATGGGCCATGTCGAAAGACCTTTGAATTGGAATATCCGGAAATTTTCATTAAGCTCTGATATTTATCAGGAATAATTGTCCCCCTATGACTCATTCATGGATATGTGACATGACTCATCCATACATATGTGAAGTGATATTTTGGTGTGTGTGTGTATACATGTATATATGTATAAATATATTCAGCTATTTCTCGATTCCCTTGTCCTGCAGCTATTTTTCGATTCTTCTGTCTTTTTGTCTCCACCCCTCAAAAATGTATTTTATTTGTTTGTTTCTTTATTGAGTGGCAAATCAATCACTGGAAAACATCTGATTAATCACGTAGTTTAACTTGGAACCTGTGGTAATCTATTTAAGGGTGTACACAGATGTCGATTCAGATGTCTGCAAATGTCGATGTCGAATGTCGACAGGGTTCCTTGCAAATGTCGATGGAAATGTCGAAAATATGTTAATTTATCACGGAAAAAAAAGCCCAAAAACACCAGAATCATATATTGAAAAAATGCATTTTCACATGTTGATATATATATATATATACACACACACACACATTCGCACACACACACACAAAAAGGCTCATTTTCCAAGCATTTTCACGAGAAAAAGTGCCAAAAATAAGGGAGTGACTCCAAAAAATGTCACTGTCGATTGAAAAGACCTGCAAATGTCGAACATATGTCGATGTCGATGGTTCCTCCAAATGTCGACCCGATATGGTCGACATCTGTGTGCACCCTTAAATCTAGCCAAGCTTCTTTCGGGGGGGGTAAGGGGGGGCAGAGCTCCGGTACCCTCCTCTCAATATCACAAATACGGTGTGTGTTGCTTTGTTGTATTCAACCGATATTGGGGAATCGTTACGGTCCCGGGGTTTTCTCGAGCGAGCCAAGGGGGACGCACCGACAATTCAAAATCGCATATATCCCTCTTCGCCCTGTCCTCCCTCAAATAACCTGGGGTTTCCGGATCCTCACTCTTCACCTTAACTGCGCCGTTTTCTTTCTTTCTTGGGTAGCGAATACCCATCTCAATCACTGGACTAAGCGGGTGCCGAGCACCTGATTAGCCATTTGATTGAGTTTTCTCTTATTACTTCGCAAGAAATAGTTTAGTAGCTTTGCTGGAAGCTCTATGTGCTCGAGGATAGAGAGTGTGTGTTTGTGTCACGGTCACGGTGTGTGCACATGGGCCCCAAATCTGATTGATGTTGCTTTTATTACGTAGGACCCAAGAAACTGTCCCGGAGCCGACCTAGTTTCGAAGCCGACCCTGCAAGTGGGTAAAACAGTTCACAATGTTTGTGGGCTGACGTGCATCCTCGGACTAACAAGGTCCAAAAATCAAGTGCCTAACTACTAAGAAACGTGACACCTAAAGAATGGTGCCCCTTCACTTGGGTAGGAAAGGCACCAAGTCACTTTAGTGTCTTCCAAGCATTGCACGTCACACGTATGAGACGAGATACTTTTCGGCAATGCGCCTTCGGGCTGAGCCCTCTACGACTCCTTGACAGTAGATCGCAGACCAGCCCACTTAAAAGACAGAGACTAGGACCACACATGCACAGAAGAGACAAGCAAGACAGCATGGGCAAGCAGTAGACACGGCGAGAGGTGGGTAGGGGCGCCGCACTGGGGAGCACGCCAGACTGTGTCTACTAGCGCGCAAAGCATAATAAGTAGATGTTTATAGTAAGCTTAGACAGGGCCGAAAATGACAGCAGACAAGGGATAGATCCACCTGGGTCGGGTGAAGAGCCTCGTAATACTTGGTGCAACAAATATGACAAAGACACATACAGGACGGGTACGGAGGCGTACCATGAGAGAGCGCGCAAATGGTATCTGGTGCCGCGCCAAGACATAAGAGATTTTCACACAAGTCACAGTCATGCTTAGACAAGCAACCCATTTGTGCAGTGCCGTGCACGTCCCACATACAGGTCCCCCGTGACACAGTCAAGCCGGTGTAATAAATGAGCTTTGAAGACAGCCCAGGCCTGAGAGCATGCGCGTGGTGACTCACTGGTGAGAGTACACCCGCACATGCAATGACAATCATGCGCACCAATGTCACTGACGAAACACACATGCATCCCCACAAAAACACATGTCTGCAGTCGTGCGCCCTCAGAACCCGGCATGAACCCTGTTGTCCGAAGCTGCATTTCGCTGGCTATACCTTTTTTGCTTTTGTTGATTATGGCCGCCACACAGCTAACACTCCAATTACAGCAGGAATGCATACAAGTGGTGTGCAGTAATGAGGTGGTCCTCAAAATCCTAGGCGCCATTGCTGACGGCCTTCCCGCAGTTCAAAACGTTGTTTCATTACTGGCCCCAGAGCACACTCCCCATTGGACGATTTCACGTTGGATCGAGTCGACAGCCAGTGCGTGAGTATCCCACGCAACAGCTATTGGTTTCTGCAGACTAACAATGCAAGGGTCGTGTTTGCAAAGCAAACTTCACAACATGGCTGGTAGACAAAGGAACTTACCGGAGGTACCGGAGGTCGTCGGTCGGCACTGTAATATTATACGTATTCTATAAACAACAAATGGACTCGACCTACGAAATGGACTCGACCTACGACAACCAGTATTATATGTATTTTAATAACAAATGATTGTCTCGCCCTGCAACAATCGTATAGAGAATAAGGCTGTGACAGGTGCTCAATTTATTCTGTTACAAAGTTACCGACCGGGTAGGAAAGTAGATCTGCGAACATCCGAAGATGCCCTCTGATGGGTCGCTTTCGTACTGTTAAAAACGAAACAAATCCGCCCGGATAAGAATGTATACCTGGGAACGTCCGAAGTTGCGCTCTGATTGGTCTCTTTCATAGTGCTCGTTCTAGTGCTCTCTTATAGTTATTTGTATTATAGTTTGAACATAGTTTGTGCCGGGGAAAAAAACGTAAACCGCAAAACTATCAAATACTTGGCCGGGATTCACTCCAGACTCAGCAGGGATCGTGGGACGTCGTATGCAGGAGTCAGCATGTATTGAGGGTCCTAACATATGGCTCGTCTGTAAGGCTCGGATATACGACTCTGACACAAGACACCCAATAAACTAAGCAAACGCTCTGGTAGGGATGTATACCTGCGAACGTCTGACGACGGCCTCTGGGGACTCAATAGGTCCCAATAAACAACACACATTCATGAGGGTAATTCCAGGCCCGCATAGGAGAGATCAAGGTGAGCGAGCCCCAAGAAAGTACAATCGTACAGCATCTAGAGGACTCCCTGGGGCAGGTACTACATGTCTGGTAAAAATCCACCTCTAGAACGCTGAATGCGTAGTTTGACGACCATGTTTTACCAGCCCGTTTTGCTTTTTGAAACGCTTCTGCACGCTCTACCCTGATGAGCTACGACCATCTATGGGGTTGGGAAATTCACCGCAATCGAGCATGTCGACCAAATGCAAGACAAAGTACACGCGCAGGCACAGGCAGAGCACACGCAAGCAGAACACATGCGCACAAAGGGCCCGAACAAGTACAACACACGCGCTCGCAGGCACGGGTTATCTACGAATACAACAGGCTGACAAACGTGCAACCCTTTTCTAACCCCTTCCCATTTCCCTCCCCTCATCAGTCTTCCTCTTCTGGTCACGATGCGACTCGACTACTCATCAGTTGACTGAACTTTCTGCCAGACTCTGGTGTTTCTCACTATCTCGCATAGTTGGTTCACCAAGGAGTGGAGCTCAGGCTTCGCAGCTGGCGGAGGGCGAAGATGCTGCATCGCGCTTGAGTGACAGCCTACCATCCATGGCCCTTTTCTCACAAATTTCTGCAATTTGCTGTGTAGTGGCGGGTGACCACGACTGCTGAAGCGGAGGGAAGCGAAACGGGTCAGACGGACAGGTGCCGTTTCACAGGTGCCGTGGCTGCGAAGCCATCATTGCTCCTGCTGGGCGACGGGACTAGCGTGATTCTGGGGACGGTGAGAGGAACGTACAATGTCTTCGCGCAAACGGCCCAGGATCGAGTCTCCTGATGCACAATGCTCTACACCGGTGCCAGGATTCGGTGAAACTGTTGTTGATCCGGGCTATCATTGTGCGCGCTCCAAAATTCTCACATCGTTGTGGGAGAACCAGGAATTGTCAGACGTAGAAGTTGTTGTGGAAGGGCATCGTTTCCCTGCACATCGCGTGGTGTTGGCCGCGGGTAGCCCACACTTCCGTGCAATGTTCACGCGCACGTTCAGTGAAAGCCGTCAAAGCGAAGTAGAGCTGCATGAAATGCCAGCAGATGGATTCCAAGGAGTCCTTACATTTTTATATTCAGGGGAGATTGCCTTGTTTGACTCTAATGCAGAGCCGGTTCTGCTTGCTGCGGACAGATGCGAGGTTCTAGGCCTGGTGAAGCTGTGCTGCAACTACCTCCTCGCCCGAATTTCTTGGCCCAACTGCCTGCATTACTGGGCACTTGCAGACCAGGTTGGATCAGTTGTGCTGCGTAAAAAGTCGCGGCTAGTTGCGTTGAAGTTCTTCGAAGAGCTGCACAACAACCAGCAACTGCTCGGGCTTGACAGCAACCGCCTCTCCCAGATAATCAAGAGCAAGAAGCTGCGCTCCACAAACGAGCAGGTGGTGTTAGAGGCGTTGCTGGCATGGTTACTGCATGATGCACCTGCGCGTCGTCACCTTTGTGTAAATCTCTTGCGACTTGTACGCTTGCCCAGACTATCGGATAGGACATTGGACCAGCTCAGGTGCCACCCTGCTCTGCAGGATGATGCGCTGGCACCTGCACTGCAGGTGCTGATGGATGATCTACAGCGATACAAACAGCTATCGGAGGAGGAACAGCGCAAAGAGCAGGCAGACAGCTCATCAATCTGGACTAAAAAGCGCTGGTGCGAATGTGGGTGGCTGTATGCGGTTGGCGGTAGCGATGGACAGCACCACCTTGATTCTGTCGAACGCTACGAGGCAGTGGAGGATGTCTGGCACCCCGTCGCCCCCATGCGCACAGCCAGGAGGAATTGCGGAGTGGGTGTATTAAATGGACAGCTTTATGCGGTGGGGGGAAGAAATGAGAACAAGCAGGTGATGGATAATATCGAGCGGTATGATTCGAAAGAAGATCGATGGGAGCACGTCGAGCATCCAATGCGCACTGCTCGCTATTTCTTAGCGGTCGGTGTCATGGGCGCTAAGCTTTACATTGTGGGTGGTGTGGACAAGCGAAATGCGTCACTTTCTAGCGCCGAAAGCTACGACAGCGTCACTGGCACGTGGACACAAGTATCATCTATGAGTCAGCGGCGCTATGGTTGTGGCGCAGGCGTGCTCAACGGTAAGCTCTATGTTGTCGGTGGCACCATGGAGAAGAACGGAGATTACCTTGAAACGGTCGAGCGATATGACCCGGTTCTCGACAGGTGGGAGGTTGTGGCTCCTATGAGCACCTCTCGCTACTGCTGTGGTGTCGCTGTCATCAACGGTAATTTCGCTCCTACCCTCTTTTGTAACGTCCCTATCTCCACACCTTATTTTGGGGCGCGCGACGGGTCTGCGCGCCATTGAGGATCGTGATGATATGGATTATTTTTAAGGCCACCTGCATCCCACCCTACATGCTGAGTGTTTTATTTGCTGCAAAAAACTGCGAAAGTTGCCACGGTGGAATTCCCCCAAAAATCGACTTTGGCGACCTCCGACCCTTTCAGTCTCAAATCGAACGATCGAAATCTATAATTTTGTCACTTTCCATCGCTGAAATCTGTAATTTAATCTCCAGGCAAACTGTTTGCTGTGGGGGGCGTAGACAAGAAATATGCAAAGCTTTCGAGCGTTGAAAGCTATGACCCTGCTACGGGGTGCTGGTCTCCCGAGCCGCCCATGTTAACAGCACGTTACAACTGCGGGGTAGAGGAGGCTGCGGTATGTGCTCACACACACACGCTATTTTTCACCCTCTCACTCTCTATCACTCTCTCACTCTCTCTCCCGCCCTACACAAAGACATTGCAAGGTTCATGCGGCAGTGATCTCCACCTTAATCCTAGAAAATTTGTATCGTGTTGGTGTGCGTGAGTACAGGGCAAGATGTACGTGGTAGGAGGACGCGATGAGAAGAATCGTGCGCTTCAAACAGTTGAGTGCTTTGATGGTCTTACATGCACGTGAGTATTCTCTTCTACCCATACACCCCTTGCTCCAGATTTGCTTTCTGTTGCGTGCTTGCCGAGTTGCTCTCTCTCGCTCTCTATCGCCCTCTCTCGCTCGATCTTGCTCTCTCTTGCCCTTTCTCTCTCTGTCGCTCGCGCACTTTGTTGTTATCTTTTTGTGTCAACAGAAGTGTCGCTGGATATTTCGTGTGCAATCTTTCATTTCATGTGTGTGAGTAAATATGTATATTTATTTGTATGTATGTATGTATGTACATACATATATACACATGTATAAACATATACATACACACACACATATATATATATATATGTATACATACACACACATACACACATTCATATCTATACGTGTACTGTCAACATGCCTACCTACATACATATCTATTATACATGTAAATACATATATATGTATATACACAT